>JACCEA010967096.1_pt1 | contig 11654 bp, 11 predicted proteins | sample 7449851 | NCBI WGS metagenome assembly JACCEA01 (sample SAMN15323453, study PRJNA562643) | freshwater metagenome | isolation source: river surface water | place: USA:Blue River Watershed | collected 2017-08-18 | reverse complement strand
CGATTCAGATTTATTGGCTCGCGCAGCAGAGTATAAATCCTCACCTTTTGCGGACTACCTCAAAGGTTTGTTGTCTTAGAGTCCAAGATCACTGAGCTGGTAGGCAGCGAGATACTTCAAGCCTGCTGATTCCACTTTCTCTTTTGCGCCACGTTCCACGATTACTGCTACTCCGACAACAATTGCTCCCGCTTCATTAAGCGCTTCAACGGCGGTAAGAACTGAGCCGCCTGTAGTAGAAGTGTCTTCAACTGCCAAGACTTTCTTTCCTTTTACATCTGGGCCTTCGATACGGCGTTGGAGACCATGCGCTTTTTCTGCTTTACGGACCACAAAAGCATCTAATTTTCGCCCTCTTTGGGCCGCTACATGCATCATGGCAGTGGCAACGGGATCTGCGCCGAGAGTGAGACCGCCGACCGCTTCATAATCCAAATCTCTTGTAAGTTCCAGCATCACTTCTCCAACCAGAGGAGCGGAGGTGGAATCTAGAGTTACACGCCGAAGATCAACGTAGTAATCGGCTTCTTTACCCGAGGAGAGAATTACTTTTCCGTGGACTACCGCTTTCTTCAAGATTTCCGATTTGAGATTATCGCGCGCGCTCATGAAAGAAACTTAAAGGCTCTTCTGTGAATTGTAAACAATCACTTCCGTGCGTCGGCGTGCTACGAGAGCTTTTTCTGGGTTTGATTCAAGGAGTGCATCAACTTCGATTCGAAGCTTTGCGATTTCGATAGCCATATTCGACATTGCTGATTCAAGTTCAATAATTCGCTTGATTCCCGCAAGGTTGATTCCTTCATTTACCATTCGAGAGACATTGCGAAGCAAAGCGATATCTCGTAGTGAATAACGACGGCCTCTGCCCTGTGCGCGTGAAGGTGAGACAAGTCCTAGGCGATCATATTGACGAAGGGTTTGAGGATGGAGTCCAGACAATTCTGCAGCGACGGAAATAACGTATAGTGCTAAATCTTCATCTCTCTCTAAATCGCTCATGCTCGGGCTCGTTGCATGAATTCGGAGCGGAGATCTTCATTCTTTGTTGCCTCTGCAAATTCTTCCAGCGCTTTCTTTGCTTTTCCATCAACGCGTTGTGGGACTTGTACTTCGATTGTTGCCATGAGGTCACCAGCGTTAACGCCTTTCTTAACGCCGCGTCCTTTAACGCGAAGTGTTTTTCCATTCTGTGTGCCCGGTGCAATTCTGACCTTTACTTCATCGCCTTCAATAGTCGGTACCGAAATATCAGCGCCCAGCGCTGCTTCTGTGAAGGAAACAGGAATAGTTAAATGTAGGTTCTCGCCCTTACGCGTGAAAATTGGATGAGGAATGACGCTTACCAACACATAGAGATCTCCAGGACCCGCTTCACCAGGGCCACCACGTCCTTTAACACGAACTTTTGCACCATCGTTAATTCCAGCAGGGATTCGCACTGTGATTGTGTGGGGTGTATTTCCCTGTCCTGCTAGACGTAAATCAACTTCTTTCCCAAAGAGTGAATCTCGGAATGAGATAGAAACTTCGACCTGGACATCTTGTCCTTTACGAGGACCGCGTCTTCCACCAAAGAGTTGAGAAAAGACATCTCCACCTCCACCAAATAGATCGCTGAAATCCCCGGAGAATTGTTGGCCACCTCCACGGAAAGCACCAGACTTGAATGCTTCGCGCGCTTGGTCATATTCGCTGCGCTTCGTGTCATCGCTAAGAATTTCGTAAGCTTCAGAAACTTCTTTAAAACGATCTTCTAGCTTCTTATCACCTTTAGTTTTATCAGGATGTAGTTCGCGCGCTAATGAACGATATTTCTTCTTGATTTCTGCAGCATCAGCTTTCTTATCTACGCCCAAAATGGCGTAGTAGTCTTTTTCGTAAAGATCTTTAGCAGCCATTGTTATTGAGGATCGGTCACAACCACGCGCGCTGGACGAAGTACACGCTCTTTGAATCTATAACCTGGTTGCAGAATTTTTGTGACCGTTGTTTCTTTAACCGCTTCGGAAGTTTCATGCATAAGAGCATCATGAATATTTGGATCAAAGAGTGATGGTGCTTCACCAAATTTCTCCAAGCCCAGCTTGGAAGTAGTTGAAATGATTTGGTCGGCTACTGCCTTAAATCCACCGGACAGTTCATTGTGAGTTTCAGCCCGATCCAGATCATCTAGAACCGCTAAAAACTCAAGCAGGACGCTAGAAATCGCCACTTCAGCCGCAAGAGTTCGATCACGTTCAACACGCTTTCGATAGTTGGCGAACTCAGCTTGGAGGCGTTGCAGATCTTCGGTTAAAGCAGCGACTGGGTCTTTCGACTCAGCCGCTACTTCTTCCGTCACAACTTCAGTAGTTGTCTCTTCGGTCATTACTTACTTTCATCAACGATTTCAGCATCTTCAACACCATCATCGTTCTTTGGTGTTTCGGCTGAAGCGTTCGCTGCATTAGCGGCATAGAGGGCGGCTCCGAGTTGCTGGCTAACTTCAGCCAACTTTTCAGTAGCGCTCTTGATACCTGCGTAATCGGCTCCTTCGAGAAGTTTCTTGAGATCTGCCATTGCAGTTTCAACTTCTACTTTCTTGGCAGCAGCTTCGCCTTCGTTAAGTTTGTCTGCATTATCTTTGATGAACTTCTCCGTCTGATAGACAAGCGAGTCTCCCGCATTACGGATCTCGGCCTCTTCTTTACGTTGTTTATCTTCTTCCGCGTGGGATTCAGCATCGCGCATCATGCGCTCAATCTCATCCTTAGGAAGTGCAGAACCACCCGAGATGGTCATGCTCTGTGCTTTTCCAGTTCCAAGATCCTTTGCCGATACATGAACGATTCCGTTTGCATCAATATCGAAGGTAACTTCGATTTGTGGAATTCCGCGCGGAGCTGGAGCAATTCCGGTGAGTTCAAACATTCCAAGACGCTTGTTGTATGCAGCCATTTCGCGTTCGCCTTGGAAGACTTGAATCTGAACTGCTGGCTGATTGTCATCGGCGGTCGTGAATATTTCGGAACGCTTGGTAGGGATTGTGGTGTTGCGCTCAATCAACTTGGTCATGATTCCACCCTTGGTCTCAATTCCAAGAGATAGTGGAGTCACATCAAGCAGAAGAACATCTTTCACTTCACCTTTGATAACGCCGGCCTGGAGGCTCGCGCCAACAGCCACAACTTCATCAGGATTTACACCCTTATTTGGCTCTTTTCCACCAGTGAGCTCTTTGACGAGATCAACTACTGCTGGCATACGAGTTGAGCCGCCAACAAGAACAACGTGATCGATATCTGAGATCGGAATTCCTGCATCTTTTAGTACTGCTTGGAAAGGACGGCGGCAACGATCTAGAAGTTCAGCAGTCATTGCCTGGAACTGTGCGCGAGTGATTGTTTCATCAAGGAAGAGTGGATTCTTCTCAGCATCAACGGTGATGTAAGGAAGGTTGATTGAAGTTTGTTGTGAGGAAGAGAGTTCAATCTTTGCTTTCTCGGCAGCTTCACGAACGCGCTGCATCGCCATTTTATCTTTAGCAAGATCAACGCCATTCTTTGCGGCAAAAGTCTTGACTAAGAAATCAACGAGTGCTTGATCCCAATCATCGCCACCAAGATTGTTATCTCCATTAGTAGCTTTTACTTCTACTACGCCATCGCCAATTTCAAGAAGTGAAACATCGAATGTTCCACCACCGAGGTCGAAGACGAGAATGGTTTGTTCTTTGTCACCTTTATCTAAACCGTAAGCAAGAGCCGCAGATGTTGGCTCGTTAATAATGCGAAGAACATTAAGTCCGGCAATTTCGCCCGCTTCTTTTGTGGCTTGACGTTGCGCATCATTAAAGTATGCAGGAACAGTAATTACTGCATCTGTGACAGTGTCACCGAGATACGCTTCTGCATCTCTCTTAAGTTTCTGGAGAATACGTGCAGAAATTTCTTGTGCGGTGTATTTCTTGCCATCAATATCTGTAGTCCAGTTCGTGCCCATGTGGCGCTTGACTGAACGAATTGTGCGATCAACGTTAGTGACGGATTGACGCTTCGCGACTTCACCAACGAGCACCTCGCCATTCTTAGCGAATGCGACAATCGACGGAGTGGTGCGTGCACCCTCCGCGTTTGCAATAACGGTGGGTTCGCCACCTTCAAGTACGGATACGCAACTATTAGTCGTACCTAGGTCGATTCCAACGGCTTTTGCCATTTTTTATATGCTCCTTAGAAGATATGTCTTTGGTGAGGGGGTTACCCTCCAATATTGAGTCCCTTACGGTCAAAAGATTGAGTCGGACTGGCTCAACATTGCTATTCCGTTGAACCCCCGCCAAGGTAAATCTATTCCCAGACCTCTGCGAGACGCCCGGCGAAGCGAAAAGCCAGAACTGTAGCTTCGCCTTTCGCGCCCCACAGAGGTCTGGAGAACTCGACCCCGTGGCTCAGCCCGTTCTCAGGAAGTTCTAAAGTGAGCCCTGAACTATGGGGGCTGAGGTGATCCACATGAGTACATCAGTACTAACCCAGAAAGAGCCATCAATGACTAAAGAGAATGACATGAAGGTCCAAAGGGTCCTTGTCGTTGATGATGAGAAAAGTATCAGTGAGTTGATTACAACAAGTTTGCGCTTTGTTGGATTTGAAGTGCGAACTGCAGCAAGTGGTGCAGAAGCGCTTCGTGTTGCTGAAGAGTTTAAGCCACATGCGCTAATTCTTGATGTGATGCTTCCAGATCTTGATGGTTTTGAAGTCTGCCGACAACTTCGCGCAGATGGTCAAGATGTTGGCGTTCTCTTCCTTACTGCCAAAGATACGACAGAAGACAAGATTAAAGGATTGACTCTTGGTGGCGATGATTATGTAACTAAGCCATTTAGCTTAGAAGAGTTGGTTGCACGGCTTCGTGCACTGCTTCGTCGTACCGGAGTTGTGGAGTCAGCGATTAATGAAGAGATTATTCGTTTTGCTGATTTGGAATTAAACGAGGCAACACATGAAGTTCGACGTGCGGGCAATTTGATTGACCTCTCGCCTACTGAATTTATCTTGCTTCGTTATCTGATGATTAACGCAGACCGCGTGGTTTCGAAGTCTCAGATCCTTGATCATGTCTGGCAATACGATTTTCGAGGTGATGCAGGGATTGTCGAAACATATATTTCTTACTTGCGAAAGAAGATTGATGTTACTGAGCCACCGCTCATTCATACTGTGCGCGGTGTTGGTTATCGCTTAAGGTTGCCGGCGAAGAATTAATTCATGAATCAACCGTTTCGCAAATATAAACCGGCTCCTGGCCAGTGGAGTTTGCGAAACCGGTTGGTTGTGGGAGTTGTAATTCTTGGAGCGTTGGGAATTGCGGCTTCGGATTTTGCAGCCCAGACCGCATTTAGAACTTTCTTAATCGCGCAGGTTGATGCGCAGCTCGAAAGCGTTGCTGGGGGCTCACTATTAAGGCTGGATCGAGCGGGAATTTACAACCAAGAAAATGATCCAAATAAGAAGGAAGATGAGCCAATCTTTAGGCCGTTTGAGCCGCTGAGAGATGTTCCATCGGATATCAGCATTACTTTGCTTGATTCGCAAGGAAATATTTTGGGAACGGTGGGAGATTCACAGAGTCCACAACGCATTCAAACTTTAGTAACGGGATTTACGCCTGATGTGGTTGCGGAATATAAAGATCGTCCTTTCACATTGGACTCGCAAGGAAGAAGTTCTGACTATCGAGTCTTAGCGCGTCTACTTCCGTCAAGCGCTGGAAGTGTGATTACCGCAGTATCACTGAATGGCGTAGAGAAAGCGATGAATCAGTTACGTTTTCTATTTCTAGCGGTTGGTTTCTTGGTGTTGATACTTCTTGGTTTGATTGCGCGGAGAATAATTGGAATCTCATTAAAGCCTTTGACCTCGGTTGAGGAAACCGCAGAGGCGTTTGCGCGCGGAGATTTTTCTGCACGTTTACCCGAAGCGCGCAGCGATACTGAAGTTGGACGATTGACATCAGCTCTAAACGAGATGTTGCAGAGAATTGAAGCGTCCTTTGCAATCCGAGTAGCAAGTGAAGAGAAGTTGCGTCGCTTTGTAGCAGATGCTTCCCATGAATTGCGGACGCCTTTGACTGCAATACGTGGCTTTGCCGAATTACACCGACAAGGGGCGATTCAAGGTGAAGAGAAAACTGCTGAGTTGGTACGTCGTATCGAACAAGAATCAGTTCGTATGTCTTCATTAGTGGAAGATCTACTGTTATTAGCGCGTCTCGATCAATCTCGCGAGATGACTATGGAGCCAGTGGATATCAATACTCTCGTTAAGGAATCTGTGGCATCTGCCAGAGCCGCAGGCCCAGAACACGAGATTTCAGTTGAGATGCCCGAAGAGGAGATTTTTGTACTTGGGGATTCGCTACGGATCCATCAAGTAATAGCGAATTTATTGGCTAATGCGCGGGTACACACTCCTTCCGGAACCAAGATTTCAATTTCAGCAAAACAGGATGATTTAGGAACTTACATCTCGGTGAGCGATAACGGACCCGGGTTATCAGTAGAGTCTCAGAAAAAGATTTTTGAACGTTTTTATCGAGCAGATCCAGCACGCGTAAGAAATGGAGTTGAGGGAACTGGACTCGGACTTTCAATCGTTGATGCTGTTATGAGCGCTCACGGCGGAAATGTAAAAGTGGAGTCAGAACTTGGTAAGGGCGCGACATTTACTCTCTTCTTCCCAATCCAAGAGTTGTAGCCCACAAAATATAGGATTCCCAAATGCGTAGCACGCCTGAGATTCTCGAAGCTCTTGAGAGTGAATCAATTGAGATTATTCGCGAAACGGCAGCAGCTTTTCGAAATCCAGTATTTTTGTATTCCATCGGAAAAGATTCTTCGGTTCTCCTTCATCTGATTCGTAAGGCTTTCTATCCAGCTCCTGTTCCATTTCCAATGCTGCACATTGATACGACGTGGAAATTTAGGGAAATGCTCTCTTTCCGAGATGAGATGGCGACGCAATATGGAATTAAGTTAATGGTGCATACCAATCAAGATGGTGTTCGTGATGGAATCACTCCATTTACTACTAACGCTTCTGAGTACACCCGAGTGATGAAGACTGTCGCACTCCGGCAAGCCCTTGATGCTCATGGTTTTGATGCGGCGATTGGTGGCTCAAGGCGCGATGAAGAGAAGAGTCGGGCAAAAGAAAGGCTCTTTAGCGTCCGAGAATCTGGGCATAGGTGGGATCCACGTCAACAACGTCCGGAGTTATGGCGAACATACAATCCAAGAATTCGTCCTGATCAGACTATGCGAGTTTTTCCAATTTCGGATTGGACTGAATTAGATATCTGGCAATATATCCATCTCCACAATATTCAAGTAAATCCGCTTTATTTTGCTAAGGAGCGCCCGATTGTTTGGCGCGGAGAACAGTTGATTATGGTTGATGATGAAAGATATCCACTCCGTGATGGCGAGAAGCCAGAGATGCGGAAAATTCGATTTAGGACTCTCGGTTGTTATCCACTCACAGCTGGTGTGGAATCTAACGCCACAACTTTAGAAGAGGTTGTCGAAGAAGTTATGGCTGTGAAATTGAGTGAGCGTGCGACGCGTCTTATTGATGGAGATAAAGAAGATTCCATGGAGAAAAAGAAAAAAGAGGGGTATTTCTAATGAAAGCCCGTCCCATTATTAGATTACTTACCTGTGGAAGCGTTGATGATGGAAAGAGCACGCTTATCGGAAGATTGCTGGTGGAAACTGATTCAGTACCGCATGACACAATTTCTGCGGCGCGAAACGTAAGGCGCGCTGGTTCCATCATTCCTGCAGGAGAGATTGATTTTAGTTTGTTAACTGATGGTTTAGAGGCTGAGCGTGAACAAGGAATTACCATCGATGTGGCTTACCGTTCTATGTCGTTACTTGATGATCGACGTTTGATCATTGCAGATGCTCCAGGTCATGAGCAGTACACGCGAAATATGGCAGTGGCGGCTTCGCGAGCAGATATTGCACTTGTATTAGTTGATGCAACGCGCGGGATTCGCCCACAAACTCTAAGGCATTTGACAATCTGTTCACTTATGGGCGTAGAAAAGATTATGGTTGTAATAAATAAGTTGGATGCGATGGGATTTGATAAGAGTGTTTACGACTCCCTCGTTGCAGAATTGCAGCCCACAGTGGAGCGTTTAGGTTTATCTGCAATTACTTATATTCCGGTAAGCGCGCTGGAAGGTGACAATGTGGTCTATAAAGGAGATCGCATTTCTTGGTATTCAGGTGGTTCGCTCTTGGAGGAGATCCAAAATTGGCGAGAAAAACCCAATAATTCAGGGCATTCTCGGATGGGAGTCCAGCTCATTTCCCGTGCAGAAAACTTCCGCGGAGTTTCCGGAACAGTCTCCCAAGGTGAATTTTCTGTGGGTGATGAGGTGATAGTTCTTCCTAGCCAGAGGAAAGCTAAAGTCTCCAAACTAGTAACTTTTGATGGAGAGTTAAGTAAGGCAGCCACCGGCAAAGCTGTGACGATGGTTCTAGAACCAGATATTGACGCGAGTCGCGGTGACTTTATTGAGAAAGCAGGTGATTTCACCGCTCCCACCGATCGCTTTAGCGCGCATATGGTCTGGTTAGGTGAAGAGGAATTAATACATTCGCGCTCTTATTATCTCGTTAATGGTTCATCTATGGTTCCTGCAACTATTACAGCAATCCGACATCGCCTTGATATTCATAATGGTGAACATGAATCAGTTCGAACTCTTGGAATGAATGAAATTGGTTTGGTAGAGATTGCGACTGATGCTCCAATTCCATTAACAAAGTACGCCGAGAATCGCAATTCTGGAAACTTCGTCTTAGTGGATCGCGTAACCCTCAATACTGTTGGCGCCGGAATGGTCGTACACGCACTCCGCCGCGCTACCAATATCACCCGCCACGATTATGAGATTAACAAATCAGTACGTTCCACTCAGAAAGGGCAACGAGCTCGAGTCATCTGGATGACAGGTTTGTCTGGCTCTGGAAAATCAACGATTGCAAATGCTTTAGAGAAAAAGCTTTTTGACTCCGGGATTCACAGTTACATTTTGGATGGCGATAATCTTCGATTAGGACTTAATAAGGATTTAGGTTTTACTAAAGAAGATCGTGCAGAGAATGTTCGACGTGTGGCTGAAGTTGCTAAGTTGATGGTTGATGCTGGCCTAGTAGTCATTGTCGCTCTAGTTAGTCCATTCAAAGTCGACCGTGATTACGCACGAGAAATCTTCGAAAGTGGAGAGTTTGTTGAAGTTTGGGTTAAGACACCTGCAGAAATCTGTGCACAACGCGATCCGAAAGGCCTTTACAAAAAGGCAAAAGAAGGGTCGCTCCCAAACCTCACAGGTGTTGGTCAAGAATACGAACCACCAAGTAACGCAGAATTAGTTCTCGATGGCACTGAAGAAATCAGCGCTAATGTCGAGCGATTGGTGAAAGAAGTTCTGTGAACTGGCTTTTCTTTGCGTTAGCAGGATCGATAGCGCAACTCATTGATGGTGCCTTGGGTATGGGGTTTGGGCTTACAAGTTCAACTCTCCTGCTAACACTCGGAACATCTGCGGCCGTTGCATCTGCGGCCGTACATGCGGCTGAGATTGGCACGACTCTTGCATCTGGAGTTTCGCATTGGCACCGCGAGAATGTTGATTATGAAATCTTAAAGCGGCTCGCAATTCCGGGGGGCGTTGGTGCTTTTGCTGGCGCGACATTCTTATCATCAATTGATTTAAGCGGTGGAAAGATATTTATTTCAACAATACTTTTATTACTTGGTTTTGTTCTCCTGTATCGGAATGTATTTCAAACCAACATCAAAGCAAATATGGCTGAGATTAATAATCCCCGTTATTTAACATTCTTGGGAGCCACAGGGGGATTTGTTGATGCATCCGGTGGTGGCGGTTGGGGACCAGTCGTTACTCCAACACTTCTGGCAACCACCGAGCATGAACCACGGAAAATTATCGGAACGGTGAGCGCAGCTGAATTTATTGTTGCAGTCTGTGCAAGCGTTGGTTTCTTGGTAAATATCTCTCGACTCGATATCGATTGGTCCGCTGTTGGTGGATTAGCTCTAGGTGGAGTTCTGATGGCTCCGATTGCAGCAAAATTAGTTTCCGTTGTTCCACGCCGACCACTAGGAATTGCAGTAGCTGTGGCAATTATTGTGATTAATGGAGTTCGATTAGTTACTGCTTGATGGGTTAGCTTCCATGGCGCGCAGTGTGGCGATTCGCTCTTGAATCGGTGGATGGGTGGCAAATAGTCGAGCTGCAGCAGAAGCATCGAGTGGAGATTCAATATACATATGAGCCACTGCGTTAGAGCGGGCTTGAACTACGGTGGTATCGCGGGCTAGAACTTCAAGGGCGGAACGAAGGCCAGCCGGGTTTCTTGTGAAGGAAACTGCGGTTGCATCAGCGAGTGATTCTCTTTTACGTGAGACTGCAGCTTTGAGAAGTGTTGCAGCAATCGGTGCAAGAATTAAAGGAATGATGGCGAGAAAGATTGGCATTTGTTGGCCATGGTGATCACGATTGCGCGCGCCACCAAACCAAAGCATCCGCATCAAGATATCTGAGATGAGTGCGATGACGCCGGCTGTGGTGGCAGCGACGGCAGAAACTAAGGTGTCACGGTTTGCGACATGTGACATTTCGTGGGCGACAACACCTTGTAGTTCATCGCGATCCATCGAATCAAGTAATCCGGTAGTAAATGCGATAAGTGCATGTTCTGGATCGCGTCCTGTTGCGAATGCATTTGGCGCAGGATCATTGACGACCGCAACTTTAGGCATTGGTAGCCCTGATGCGATGACTACTTCATGTATTACATTGAAAAGATTTGGGTTATCTGCCTCGGTAATGATTTGGGCGCGCGTCATCTTTAAAACTAATTTATCTGATGCGTAATACGAACCCCACACTGAGATTAGAGTTACAGCAACAGCAAGTGGGATTACTCCTGCTCCAGTTCCGCCAAATGCAGTGATTGCTACATAAGCAATAAGCCAGACTAAAACCCCCATAAAGAAAAGGAGTAGAAAAGTCTTCCGCTTGTTAGCGGATTGCATCGCGCGGAAATCAGACATTGATTTTTAGAGCTTGACCCAATTAGAACTTCACATTAGGTGCGTTACGAATCGTGGGATCTTCCACTTCGTAAAACTCGCGCTCGCCTACTTTTGCAAGGCCAACAAAAAAGCTGGTGGGGATAGTTTTTACCGCTGTGTTGAGGCTGCGAACGTTGTCGTTATAGAACTGGCGAGAGAAAGAGACCTTGTTTTCAGTGGTGGCTAACTCTTCTTGTAGTTGAAGGAAGTTGGTGGAGGCTTTCAAATCTGGATAAGCCTCAGCAACTGCAAGCAGTCCTCGAAGAGCGTTCGTGAGCGCGCCATCAGCTGCCACAACTGCTGGGAGAGTTGACGCAGTTGTTGATGCAGCGCGTGCTTGAACCACTTTCTCGAGAGCTTCTTTTTCGTGGGAAGCGTATCCCTTAACTGTCTCAACAAGATTAGGAATGAGATCTGCACGGCGCTTGAGTTGAACTTCGATCTGAGCGAAAGCTTCATCAACTTGAATGTTCAGTCGAACTAGTTTGTTGTATT
>JACCEA010586022.1_pt1 | contig 11654 bp, 9 predicted proteins | sample 7449851 | NCBI WGS metagenome assembly JACCEA01 (sample SAMN15323453, study PRJNA562643) | freshwater metagenome | isolation source: river surface water | place: USA:Blue River Watershed | collected 2017-08-18 | reverse complement strand
GTTCCCTACTCAAGTTGAGATCTGGAAAACCGAGAAGAGATTAGGCAGCTCTCCTGTCGGTATTGGCGACTCCTTTTCCAAGACTTTTTCAAATCCTGTGGCGCAGCATCTAATCAAGTTATCTGAGCTACGCAGAGAACATCCGGCGTTGGCAAATGAGCAGATGCAGATTCGCTATGCCAACGGCGCGGCATTTGCTTTTTCCAAGAGAGAGCTAGGCTCCAATCGTGAGTGCTTGGTGGTTTTAAATAACAGCGCCAAAACCCAAAAGGTCACCATTCCAACCGCCAGCAGCTCCGGATGGCGGTTTTTACTCTCAAAAGCAACTCTTTCCACCAAATCAACTGATGTTACTTTGACCCTTAACCCATTAGATGCTGTCGTACTTCAGGCGAAACAGGGAATCAGTAGCAATAATGTTTCAACTGGAAAGATAGCGGTTAAGGAGGATTTCTTAACTGGATTTCATCGCTTGACCGCATCTGTGCAAACCAAGAACTTGGCTGTAGCAGAGTTTTTGGTTAAGCAAGCTGGAAGCAACACCTGGCAAACATTAGGGGTTGACTTAAACCAACCATTCCGGGTTTACCTAGACCCCAAAGAACACTCAGGGCAGTTAGAGATTAAAGCCATCATCACTAACTCAGCAGGAAGGAAATATGAGCTCCCAAGCACCGCTCTACGCATTGCCACACCATGATGGAAGTGAGTATTACCTAAGTTCTACCGCACCCAAATTGGGAGATAAGGTAAGTTTCAAGTTTCGTGCAGGTATAGAGATAAGCATTGAGAAAGCAATTTTGCGTTTGTACCATGATGGGGAACCAAGGTTCTTTCCCATGAGCAAGGTGGTCAAGGGTAAAGAGCAGTGGTGGCAGGTAAAAGTAAAGATTTTGAACCCGAAGACCCCTTATAGATTTTTGATAGTGAATGGCGAGCGTTACTCCTGGCTAAATGCACAGGGATTTCATAGTAATGATGTAACGAGTACCCATGATTTTCAATTACTTGCTACCCCAGAGTTTCCAAAGTGGATCCGCAGCTCAGTGTTTTATCAGATCTTTCCTGATCGTTTTGCAACTACTGGCAAATACAAGCACCTTATGCCGAAAGAATTTGTGTCAAGAGAATGGAGCGAGTTACCAAAAGGTAGAGATAAGACCACAGGGGTTGAGTACTTTGGTGGTGATATGGATGGGGTAGCACAGCAGCTTTCTCACATTCAAAAACTGGGGGCAAATGGCATATATTTCACGCCCTTTTTCCAAGCCCGATCTACACATAGATATGACGCCAGCTCTTTTGATGAGGTTGATCCGCTACTCGGAGGCAACTCAGCTTTCTTAAGGTTGTTGAAGTTAGCGCGCACCAAGAAGATTCACATCATGGGAGATCTGACAACCAACCATTGCGGAGCGGGACATACCTGGATTAAGAAGGCCTTAACCAATAAGAAGGCTAAAGAGCGTGATTTCTTCTACTGGGACAAAACAGTCAAGCATGGTTACGAAGGTTGGTGGGGACTTGCCTCATTACCAAAGTTGAATTACAACTCCAAGAAGCTAAGAGATTTGATGTATGCCGGAAAAAACTCAGTAGTGAAGAAGTGGCTGGGTAAGCCCTTTTCACTTTCAGGTTGGCGAATCGATGTTGGAAACATGACAGGTCGTTACCGCGGTGAGGATATGAACCGTGAGGTAATACTAGGTATTCGACAAGCGGTGGAAGAGAGCAATCCAGAAGCTTGGCTTCTAGCGGAAAACGCTGATCACTTCCCTGCTGATTTAGATGGTTTTGGTTGGCATGGAACCATGAACTACAACGGATTTATGAGACCTGTATGGGGTTGGTTGAAGAATCAGCCACAGGTTGACTCAGGCTTTTTTGGGGTTCCAGTAGAAGTTCCCCGCTTTAGTGGCAAAGAGATGGTCGCTGCTATGAAGGAGTTTTCCTCCACAATTCCCTGGCGCAACTTTGTTGCATCGATGTTATTGCTAGATTCTCATGACACAGCGCGCTTTAGGAATGTAGTTGGCGCGAACTCAAAGCTTCATTTATCGGGAATGGGATTGTTGCTCACCTACCCAGGTGTTCCATCAATCTTTGCTGGAGATGAGATTGGTTTGCAGGGCGCTTGGGGAGAGGATGCCCGCAGAACTATCGATTGGAGCGGCGCTAATTGGGATCATGATTTCTTCGCAGAGGTGCAAAAGCTAGTCAAAATCAGGCGTAATTCCCATGCTCTTGCCCATGGCGGCCTGCGGTGGTTAGTGGTGGATGATGACGCCATTGCATTTATCCGAGAGTCCTCTAAGGAAAGCATCTTGGTTGTAATTACACGCAAGGCGATGCAACTAGCGCTACCCCATCTGGATGGCAATCTAATTGCGTTGTATGGCACCGATTTATTTAATGGGGTCTATCGCAGCTCTGATGCCTCAATTGGTATCTACCGAGTTAGCTAAGCCAGAAACGCAAAGCATCATCAACATACCTGGACCAGGATCTTTCATTGTGTCCGGTGCGATGGTAAACCTTAGTTACAAAATTGGTGTGCCAGCCATTTTTGCGTGCCAATTTATCGGCTAGCTCTTGAAATGGCTGGTAGCTAGCATCAAGTCCTTTGGTACCACGACTCATCCATAGTTTTCGCTCAGGATGTTGATGGAGATTCTCGATCATATATTCAACAAGTGGATTACCAGCTAAAACCCAATGTGGTGAAAAGGCTAATGAGGTATGGAAAGAGTCAGAAAACTTTGCCGCGGCATAAAGTGTTGCTAAGCCACCCATGGATGAACCCAACATGGCGGTGTTGTTTGGCGAGGAGACCGTACTGGTTGCTTTGGAAATAGCAGGCAAGATCTCGTGAAATATCTGAGTTAAGTATTCATTTCCACGTAGATCTGTTATGTCAAGCTCTGCGATTGGTTTGCTAGGTTGAATCCCGCTACGAAATGCATCCTCAGGGGATAGATCTTTGACTCGACCATATGGATTTTGTTTGTTGGAGCTATGAAAGACCGCGATTATCAAAGGGGGCCTCTTCTGGTATTCCTTTGCAACTCTGATTGCGTTCTGTGCCAAGCGCCAGGTTTGACGCAGATGTGTTGCACTCCTTGGATCAAAGATGTTCTGCCCATCATGTGCGATTAGCACCGAATCTGAACCACCTTCCGGTCCCCAAAAATCCACGATTCGACCAGCAAAATCCACCCTAGTTACCTGGTCAGGGATACCCCGAACTTGGAAGCGCTTAATCTCCTTCATGGTGGTTGAATCATGCCATGAGCAAAAGAGCCATCTTTTGGTTTCGCAGAGATCTCCGGCTAGCTGATAACCCAGCATTGCTGGCCGCATTTGATGAAGCTGACGAGGTAATTCCCCTCTTCATTTTGGATAATGAGATCTCAGAGCGCGCAGGGGAGCATCGCAGGGCGTACTTAGCGTCATCTTTAAATGCTTTGAATGAATCTGTTGGAGGCAATCTCTTTGTAATCAGCGGTAATCCAGTCAATGTCTTAAATGATGTTATGAAACGGTACAAAGCTGATTCAGTACATAGCGCCTTTCCATTTGCACCTTATGGCGAGGCGAGAGATGCCGAGCTAAAAGCTGCCGGTCTAGAGATTCAACAACTAGGCAGTGGATACGCGGTTGCACCAGGCCGGGTTCGTAAAGATGATGGCACCCCATATCGGGTTTACACCCCTTTTTATCGGGCTTGGTTGGCGCATGGATGGCGGGCACCAGTTGCCGCTCCTAAGAATCCAAAATGGGTTACACCAAAGAGTGAGGATCAAAAGATTCCTAATTGGAAATCTCCGAATGGAGTTGTAATTCAGGAAGCAGGTGAAAAAGCTGCTCTGGCTAGATTCAAGAACTTTTTGAAGAAAGCAGCTGATGATTACGGTGATGCCCGCAATATCCCTGGAGTTGAGGGAACAAGTCGACTAAGCCCTCATCTTCGCTGGGGCGAAATACATCCGCGTACTATTTTGGCCGCGCTTGGGAATTCAAAGGGTCACGAGGTTTACCGAAAAGAAATAGCTTGGCGTGAGTTTTATGCCGATGTATTGCATCACAACCCTCATACCTCTAGAGATTATTACGATGCGAAGTTCAAGAAGATGAAATATGACAAGCCAGGTAAGCAGTTTGAGGCTTGGTGTAAGGGTCAGACCGGATTTCCATTTGTTGACGCCGCTATGCGTCAACTAGTCGCAGAGGGTTGGATGCACAATCGCACCCGCATGGTGGTCGCATCCTTCTTGGTCAAAGATCTGCACATTGAGTGGCAACATGGTGCGAATTTCTTCATGAAATACCTAATTGATAATGATGTGGCATCTAATTCACATGGCTGGCAATGGACCGCAGGGTGTGGCACCGATGCCTCGCCTTATTACCGGGTTTTCAATCCGATAGAGCAGGGCAAGAGATTTGATCCAGATGGCATTTACATAAAGCGATTCATTCCAGAGTTATCGCACTTGAGTGGTGAAGATGTTCATGAGCCATGGGAAGCAGATGATGGCTATGAAAAGGGATACGTGAAACGCATCGTTGACCATGCAGCAGAAAGGCTTGAGTCGTTAGCTCGCCTTGAAGAAATCAAAGCGGCCAAACCACTCAAGCCTTAATTTCCGCTACTTAAACTAAGAAGTTAGTGAACTGCCAAGGATCGTTACGATCAACCTTCTTGTCATTCCATCCTTCAAAGAGATCTTTACGGTTCATCAATGGATCCCAATCAGCTGCCTGGGAGTGGATTCCGCCCCAATACTTCTCGGCATAACCCAAAACTTCACGCCATGGAAGATCATCTGGCACCAACAATCCTTTGTCAGGATTCTTCATTGCCCAAGCAACTGCTGCGTAAACAGCTGAGGAAACCTGAACAGTCGTGGCTGATTGACCAGGAATCAACTTACGAGAGTCATGAATATTAAGTAATGATCCGGTCCACCAAGACTTGTATGGGTGGCCCATTAGAAGCACACCAAGACGATCATCACCTTCGGTGATTTCATCATTCATGATGCGTTGGTTCTTATGAAGATCCCAAGAACGCATCTCTAGCTCCTTTAATGAAGAGATAGCTTCATTGGTAGGGCAGTAGGCGTAATGAACGGTTGGACGATAGAGCGCGTTGTCACCATTCCACACTGTTAGGTGATCTGAGATGGTGAAGGCTTCACCATGTCGGATAACCATGCCGTGGATTTCAAAGTTAGGAACCCAGGAACGAACCCAAGTGGTTGCACCTGGCTGTGCGATTGCGATCTGGTTCTTTGGTCCAACTTGATGCTCATAAGCATTTACTGGCAGGGTCTTTTCATGGGTTCCCCAGCCCAGCTCTGCTGGTGCAACACCTTCTTCGTAAAGACCTTCAACTGACCAGGTATTAACAAACTCGCCCCATTGTTTTGGCTTATTGGTTACCTGAGTGTCACGTTCTGAGATGTGAATGACCTTAACTCCAAGAAGATGCGCCAGCTGGTTGTAACTTTCGGCGGTTAGTGCAGCCTCAACACCATTTGCTGCTTTGCCATCTTTCAATGCTTGGGTTGCGATATCAACTAGTGATTTCTTAACTAAGTGTGAAACCAAACCTGGATTCGCACCATGTTCGACTATTGCTGTGGCACCCGTCTTTGTCCACTTAGATTTCATCTCACGCATCCGCATGTGACGGTAGTAAAGAGTGCGCTCTAGTGGGTGCTTATTTGATCCACCTTCATATGGATCCCATTCTTCAACCGAGGTGTTGAGGTACATGACACCATGGTCATAGCACCAAGTAAGGATTGTGTTGGCATCAATGTTCCAAGCCAAGTCAAGAAGGAAATCTCCGGCCTTTAAATACTTCGAAAGTTGGGCATCTAGATTTTCACGGTTAATGACATCCTGTACATAAGTCGCGCCCTTATTCAACGCATCTTGTACGCGAGCACGATTGTCTCGCTGATCCATAATTGTGATTTGTTTTGCATCAACTAGATGCTCGATAAGAAGTGGTAAAACAGATTGTGAAACTGAACCTGCGCCGAGAATTAGAACTCGATTAGCGAACTTTTCTGCCAATTAGGGAACCTCCTTAAGGGGTTTTAGATCTCACCTCATATGTCGAGCCCCCAGGGAATCTGGGTTGTGGCTCATTGGTTTATACGGACAGCAGAAATTTACAACCTCATGCCTTGTGAGCCTAATTCTGGACTCCAAGTGACAACTCCAGCCTTGCTCCGTTTGGCTCGATACATCGCCTCATCAGCTCGGCGCAGCAGCTGATCCGCCAGATTCTCACCTGGAAGATTTTTTGCCTCCCCAATCGAAACATCTAACTTCAGCTCCAGCCCTTCCAAGATAAAGGGATAGGACAAGGTGGCACGAAGCGCTTGCGCTATTTCAAAGCCATCCTCGCCGGCAATCAACGCCCCAAACTCATCACCGCCTAGGCGGGCGAGCAATGAACCTTCAGGAATCAAACGCTTTAATCTATTTGCCACCTGCGCCAAGAGTTGATCACCAACATCATGACCGTGGTTGTCATTTACTGGCTTAAATCCATCTAAATCCATAATCAAAACCGAGCCGGGCTTCTGTAGGAACTCCTCGAACTCCACCATAAATCTTCTTCGGTTCGCGAGTCCTGTTAACTCATCGGTGCGGGCCAGGATCTGTTCATTGCTCATATTGCGGGCATCATTAATCGCAACGCCCATCCGCATAAAGGAGAGCGCGATTGTTGCAAAAGCAGGAACTAGGATAAATCTTGGGAAGTACTGTGGTTGAAATACTGCAATGGCCAAGATGGTAGAGCTACCAAGCAAAGCCAGTGTCGCAGCGGTTGGATTAAAACTACGTGGAGCATTGGTTTCATCACCGCGGTGCCAAATAGCCTCTGAGATAAGAATGAACCCTATTAACCACCCAATATCTGTCATGGAGCCAAATTCATAACTGCCAGCTTGTGATGAGTACAGGAAGTAGAAATCTGAGACTGTATATACCAATACCCCAGAAGTCAGAAGTAGGTTTCGTAGCGAAAATCTATGGAGCATGGACAGAGTAAAGACAGTCACCAACAAAATGACATCTCCAACCGGATAAAGAATCGCTAGAAATACCTCAAAACTACTTCCTGAAATACTGGTCATTGCTGGACGGATCAGAAATGCAGAGAGAATCGTGGTGCAGCCCAACGCGATAATCAAAGTATCTAATATCTCCAGAGATTTACTTGAAACTTTAAATCGAATTGCTCTAGTTATTCCATAGAGGGCGATTGGGTAAAACAGAGCGTATGAGATTTGCGCTAGTTGATGCAGATCCAAGGCAAAGAAACTCTCTAGAGATGAGGCGATTGAACCAATGCTCCACACCAATATTGCTGCGGTAACTCCAAGACGTCCTGGCCAATCATCTGGAACAGGGGAGAACAGCAATGTTAAAGCTGCAAAAACCGCCACTAAGTTGAAGAGCAATAGATCAAGCTGCCAAACCGGTGCTGTGTCATTTCTGAGAATCACATAGGCAGTTAGCGCCACAATAGCCATGACCCTAAAAGTCAGATAAGTTCTCACCATTGAATCGTATTTAGGAGTAGCAAATGGAAAATCAAAAAGAGGTTTCTCGTCGGGCAGTCTTGTGTGGAGTTGCGGTACTCACGCTGGGATTAGTTCCTGATAAAGCTATTGCTGCAACCGGTGTCAGGGTGCTAGCCAATGGAAAGGTTGATGTAACGCTCTCTAGAAATCCAGCGCTCCGTAAAGTTGGTGGCGTAGTTCAGTTCACTAATGGCGCAGGCCAAGAAATAGCATTAGTAAGAACCGGTAAAGCCGCTAATGCCTACCGCGCCTTGAATCTCTCTTGTACCCATGAAGGTGAGACCGTTGTAAAGAGTGGAAGCAAGTGGGTTTGCCCAGAACATCGCGCAGAGTTTGGCATCAACGGTGATGTAAAGATTGGCCCCGCGAAGAGAAATCTTGAATCAATTCCAGTAAAGGCTACAAAGACAAAGGTCACGGTTGGTTAAACCGTGACCTTTATTTAAGGCTTGCTTTTTAGAGGCCCTTTATAGACCTGGTCGGCAGGCGTTTCTTCTGTTCTGCTGAGTTGAGGCAACCTCAACCTTGGTGTTTTCAACAGTTTGCAAGACGGTCAGCTTCTGCTTTTCCTTCTTGGCAACCTCATTAATCTTGTCTCGGAGGCTTGCAGCAGATCTTTCAAAATTCTTTGCCGCCAACTCATAGCTACGAGCCGCCTTGGTCCAGGTCGCTGCATTTGCAGTGAACTGTTTGCCAGCCGCTGTCGTTAAACCAGCTTTAGTTGCATTGTCAGAGTTGGTCTTTGCATCGGCCAGAGCAGCTGCTTGTTTGGTTTTGGCATCGGCAGCCTTCTGATCAAATACCTTTGCATCAGCCTCATCTTTTGGAGCCTCTGCCTTAAGCGAGGCGATCTCTGTATCCAACATGGTTACAGCTTGAGCTGCTGAATCTGTAATGGTTTTCAAGCGTGCGCTTGATTCTCTGAAAAGCTGGTTTGATTCGATGCAACCAACCCAAACCCAAGTGAGTCGCGCGTTCTTAACCGTTGGGTTCTTGGTACAAACGTAGTTGTCGCCACCAATCTTTGTTTTGGCATTTGCCTTAGCGCAACGAGCTCCAGCTTTATTCGCAGCCTCAGCCGGGATCACGGCGGTCATTGCCATCAGCAATGAAGAAGCGGCTAAAAGGGTTGCACCTTTGCCCATGAACTTGAATGAATTGCGCACCAGATTCCTCCTGTTAAAGCCTTTTACAGCCGCTAAATATGTCCCAATACTAAAGGTATGGAACTCACAATTAGGTGAGGGAAACTCCACAGAGTTCACAGAGTTTGCTGAGAGCTAGCGCCTTTGTCGGACACGAACGTTCATGCCCATCTTTCTAATCAGTGGACGAGGTCCAAATCGGGTGATGAAGGAGATCACTTTGTAAATCCCACCCGGTACTGAAATTGCCTTGCCAGCTTTTGCCGCTTTCCATGCATCAGCCACAACCTCATCCGCGCTTAACCAAAGCCAGTTTGGAACCGCACCCATCTTCATGCCACCTCTTTGGTGGAACTCAGTCCTAGTGAAACCTGGACAAAGTGCATGGACTCTCACATTTGTATCGCGAAGTTCAGTATGTAGTGATTCACTCAAAACCGTTAGATATGACTTCGCTGCGCTGTAGGTTCCGCCAGCAATCCAGCTGGCCACACTTGAGACATTGATAATGGTGCCGTTATTTCTCTGCTTCATAGCAGGCAGGACCGCGTGCATTAATCTCATCGGTGCGGTAACCAATACATCCAGCAAAGCGATCTCTTCTGCGGTGTCACTAACTGTGAAACTCTTGTTGATTCCGAAGCCAGCATTGTTTACCAACACGTCAACCGGTCTGCTGATGTTTTGAAGGCGCAACTCAAGACGACGAATATCTTCATCCCGCGATAAATCAGCTTGGATAACCTCAACCTCAACTCCAAACTTGTTTCGCCAATGCTCAGCTTTCTCATTGAGCCGATTGAGGTCTCGTGCCACGATAACCAAATCATGATCTTCTTGAGCCAAAAGCTCGGCGAAGGCCGCACCAATTCCGACGGTAGCGCCGGTTATTAATGCGATTGGTCTAGTCATAGATTCGATTAAGGCTTGATACCGCTGGCATCCTCATCGCGAATATGCCATGAAGTTCCATACTCTGGCAGCAAGTCAAGGAATGGCTTTGGATCAAACCATTCCGGGCCATTGACGCCAAGTGGCTGCCAAAGACCCTTATGAATCAACTCCATCGCGACAACAGGGTTAACCGCTGTCTGCCAAACCACAGCCTGATCGCCATACTCCTTCATCGACCATTCATTGTCGATAACGTTGTATAGATAGACCGCCTTAGGTTTACCCGATTTATCTAATCCGCGAACCAATGTACCCGCACAGGTTTTACCTTTCATGCGGGCACCTAAAGTTGCAGGATCTGGAAGTGAAGCTGCGAGTAGATCTCTCGGCGCAACAGAAACTCCCTGCACCTCAACATTCTCTTTGCGATCCATTCCTAACATGTTGATGGTCTTCAAAATCTGGATGAACTCAGCACCTAATCCATATTTGAAGTTAACTTTTTTAGCATCAATCTTTTGGGGTATTAGGACAACCTCTTCGTGCTCAACATTGACGCACTCAACAGGTCCAATCCCTTCCGGGAAATCAAAGGTCTCAAGCTCGCTAAATGGTTCGGTAGTAAACCAACCGCGACCATCCTCCCAAACCAAAGGTGGGTTTAAGCACTCTTCAATAGTGGTCCAAATTGAAAACGAAGGAGCAAAGTTGGCGCCCTCGACGTGCAAATTGGAGCCATCCAAAACGGTTATGGAGTCAATACGGCTAAATAGTTGATCATCTGCGTACTTGGCGAAGATATCGCTCATGCCGGGCTCGACACCCATTCCGACAAGTGCGTAAATCTTGCGCTCTTCCCAGTTCCAATCACGGGCAAACTGCTCATCACCTAACTTCACACCAGTTTCACGGTGTGGGTAATGAGGATGTGGACGGGACAATGACATCGCCATATCGATGTAATTTGTGTTTTCAATTTCGCATGCCAAAAAGATAGGCATCACAAAACGTGGATCGACCGCATTAATGACAACATCTGGATCGGCTTTGCGGATTAACTCGCGAAGATCCTCGAGCTCTGCAGCGTTTACCTGGGCTGCCGAGAAACGAGGGTCTTTTACGCGATAAACAGCTTCTTCTGCGCGGGCTAGGGTTCGGTCAGCAATCACCATTGAGGTGATAAATGATCTACGTGCTGCGATATTTGCTATCGCTCTTCCAACGCCGCCCGCACCAATTACTAGGGCTTTCATTATGAAATCAACTCCAAACGAGATTCGTGCGTAGGTTAGCCGATAGGTAGGTATTTCGCAATTTACCGTTCAAATACGCTCGTTTATTATTGTCAGATTCACATAAGTCCTTGTAGCTCAGTGGATAGAGCAACCGCCTCCTAAGCGGTAGGTCGCCGGTTCAACTCCGGCCAAGGACACAATCCCTTTATTTTTCTTTTCGATTACTTTCAAAATTAATTATGTAATCCGGAACCTCAACATGTTTTGAATCTTTGTTTGTAATTGGTTCACCAAATTTCATCTCTACTGGAATAACCCCTGCCCAGATTGGCAACGAGGCATCATCAGGATCATTCGCTTCACCAGAGCGTTTCTTGGCAGTTACATCATCTAAATTCAACTCCACCACCATAGTTTGAGCAAACTCTTTAGATGTTTGCTCGCGACCTGCATCCCAAAGACCAGGAATCAATTTTTCGCTCACTGCGTACAAGCCTTGAATCTTTTCTTCACCCTCTAAAACTTTGCCAACACCAAAGACCATAACCGAGCGGTAATTCATAGAAGAGTTAAAGGGGCTGCGCGCAGAAACAATGCCGTCAACTAAGGTAACTGTGGCACAGATTTGAGCATCTGCTTTTAAGGCCATAAACATCCGTGATCCTGTTGAACCATGCAGAAGGATTCGATCTCCATCTCTGCCGTAGGCGACTGGGATGACCATCGGTTCTTTAGTGTCGGGATCGTTAAAGCCAATATGTGCGACTAAT
>JACCEA011263760.1_pt1 | contig 11656 bp, 13 predicted proteins | sample 7449851 | NCBI WGS metagenome assembly JACCEA01 (sample SAMN15323453, study PRJNA562643) | freshwater metagenome | isolation source: river surface water | place: USA:Blue River Watershed | collected 2017-08-18 | reverse complement strand
CCATCCTTCAATTTTTTGATTTGGTTGATGATTTAAGCGCATTGGCTTATAAGAGTAGGTAGTGTGGGTTACGCATGTTTTCGTTCATGTACAGCTGTATAATCATTGTTTATGTTTTTTTTCTTGTTATTGCACACTTTTTTCTTTTTGCTTGTGAATTTTGCGTGTTACGCCTTTTCTCTAAATATTGACAATTTTGAGTGTTGTAGTGCTTTATATGAGACGCCTTTTTGTTCTTGTTAATCGAGAAAACCAGCTTTGGGGTACTGTTGTGTGGTACTGTACTAATTAATTGCATCGTGGAAAATACTAAGAAAAGAAAAGAGCACAATCAAACATAATGTTTGCTAAATTTTTTCGATCAGAAAGTGGTGCTGTTCCATTAAATATGGCGTGCTTCCATCATTACCGATTCCGTATTATGCAATCTATGGATTATTTTATTTTGTTTACTCGTGGACTCATCAACATCATGGACTTTTTTCTGCTGTCAGTTGGTTGAGATGGTCTTAATTCTCCCTCGTCTTTGCCAGACGCAACTAAAGAGCGTTGAATGCTGTTCTCAGGTATTCCTTGAATACTTTGTTGAGGCATCACACTTCCTCTCCTTGGGGCAGAAACGGAAGATAATTTTGGGGGTATAGGAACGACCTGTTTTTCAGTACCCTTAATTCCCATGGCAGTTCGAATGGGGACAGAACTTCCATCCGCATTGCTACCAGCCCGACCGAGATTTTCTTCATCGTAAAAGAATGGAGCTCCATTTTCATCGTCACCATTGTTGCTCTGACCACTTTCATCGTACGCGTCAGAGTTTGATGAAAAGCTTGATTTCACTGTTGCAGAGGTGGTTGGCCGCATCTGGGTGAGATGTTGAAATGCAATCTCAGTCACTCGCAAGTAGACAGCGGTAGCATCTTCTGGTTTGATGGCATTTAATAGCAGAAGCATTGTCTCATTTCGAGAATACACACGATGCACTCTTCCGGTTTTTGAAGCTTTCAACTTCTCCATGTATTCTGAGTATCTTTGATCTTGCAATTCTTTCATATCGGTGAGATATTTTTCAAGCGGATCAGTACCACCTTCAATAAATTGTTTGACATCATCGATGGAAAAGGAAGGAGTATGGTAAGATACTGGCTGAAACGAATCCAGCCTAGTAACATATTCCCAACGCTTTCGGAAAACCAAATCGAGAATCACCTTACGTTTGATCAACTCAAGATTGATGTTGGGATAGGAACGAGCGGACGGACCAAAGAATCGTGACATTCCTTTTATCAACTTTTGGTGCTTCCGAAGAAATGCATGATAACCAGCTGAGTCCATTTCAGTTACCATATGGAAAGTCTTATATCCACGCAACTGAAATCTTATCCGACTAATATCCAATGCTGTCATATTGTCCAAATCATGACCTTTATCATTCATGACAACTTGTGCATGCGAGAGTATTGCAGGAAATATCTTATCAAGATAGTACGATACAAAATAGTGACGATTTTGATTTTCCGTCAAATGTGCCCTAACGCGCCTTTGGATCAACTTTACCTTCCTGATGATCCCAAACTATTATAGATAGCCTAGCATCGATTACCAAAAGGAAGAATTACCTGACATAAGACCCAATTATACTTTTCCAACCACCAGAAACAACATATAAGAATCTCGTAATAACAGTACAAGCGTCTTGTCTTTGCATGAAAATTGTCTTGTGCTCATGGCCCACTGAAATTCCTTTGAATCGAGAAGGATAAGCTCCTTTCAATCCATACTTTTTTATTCTATATCGACGCATCGCTCTCTGAATCAACAGCAACGCATTCCACCTATAAAATTTAATTGAAGTGTCACAACATAGGGGTCAACCGATCCCACAATTACCTTCTTATATCGCCTTGTTTGTACTCCCTGATCGACATAACATTATTTGCCATATGTTGCAATCTCTTTAACATGAGAACAATCACCAACCATTCCATTTGCCTTTGAGGGAATTTTTCCATCAGATGAGCTTCCATTTTGCGAATTTCAAACTTATCTTGCCATTCTTCTCGCTTTGAAGAAAATAGCAGTTTTTCTTGTTCAACTATTGCCGTTCTACGCTCTGCTGCTGCAGCAATCTTGTCTTTCACCGATCCAGGGGATGGGCATCTCTATATAAACAGTATCTTGTAATCCAGAAAACCCATGGAAGCAATCGACCGAACCTGTCGTTCCTCTCTCTTCTTGATCATTTCATTGAAACGCTGGCGCTTAGCCTTGATTCTTTCATCAATGCTGTCTTGCAACTCTTGTCGCCTGTCCCCATCTTTTCTATAGGCATTGAGAATCTTCTCTATCATTGCGCTGATTTCAGCATTGTATGAGAGATCGAGAATTCGTCGTTGTGATACCAGCTTACTTTTCTTTGCGGCTGATCGAGGAACCACTGGTCAATGATGGCAAAATTCCTTTAACAGAATTTGACCCCAACTTCGATATACGCCCTGATACCTCTCTCTTTACCAAAAAGTTCAATCGTGCTTGCTCCCTTGCAACTTCCTTTTCTGACTTGTTCTTCGGCCCACGAGGGGTGGGTAAGTAATATGGAGTGGTTAATGCATCAGGTAAAATCAACTTTACTGAAGCAGTGGAAGATTCGCAGTAACTCCACAACCTATCAACAGCTCTGAGGTTGTGCACTTCATGACTTTCATATTTCACATTATCATTAAACGGGGACACCGCGTTTTGTTCACCGCGAGATTCTCCAATGTCATAATGGTCATTTTCCAGGGATCCACCCAGAAGAACAGCCTCAGGCCCAAAATCTCCACCTTCCATTTCTGCAAAAATAAGACTCAGATTCATTTAGTAGCATGTGCTGCACAGCAGAGGCGCCGCAGCAGCAGCAGCAGGCCACAGAGAAAGCCAGCCGTAACGGCTACGCTTTTCACAACATTATCTATATCTATGCGTCCCAATGTAAAGTTCAAACCGTTTTTCACGCTGCCAAAAATGATCATGGCTTCGGGGGTTCCTTCGAGGCATATACGGTATTGTATATATTAATTTTTAGGCCTCATACTTCTACAACAGCTGAATTGTGGCGCTTCCTTTTCTTCTTATCAGCTTGATATATGGTATAATTATCAATCTGGCACATTTTGTAGCTACTATCTTGGAAAAATTGTCAAAAGAAAAGGGAGATGTTTGGAGATCCGTTTGGACAACGGTCCGATTACTCAGCAGGGTATTTTTATTTTTCTGGCATTTGATCGCAACCGCATCACACTATCACACTATTTGTACAGGGTTTTCTATGCAAATCATCGGAAGTACCTCAATCCACCAGGGAAGAGTCCTCTTCTTCCACCTCCTGAATTTATGACCAAGAAGCAATGCAAGCACATGAGAAATAATGGATTCAAGGTTACCACCGAAGAAAAAAAGACTTTCAACGTTAATTTCATTCAACCCAAAAAAACAGAGGAGGAGTCAGCACAAAAGAAGTTTAAAAAGGTTGCAAACTTGGTAAAACGAGCAACTTTGGTAAATCATGAAAATCACATTAATCCTGATGACTGGATAGAAAGGTTTGAAGCTGGAGTTAAATTGTGGATTAATCGAGAGACGGGTGATGTCGTAACGGAAAAACCTTGGGTAGATTCACGAGATTCTAGCCCATTCCGATCTAGGTCATCATCTCGTCAACCATCACCATCAACAGAAAAGCGAAGAAGCCGATCTTCTTCTGCTGCATTTATTTCTGCACCTCAATCTCCTCAACAAAAAGACGAGCGCGATGAGCCTGGATTTGGAACAGGTTCATTAGTTTATGATTCTAAGGATGTTCATGATCTGTTTGCTATACTAGACAGTGCTGTCGCCAGCAAAAAACATTGATCTGTCCCTATCCCTTGTGCTGTACTATGCATGTCCTCTTCAAGGAATAGACGGACTTTGTTGAAGATAGTACGAACCAATTCTCACAGAGTTTGTAACATTCCGCTTTCTCATTTCTTAATATATTCCAAGAATTCCATAAAGCTCACTATGTTAGATTAAGCTGTTTGAAATCTTTTTAATTTGTGGTGAATGATGGTGGTACAGATAATAATATTGCGGTTGGTTGTGTAATTCAGTTTGGTGCGAAATCCAAACTATAAATAATATGTATTGTATTCATAAAATAAACTTAGATTTCAATAGGCCCTGCGAAGTAGATATAGCAATTTTGAATGTCAGTCACTATATTCGCTGTCATTCTCGTCAACGAGGGTTCCAAATGCTTCACTCATTTCAATGCGACTCAAAGATACATCCAGTTCTTTATGAGTAGTGAGATTAGGATTGTTCACTGATATAATGGCTCTGTTGGTTGCGACAGTTGGTGGGGACATGAACTTCACATCAGATGCGACAGCAGATAAGGTTCCACGATTGTAAATCCCTGATTTTGCAATCGGAGCTGACCCATATGACCTTAGAACCTCATCTTCACCAATCGTCTCTGAATGAGAGGCATTTTGCAAATATTTTTTCAACCATACCGTCGAAATATCAACAGTTGTCTTAAGTGCATCTATTTCTTGTGGTGGAGAACGCATGAACTTTGTCAATTCCTCCATTCGTTGTTCTAGCAATTCCTCTTTGTCCAGCACTAAAGGAGAAAACTTTTCAAACTTAAATGAATTCTTTTGAATAAAATAGTCAACCCTCTTATTAATAACTTCCAAAACAAATCTGCGAAGTGACTCCAACCCACTCGCTGTGTACCAGCCAGTCAGTTCATTGCAATGAGGAAGTATTTTCAACTTTTCAATGAACTCAAAAATGGCGGAGTCCGTAAATTGATGAACCTTGATGTGAAAGAAAGCGATGACAAACCACAATCACATTAAGTGTAGAGCTTACTTGGTAAAAAACTTGATGCTTTAAAACATTTCCAAAACAATAAACAGGCAGACGTGCATTGGATCCCTTGTTAATGAAGACATGGGCGAATTCGGCAGGTTCATCAGTGAGACACATTCGATCAAGATCAACCATCCTTCTTTCACATCGCTCTTTCCCAATATGGTTAATAAGCCTAAATATATAATGAGGGAAGTTTGAATTTGAAAAACAGACAACTTCGTACCTATTACTAATATCCAAAAGAAACTCAGAAGGAAACTTGCATATCACACATTGATACATCCTGGAAATAGGATCGATGGTTGGATCAAATCCGAAACGGATCCATAGCCTGAGGAATGGACCATTCACAGTCGAATAACCACTATAAGGAAGACATTCTTTGAATAAGTGTTGTTTATGACCAATTGCTAGCAATTCTACGACCCGCGATCTCGGCATGACTATGAAACAGTGAGAGAGTAAGAAGATGATAGACATTTGATAATATAACTACAATTGAGTTACCAGGAAATATTTCGAACAATTGGTTAATTCTGCGATTCAATTTGTATCCACGGTAATTGGGAGAGTAGTTTTTCCATCGTGGAGGAAAAGGACCTAACGAGTGCGACAGCGGTACAGCTTCTCCAAACTTTATGAATGACGTATTGCCACTATCTGGATTTCTTGTCCGTTTCAATTCTTCATCCTGATCTAGGTCCTCTTCGTCTGGTTCTCCATCTTCATCTCCGTGCTTGTTTATCTTACTACTTGGTCTATTGTGAACCTTCTTTGGATCATAATCATATCGTAATAATTTGGGGCGGTTCAAAAACTCTGTTCTCGCAAATGACTGAGGGACAGTTTCAATCATTTCCTTTGAATGACCTGTTCGGTAGAATTCTACATCTGTCGAACTGGGTAAAAACTGGAGATTTCGAATCAAGCATATTGCAACGGAAATGATACATTGGTCGTTACCTGATAATCAGCGGGTTCCGAAAAACTCCACATTTTTTCCACCAAGCCCAATACTTCAACGTTAGTTACTGTAGTTGATGATCCTGATTTTGAAGATGACTTCTTTTTGCGAATAATTTTTATCAATAGACCATTTCTTTTCTGCGTTGTCGTTCCCTTGAGACCATTGCAGAAAGGACTATGCTCATTTGAGTATCGCAATGAGAGGATTGCATCGTCACCCCTTTGCAAACTCGCAGTAACTTGGTCTTCCCCTCCCAGCATCGAGAATGCCTTTGATGAAGATCCAACAAAACATGGCAACTCCACGCCGATCAATGATTTTAGATCCTTAAGATACACTGAAGTTTCACTATTTCCATTAATATTCATTTTGCAAGTAATAAAGGGAAAGGGTACTTCACGATATTTTCGACTCACTCGCATTCCAATTTAATTTTTATAATTTTTCCATTTTATTGAAAAGATTTCTTTTCTCCTTACATTGTACATAATTAAAAGTAGGATAAAGCAAATCTTTTGCTTGCTGTAGCAGAGCAGCAGCAGCACCGCAACGGCATAGCAGTATTATTAGGTATTAATTATGCATTCAATTCCAAATTTCGAAATTCGAACATGTGATAAAGTCTTCACGTCTTCACCGATCATTTCTCCAATGCCCAAGAAATCCAAAAGTAACGAAAAAAATAAAAAGAGTGGTGGCAAATCAGCATCGGGTGGTACAGGAGGTCGTGGAATCATCGAGATTGACCCTCAACAAATTTACTTCACTCACAGTAGGGTGAGGCCCTTTTTTACAGGATGTAATAAAAGAATCGAAGATACTTTGCAGGAGATTATGACTGGTATTACTGATGTAAAGGACATTCCTCTCATTACTGTGATACCAAATGAAGGATGTTGCTTCTCCCTAAATAATCGACGGTTATTTTTATTTAAGAAGCTTAGAGAATTAGGCTTGTTAGAGAATAACCTCATTCATGCTTTTGTAAAGGCACCACTTGAAAGAGAAAAACAAAGATATCTGCCCAGTCGTTGTTCTTTAACTGCCAAACTTATGAAAGAATTTGATAAAAATGAACCCAACAATGAGGAAGACCAAATTGTGGATCGAGACATCGCAGAAGATGCAGAGTACTCATTTCCACAAGATGAAATAACATTAAACATTTTTCAAGATATGGCGAAATTGGTTATACTCCCTAATGATGAAGAAACTTGAAAATATTTTGTAATTTACAATGATTACGAATCCATTTGACTAAACTTCAACTATCCTTCTTCTCTATTGGAATTGCTAAACCGGCTAAACTATACAATCTTGATATTCGTTGATAGATGAAAAGTGCAAAGATTAAAAATCCTCCATATTTGACAATAGTCCATTTGACCATGTTTGCTACTGAAGAAAATCTTACCAAACTCCCAAACCATGGCTCATTAACATATCCGTATTCAAAGAAAATTGTAATGGATGTTTGTCCTGCGTTTTCTATATAATCAACATATGCGAGTAAGACAATAGCCCAAGATAGGTTGATCTCAGTTGGGTTGATTATGTAAGTTGAATATAAGCGCTCAAGTAACGCGCGATATGCAACAATGAAACCGACAGAATCTATTGCACATATTACAAGGTAAAATAATCTCCCTTTGCTTTCCCAAGCTGTCAACAATGATACTGCTTCCTCTTGAGAATATCCATATCTCTGATCAAACATAGTCAACGACCCACCAGCACTTGCAGGTATCCTGCGCTTGATCGAATAATCAAGCCATAGTATTGAAGCCAAGCACAGTAAAAATTTTCGAATCAACGTCGCCATCGATTCACGTTTTATCTCAGGTGCTGGAAATTTGATGTACTTGGATTGGGATGGGCTATTAAGTTGAGTGTAACCCGTTGATTCACCAATTGGAGAAGGGCTGGTTGATACTTGCACGTCCAATGTATCTCCTCTCATTTTCTGGTCCATTTCTCTGTTCATTAATTGGCAAGTTCAAGTCTTCCAATCGATGGGGTTTATACTGATGTAATGATAATATGCGGTACACAATACTTGGAAAACTCGCGACTAACGAGTGAATGAACCTATCTATGCTATTAGTTCAGATATGGGATATATATATATGGGATAGCACTCATGCAGTCCCAGTCGCTCATATTTTTCCTCGCCGCCTTGCTCAGCACTCTTGCAGTCACAACCGTTCGTCCATTAGTTACGTTAGTCTAGCTAATCATCTCAATCCACCTCCCGGAACCTGGACAAAAGTGACATCATCGCATATTTATAAGTATATTACATCATGTCCAGAATTTTGCGTTTGCAAGAAAATTTAATCATGGTCATGGAAACTTCATTCCATACAAAGATTAACATCCACATCATCAAAAATCTATCCCTTCTATGATGTCCCTTCTATGAATCAAAACCTTATATACACAACCCGCTGATTTTGATATTATTATCAGCAGTGCATACATACTCTGACGACCTAAATTTCACTTAATTGATCTCACCTTCATATATATAAGCATTCCCAATCTATGTACTGTGTTCATCAACTTTATTTATGGCGAAGCATCCATAGAAAAAATAGAAGATATTCATCTTCAATGCGCCATATCTAGAATTTTCAAAAGACCTGAAACGAGCACAAACGATGCAATGATATTGGATATTAAAATATAGAGTAAAATGGCGCAATTAATATGACTGAAATGAAATTAAAATTGGCGATTTTCGAATTTCCCATGTTTCCTAATTTCGAAATTTGGAATATCTTGACTAAACATTAGTACCTCAAGACCTCTTTAGTCATTAATATTGTAAAAGTGGAAGTTGATGAATGAATAGTGTCAAAAAAAAAATAGATAATAATATATATGGAATAATGCATTGCACATAATATCTATGCGTCCAAAAATTATTATCATGTACACTTGATTGAACCCAAATTCACTTCTTGAAATTTGATTGATGGTTGCTGAAGATGAATAGGGAATGGAAAATCGGTGCGTTATTATTACAATAACCTAACTGCTAACAATCTAGAATGATTCCAAGGAAAAAAGTGTTTGTTGCTCAATTGGTCTATCCTTCCGAGCTCTCTAAATTTAACTGTCCAGCGTTGCTGATTGGATGGAATACAGAACAATTTCAGTGTACAGTGGCGGCTGCCCTGCCACTACCATTCTGTACCGATGATATAGGATCCAACCAAGAAGAAGATTTCTATTCACTTGTTTCTGATGCCTTAAAACTTTGCTACGAGGATCCCAATTTTTTGTTATCGCGTCATCGTCGATATCCTTACCAACCCATCGTACTCGGCAAATGGATCCCATCTGAGCAGCTCTATTCGGAAAAATCAACACCGAAGTTGTTCAAACAATCATCAATTTGGATTACTCTCACATCAGGGTTAGAGTCAGTGAATGAAGAAGTCAAAGTTTTAAGCTTATTTTCTCTCGGTAGCCGGTATGAAACATCCAGCTATCTCATAGCTTTTGATTCTGTGAATACAGACCAGCTAAAAAGCCTAAACGTAGCGGATCCAATGGTGAAAGGTCGGCGAGGCAACCTAACTGACCCTTTGGCATTTCGAAGAAAAGACAATAATTTTGAATTTGAAAGTCAGAAACAAGAACTTTCATCCTTCAATAAGAGCAAACCATCGACTATTGCTTTGGGTAGTTTAAAAGAAGGACAAACTTTTGACAAAAATGAAAACATGCTTCGCGATCAGCAATGCACTCAATTCTGGCGAAATAAAAGTGAGGTTGAGAATATTACAATTCAAATAAATGCTGCCCATGATTTGAAGAATATTACAATTTATTACATGCACATGCTACAGGAAATCGGAACAGGTAACTTCTCGTGTGTGATTTCGAATAACAATAAGTCCTATGCATTCCTGGTTAAGAGCATTCGCTTCGTTTCTTTTCCATTTTATAAATTATTGAATTGGACTTCTGTGATGCAATCAATTATCCAACAACCAATGCCTTGGTTAACACAAACACTTAACTCTTTCACTTGGCAAAATCTTTTTCCTACTCGAGAGCTCACTGGAGTGGGAACTAATAATGGCACCGTGGAAAATGAATATGATGCACAATGTTTCAATTCTAGATCAATTGGATCTTCTTTTTCTAAAGATCATTCGAGAGATAATATTGACTGTGGAATTGACAGTTCGAAAGTAGAAAGAAATTTAAAAAGTGAAGCAACTAATCTGAAAAGTACCTACAATATTGAGTCTTTTTTGTTTCAAAATTTTACTGTTCATGGATTTTCATTTTTTCTATGCGAACTTCATGAACGATCAAATCAACTTCATAATGCTTTCGCATTTTGTGGATTATTTCCTTTGGTGTGGAATGTTGATGCGGTTTACAAAACAAAGGTCTATTATCATGTGCAATCGATTGTCGCGTTTGTGTTAGTTGATATGATCTTGGGTATAATCTTTGGTTTTTTGATTTACCGACATGCACGGCAGATAGTAGTGGTCATTACTATGTTTATGAGTTACTTTAAGCATAATATCCTCTATGCAGCTCTAGAATGGTTTAATCATGCTCCTGGTGGGATCAAACTCAATCCATTTATCACGAAAAAGATTGGAGCTAGTATTGTCATGTTTCTTGAAGATTCATATTCTTTTGTGTTGTGGGGAAGTTACAGTAAGATAGAAATTGTATTTGGGAAGCCTGTCAATTATGTGATTGCGGAACCGGATCTAGAAATTTTTGTTCACCTCATTGAATACTTGGGTTGCATGGGAGGAATAGGATTATCGTTGGAGCTAGCCTTCATAGCTGATCTGTTAAGTCTGATAACGATGCCAATCACATTACTACATATTCTATTTGCTTTTATAATAAAACATCACAGTATGTTCATATATTCACTGTGGTTACTATTCAGTGGGCAAAAGAAGAATATTTTGAGAAAACGGGTTGATACTTGTGAATATAATCGCGAGCAGCTTTTATTTGGAATGATGCTTTTCACGATTGCCATCTTTGTGTGGCCAAGTTTTTGCGCATACTATTTGCTGTTGGCATTAGTTCGAGTTTGTGTATTGATTGTAGTTTGCTTTCCTTGGCAGTTTGTGGTTATCTTGCGAGAGTTTCCTTATTTACCTATTTTAGTTTATTGTGCAACTTATGTGCAGCGTGTTATAATGATCATGAAGAATTTTTGTTTTTGTTGTTCTGGAACAAATGAACTGACAAGGTTTCCGACTCAGTCTATCATTGGAAATGGTATTGAAATTTTGTTGACAAGAGTAGACTCCCGGAACCCTAGAGTGGTAGCAGATTCTACAACCTCATCAGAAACTCTACAAATTGATGATATGCTGCTTTCTAACAGGGAGCTGAGCGATCGCTCAGGTTGCCAAAATTGCACAGAAGTGGGAATGTTAGAGATCATACAGAATGATCAAATGATGGATATCAAGTATGAAACTGCAGATTCGGGTGAGGTTAGTTTGGGTGATGTGGGCGATAAGGAGGCATCGGCTTTTCTAAGAAATAGAGAATTCATCAGTCGTTCCGGCACCACCACTTTATTTTCATGCCATGAAAGCCAGTCGCAACATTTATTTCAAATACCTCCTCATCTCTCCGAAACTTTTTCTACAGAGAAAGGTAGTAGCGTTGGAGATACAACATCGGAAGTTACCCTCCCATCAACAAGCGAATTTATTAGTATCATACCTCCATATATAGGATCCAGTGTACCATTGTCAAGTAAGTACCCATGTCCTCACT
>JACCEA011290558.1_pt1 | contig 11659 bp, 21 predicted proteins | sample 7449851 | NCBI WGS metagenome assembly JACCEA01 (sample SAMN15323453, study PRJNA562643) | freshwater metagenome | isolation source: river surface water | place: USA:Blue River Watershed | collected 2017-08-18 | reverse complement strand
TGGAGATCAAACTTGAGATTAAAGCCGACAATTCGATCGCACTGATCAAGGGCTTCTTGAACCTCAGCTCGTGCCTGCACTCCGGGCAACAGGGTTCTAGTTCTTTCACCGTCAGTGTAAGCGATACAACATAGTTCGTTTCGTCTGTCAAAGGGACTTCCTTTGTTGTGAGTAGTGGTTTCACAATCCAAGCAGAGGTCACGCATACCGTTTCAGGACCTCTTTTGCACTTAGCTTGGTTTGTCTACGAGCAGGACGTTCTCCACAAAGACGGCATATTGGCCGTACTGGTTCTTCTTTTAGCATTTAATGTTTCCAGACAGGAATAACCACCCAATGGTGGCCCTGTGGGCTTCCTCCCATAGTTCTACGCGCTCTTCCTTACTTAATTTAGTACCTTGATCCAGCTCAGAATGGCAAGCGTAACACAGAGCAGCCACACGAAAATCATGAGCTTTGATGCCTCTACCTTTTCCGTCTCGTAATTGATTGGAATGAGCAGCAACGATAGTACCGTCATTAGGAGAGCCACAAGATAGGTAAAAAGGGCATTCACGGATAGCCTCAAGTATTTTCTTGTTCCGATACATGCCAGTTTACAGTTTTAGGGGGTAGTCTACTTTCAATGTTAATAGCTGACCATCCGTATTTATGGTCAGATCTATCTCCTCGATATTCATACTTCTCTAGCCAGGCTAGTTCAGTCTCTGAAATACGAACAGGAAGCCAAGCAAACTTGGTACGCCAATGTTCTAGCTTGGCATATTCTTCTTCAATTCGTTTATGTTTATCAATAGACCGTTGCAGTTTGCTTTTCCATTTGAGTTGCATCAGTTCACCTTGTCAAGTTCGCCTTGATACTCGTCGTTCTTCTTCAGAAGTTTAAGACAGTATTCCAGTTTACCTTCAACTTCGGGGAACTGTTGTTCCCCTTCATTCAGGAATGGTTTTGTAAGATCAAGGTATTCTTCAATGTAGTTAACAGCTTGCGTATACAGATTCAACAGTGTCCCCTGTTTTCTTTGGCCATGTTAGCCATTCATCCCAATCTTGATACCGTTCTCCAGGACTAGGAAAGCCCCATGAGTGGCATTTATAGCACACCCATTTCCCATACTCTACTCTGTAGATCCAGGCATGTGGGCAACTCATTTGAAATGTTTACTTAGTGATGGTTGCTTATCCGATGTCCAAATACCGTTGGATTTCGGGTTTGATGAGGACTTGGAAGCTTGCATGGCGCGCTCCTGGATTCGAGTCATGGTCTCCAAGTAGTTTGTTTTTCGGGATAGAGATTCCTCGTACGAACTCAGTTCCCCTGACATTCTTAGCCCCAATTCCCAATATCCAATCAGCTTCTGCAGTCTTTGAAGTTTTAGAATTTGAAACTTCGCCCATCGATAGGAACTCGGATCCTTCGGCGTCTGCACCTGCTTGACAGACTCCAATAAACGGGCAATATCGTTTGGCAAGTTCTCTAGCCCATTGATAAATTGCTCCCAATCTGAGATCTTCCCGGTCGTTTTGAAAGCCATGAATTTTATCCAGTTGGTCGATTACGACCAGTGACGGTTTATACTTTTCGCATAGATTCTGCACCGTTTGTTTGTTAAGACCAGCATCATCAACCATCAGAATCTTACCTTTGGTAAGTTTCAGATAGTCTTCTTGAACCCGTTTAGGGTTCGCTAGAACATCAACCTTGGTAATCCCTAGGGCGGACTGGAATAGACGGAACTTGACTTTCCGCCCCTCTTCCTCGTTGTTCAACCACAGGATCGGCCCATCCTCGTTCTTGAGTTGGGCCGCCATGTGTGTCACTTCCGAGGCAAGGAACGTTGTCTTGCCGACTTCCGGTCGCGCAAAGATGAAACCAAAGTCGCCTCGCCGTAGCGAGCCGAGTGCGCGATTTAATGAGTCGAGTCTCCAGCGGAGACCAGGAGTCTTGACGGTTGAGTCAAGAATCTCCTGGAGGTCATCGGTGACGAACTCTGTTTCGTCAACGATAGGTTGATCGAGGGCCGACATGAGCTTCTGTACGTGCTCAATCGATTTACGGCCCTCTGAGGCCTCGTAGGCAGCCGAGGATAGGTCCTCCATCAACTGCTGCCTACGCCAGCCTTCTAGCAGGGTTTTAGTCGATTCTAGGGGCTGTCGTGAGGCCAGCCCATTGAAGACTTCACGATAGAAGTCTTCATTTCTAACACCCTGACTAAAGAAAAGATTACAAAGATCATCTACAGTACAATCTTTTTCGTTATTTTTGTACCATAAATCGAGAGCGGCCACAACGGGCCGCATCTCTTTCGTAAACTTTTCATCTTTCACGTAGCCTCGAAAGGCTACGTAATTATCACGAATAAGAAAAGACTTTAAAACGTTTAACTCATACACTTTTTCTTTTCTTTTATATATTTTCTTTTCTTTTTAGTTATAGTGTTATTGTAGTAATATTATTTATATTACTGTTATAACTAATAATTAAATAGAGGGTATCACATTTTTTATGTTCTGTCAAGTACCCTTTATTCCCCTGTTTCTGGATAAATATACTCATAAAACGCTTGACCAGCTCTAAGAAACATGATAGAGTTATCTCGGATGTCAATGTCTAGTTTACGTTTAGTGATCCATTCCCACATCTCGGTGGAAGGTTCCCAAAACAATACTTCCCACAGGTCATCGAGCGTAAGAAAATCATCACTAGAGATTGCCATACAGGCAAGTCTATCTTTTAGTTCCGAGATATCCAGCGATACTGGTTTCGTCATATTCTTTAGGATCAAGGGGTGTCCGGATGACAGACAACGACAGGCCAGTTAACCTTAGCTTTCTTGCCTGGGCGATGGCCTCTTTGTACTTGTCGTGGTCCAGCCATAGTATAACATTCTTCGTTAGCCGCGTCAACAGGGGATACCACTCCTGTTTTATGACCGACCCGAACAGGGGTATCGCCGAGGTCGTCCGGCCAACTCGCAGGGCTGAGAATAAGTCCTCCACCAAGACAACTGGCGTCCCTTCCCCAAAGATTACGAAAGGTTTGGTCCCGAAGCTCAAGGTCTTCGGCTTCTTCCCAAAGAAGCATCGTGCCTCCACAAAGTCTTCATTTCGGTAAATCAATCTATCCATTTCGGGGCTATAGGTGAATAACCCCCTCTCAGACTCATTTAAACCGCGTTTAACGAGCTCCTGCTCCCAGGCTGGGGGTAGGGTAGCCAACTCAGTGAAGAAGTCCTTGTAGGCCGTTTTAATGGCTTTCTCAAGTTTCTTCTTTCCTGTAGCTGGCTCCCAATGCCCACACCCGAAACACCACGCTGACCCGTCATCATAACGGGCCAGGTTATCCCTGCTCCCACAGGAAGGACAGGGTTCATGGTGCATGAAGTTAGCCATCAGAACTCATCATCATCTTCCCATTGATTGAGTAGCCAGATAATATACCCTACGAAAACTAGAAAAGCAATCCCTACCGCTACGATCGTACCAAGAAGCCAACTCACTTATGCCAATCCAGTTCAGGTTTAGGGGCGGGCTTCATTTCATTGATCTTGTCAAAGACGGGCTTCCAAAGCATGTACTCTCCCTCATTCAGATACATTTTAAGGGTATGTGGACCTTCAGGGTGAGTAATCTCCAGAAGAAACATTGGAGGAAATTTCATTTTTGGTTTAGCTTGGTTAGCTTCGTTCATAATTTCCATTTCTGCTTGTTGAGCTTGAAGAACATCGTTCATATTTTCTACAGCAGCTTCAAGGTGTTTGAAATAGTTTGGCATTATAGTTTCATTAGCTCCATACGAAGAGGGTGAGTACTGGACTTCTTGTAGGTGGATACGAACCCCACATGATAATGGAACTGACCAAGCGTCATCCCATTATCGAATGGACCATAGGTAAGATTGCCAAGATTTGCTAGAAGCTTATCTAGGCATTGTTGAGTAGCCATGATGTATTCCTGCTCATTGGAGGCTGCTCCCTCCATTCCTGCAGCCAGCGTATAAGAGTACACTTTCATCAGGAAAGTATAGAGAGATACGAGCGATGGGTGTTTGAGCCAGAAAGGATCAAACTCTACAACAAGGATATCGTCCGCATCAAGAAGAACTTGAAGGGGCTTCTCAATCTTGTTCGCCCACTCAATCTTCCGAATATTCCACATGTTGTTATAGAAGTTTGACTTATACTGCAAACTAGGGAACTTCAGGGCTAGATAAGGCTCCGGCCGAAAATCCTTGTCAATACCAAACCCATAAATCTTCTCCTTATAGTCCTTTCGCCTATGAAGCATGATCGCATCAGGTAGAAAATCCCGACACTTGATCCAGGAATGCTGCATTGTCAGATCATTTCCGTCTCGCCTCACCCAGGCAAAAAGCAGAGGATAAGATTGGTGGACTTCTGCATAATGTTTTGGTTGGGCTCGGACTAGATTAAGCATTGAAGTGTTCCTTGAACGCATTGGCATATTTTTCAGCGGTTTGTGGGGATAGGCCAGGGGCCGTATTAACTTCTAGTACGTAAGCTTTTCCTTGGTGTTCGTTCCAGATAACATCCACTGCTCCGAAGTCAAGGCCAAGAGCTTTGACAGCACTGATCCCTGTGTCCATGACGGCTTGTGGTACTTCTCCGGGTTTGCCGAAGACATAGCCATTGCCGTGGGATTGGATGAGGGAGTGCTCGACACCATGCTTCTTCTTCTTTTCCTGAATGTGAATGATTTTACCGTTTACTACGTGAGTTCGATACTCTGCTCGTTTCTTTACGTACTGCGTATACAGAGGGGCAACCGTATCGGGATGCTCGTTTAGAATGACGATACCTGCACCTCCTTGACTCGCGACCTTCGTCCGAGCCATGACCGTCTTTCCTGCATTCACCCACTTCATAGCCTCCGCTTTGTCTGTAGTCCAGGGAACATGAGGAACATCCCCTGCTTTGAGTAGCTCGAACGTCTTGATCTTGTTCGTAGCCACAGCCGGGTTCTTATTGAGACAGTTACCAAGTGGTAACTTATTGCCCCAATTTACTACCGGCTTGTTCCATTTAAACTTGGAACCCTTAAGCTTAATCAGCATACCACCCATATGCTCTACGAGCAGTTTAGCTGATTGAGATCCCTTCATGTAGGGATAGACAAAGATTTTCAATTGTTCTGTCCTAGATTAAAGTGTTTGGTACATGGTTCGCACAGAAACCCATATTCAGTAGAATTAACCTTGAAAAACTCTAGATCATCAGCTTTCTTCTGCATCTCGCTGATACTTAGTTTTGCTCCACAATCAATGCACCCTCGTTTCTTCATCCCACCTAGTTCGTGAACAGTCAAATACTGTGGGCCCATTTTAAATAGGCGATTAGCATGACTGATACCAACAGAGTTAGGCTCAATAGGGTACCAAGGAGTGTTAACAGTAGTCCAGTCTTCTGTCCATCGGTTAATGACCGGGAGACCAATCTTCCCCGAGAGTCTTTCACCAACTTTAAATTCTCTGATGGACGTAAACCAACACGCCTCGTCGTAATCCGTTTTGCAGAGATAGGTAAAACGGAGTTGTCCATGGGCAAAGACTCGAAAAAAGCGCACTACCTCAAAGTTTGCGTGCTCTATTTTCTCGAAAGACGTTCCTTTCTCCGTTCTTTCTTGAGTTTTCGTCGTTCCGCCTTGGTAAGAGCTATAGGTAGAGTAGCTCCCCGAGGAGGCCGACGTCCATTTTTTTTCTGGCAAAGGAGAGACCTCTGGCTCTCCTAGATTTTCTAGGTTGAATTTATAATGCTTGTTATTTACAAGATCTACTTTCTCCCACTTCTTGTCGTGAGCTACACGATTGAGGGCCCAAGCCAGCATAGGGCCTTCTGAAGCAAAGAAGTAGTTCCCGTTTTCCATGCGGACAAGAGAGAGTGGCCGCTCATTGTTCTTTGCGATATTGAGCGTACCATCTTCCGCATTATGCCAGACACAAGCAAACGCACCGGACATATCCGCGAGAACCTGAAGGCCCTCTTCTGCGATAGCAATGGTCAGAGCATGAGAATCTACCTCAACACCAGGCATCTTCTCATACTTGGTCAGGCCCCAATGAATGGTGCCATTATGAACCATTGTAATGTGCTTGTGCTGGAAAGGGTGGGCATTATCTGTCGTATGCTTACCTTTCGTAGCATATCGATGGTGCCCTACAAAAGCTTTCGCTTTTGATTTTGCCTCTTTCCAATAATCTCCCCATTCTTTTGCATGGATGAGATTATAAGGATTCCCTGCAATTTTTAGATAATCTACCTCTGTAGGGTCAGTATGAGGAACCCAAAAAGTACCTGTGCCATGGTCGCCTCTAACAGCCCCTACTACAAGTAGGTTCTGAATAAAGGCTTCCTCTGGAGTCCAGAGTCCGTTCTTACTTTTTACAATGGTGCCAAAGATGCCACACATTATCCTAGAAACACTTTCGCTGCCGTAACGTTCGTACGCAGCATGGGGTATAGACGCATTCCAGCAAATTGATTTGCCTTCTTACCAAATACCTCTTGAATAAACTCGAAGTAGTTGGACACCGTATTAAGTTGGTTGATCTGAGCGGCGACTTCCAGTGGGTTTTTGCTCTCTACAAATCTGTAGAGTTGAAGAATTGTCTCAATCCAATTGAGAATTTCTTTCTTGTCTTTTGTACCACCGTGTTGTCTAAACTCTAGAGTACCAAAGTCCCGAAGGTGATGAGGATTCAGTGCAGCATACTTGTAATTCTCACTGAGTTCCACAGGCAGAAATTGTTCCCACACGGGACATAGGTCCATGAGAGGATAACAATAACTATTGCCAATTCGGTGATCTTGTACCAGCGCAAAGAATAGATTCTCTGTCGCCAGATAGGTAGCCATCAGTGCACGTAGCTGACCGACCGTCAGCTTTGTCACATCCATATGGACATGGATAGAACAACGATGGCTAAACTCTGTCTTAGGATTATACTTAAGGATACCTTTTTCGTATTCTTCCAATGCATAGATGACGAACTCGTCCTTCAGAGGAAGGGAAATATACTCTTTCCCAACATCCTTAAGGGATCCGTCTTCAATACATTTCCAGAGATAAGTTGCTGCTGGTAGGGTTTGTTTTTCCATTTCAACTTCAATCCCTACGTAGGTAGGTGTCTTGAAGCCGGAAACATCTCCGTAAGTACTCTTAAGTTTAGGAGCTAGGGGGGAGAGGTCACCAATTCCCGGATGACTCCCATAAGCTTTCTTTACACTGAGATCGAGCATTTGAACCCCTGTAGCGAGTCTTTTACTTCTTGCCATACCGATTCACTGACCATAAATTTAGTTCCTTTTCGTAGACCTACTTGCCTGTCCAGAAAATAGACAGTGCTTTTGTCTACAAATAGTTGTTCACTGATAGGACCGGAGTCTTTCAGTGCTGCTTCTACGTTGACCTTAACAGGTTCCAGGGGACGTAGACTGTCCAGTTTCTCAGGCTTACCAAAGAAGGTAACTGTGTGGTTCTTCCCACTCAGACCAATCTGCCAGGATTTGGTGATCTTACGCCGAGCCACTGCAAAGTTACCATTCCTGGTAAGAATGATCCTACCACCGAATCGATAGTAGATTGGCTCATCAGTAATGATTTTGTCTTTCCCGTCTTCTAGAACATGGAAGTTGGGGGTTTTGTTTTCCCCCATAGCAATTCCACTTACCCAAAAAGATTTAAGACCTAGCCCGGTCTGAAAGACAGTGAGCGTATCATGATACTTACGATTATATGAGTCTTGATCCCACTCTTTCATTCTTCAATAATCACTTGAATGTCTTCATCGTCAGATGGTTCGATCTTCTTGGTGATCTTAATCTTATTCAGGATAGTCTTCGGCCAAAATGATTGGAATTTTGGTCGTAGCTTCATGAATGCCTCTTCATCTAGCTCATTGATTGCTTTCTGAATCAGTCCCTCGTTCTTGTTCACATACTCCATATTCATTTCCACAAATTCTTTGGAGCACAGACGAAGGGCAATCTCCGCCACAGTGAACGTAGTCATATCGTCTCTTAGCCAAACATTAGAGGGAGTACGATACTCTACTCCATAAGGTTTGATTCGACATGCCCCAGCCCTACCATAGAGCTCCCTACGCTTAGACTCCCGATCCAGGAAGGCAAGAGGGATACCCATCAGTAGATCTGCGAGGCGAACAGCCTGAATCTTTAGGCGACTCCCTCCTTCCATACCGAAATGAATATGCCCACCCGCAGAGCGGAGAGATTTATCCGGACTGTTAGGTGCAGGGTTGGGTTCGAGTTCCCAGGCATTGAAGTCCGGGTCACAGCCAAACACCTGAGCGGCTGGATTAGCCAGCTCTTCCTCATCAAAATTAGCAGAGGAAATTGCTCTAGGTGTTAGTCCAAATGCCTCCCCACGATATGCAATTTCTTGCATCATGAGTTGGTGGGACCAAAGCCACTGTTCTGCATTTTTCGTAGGCGGGATATTGAACTCTACAGCTACATTATCTTCCTGTAGAGCAAACCCACTTAGCAGCCGAAGAGGTTCGGCCTTAGAGCCCCCGATTTTACCAATAGCAGAAACAAACTTCTTACCATTGTGGAAAAAGAGCTCAGGATCGGAACCAATCATCGAAACACTCCGAGATATTTGTCTAGAAGAGAGAACGTCAGCGTCTTAAATTCCGCAGGGGAATCATGATACTCAGGGTGCCCTTGGATCATCAGGCATCGTGCAGCATCATTAAAACAGATTTCAGGTTCAGGATCGTTAGACTCTTTTTCACCATCTTGAGTCTTTTTAAGCGGAGATAGTACCTTTTCGGACGTAGCCAGGATCTCCGTTTCTTTAGATGGGATCATCATCTGATGATGGGTACTGTTGGCCTTGATGACCGTCCCATCTTTCATAACGATGTTATGGTCCCTCCCATGATTATCTACGTGTTGCCACAACTTACCACCGGTAAGAACACAAGACAGTTGAGCACCACGACAGATACCAAGGATAGGCACACAGAGAAGAGCTTTATTGAAGATGAAAGACTCAAACTTATCTCTGTTTAGATCCATCCCATAACTATATTCATTCTTCTCTCGATAAAGAGAAGGGTGAACGTCACCACCACCCCAAAATACAAGAAGATCCAGACCATTAAGGTCATCTACCGTTTTAACTACTACATTCTCTGCATCAAGGTTATCTGCAAAGAATGGAGTGGGAAACCACACTGTACCAACTCGTTTTTTCATACGTATTTTGCTTTGTAAATGGGCGTAAATAGGGTTGACCAAATCTTACCTTTCGGCGGATTCTCTTTTTCTAAAAGATCCATTGCCTCTTTAACTGTTTTGACAGTTAGAGGAAAGCCCTCATCACAGTTATACGGGAAAGGATAATGATTCCGATTATAACTAATCCTCATCGAATTTTCCCAAGCACGGAAATTTTTGATGAAGAACGGATCATTAGATTTATCCTTCAGATGGTTCTTACAGAACCAGGCGTGTTCATTTACACCCTTGACCAGATTACCGAAAAGAGTGGTCGTAGCATAGGAATAAGGTTTAGTCCGTTCCCATTTGACCATCTTACCTTCAATCTTCCACTTAAATGGATACTCTTTCTCTAGAAGAGTCAGCCATTCTTTGGCTTCTTCTAGAGTCATTCCTAAAATTTCTGTCTCAAATCTCTCCGTAGTGGGCGTAACTCGAACAAAACAGACATAAAAATGTCCGTCATATTTAATATTACTCATGCAGCCTCCTTTAGTTCAAGGTACTCCTGTGTCGTTAGAGGTTGACCATCAAGCATTTTAAAGTGATTTCCACGACGTTCAAACCTAGACCAGTTATCCCAACCTTGACCACGGAACACATCCACGATCTTGTCATTTACCCATTTAAGTGTGATTGACTTCGTTGATGTATCTTTCTTTGATTGCGAGCTCACAAATAGCGCATGGTTTTGCATTTCGCCAGGTTCCATCTTTTCCGAGTCTGAAAACATGAATTGCATCTGCCTTCTTAGCTTTTAGGAGCGCCGAGATTTCGGCGTGAAGGAACTCTCTTTCGGCGTGACCGACCCGAACAGCCAGTCGCTTTTGTTCTGGATGGGTCTTGACGTAAGAATTGAGCCCAACTGCTGTGATCCGTCCTTTGTAGGTTGTGATAGCGCAGATGCGATGGCGTTCAGTGCGATATTGGAGTAGATACCTCGCGGTCTCATGGAGATCCACATTACTTCCACTCCGCATCAAGAAGAAAGTCAACGATGGGACCATCCACACTTTGATCGTAATCAAAGACTTTATACTTACCTGCCATCATACGTCCCTGGCAGATATCACGACCAATACGACGACAGTAGTTATCAAGAGAGGAGCATTGAGACCGTGCTGCTGCAATCTTACCATCTGGTAGGAATTTATAAGCGTAGGTCCAACCCCCACGGGGAATAATATCCCCATTATGGTTTTCGTAGCGAATGTGAGCAAAGCGCGTAGTCATAGCATCCTCAGAAATCAAATTGATCGTTGTAGGCACGGAGAGTCTTAACAATCTTATCTAACCACATATGGGCAGTTGCCCTATCATTTTTAAAATCAACAAATGTTCTCCATTTGTTCTCATCTTCTTCGTCGGGAGGGGGCAAAAAGATACTACCTCCTGCTATTTGAGTAAAAGACCCTGTTTTTAAAAAAAATCCTTCATGCGCAAAAACAAAAGATTCTTCTGGAATCGCTAGAATTTCCAGAAGCAACACGTTGTTTTTCTTTAGAGTTACTCTTGCTCTAATCATAACTCACCGGCTTATACTCTACGAGAATTGCGACACCATCTGCCTTCCATTTTTCATTGAGTTTCTTGAGCACTCTAGCTACATCAAAAGCCAATAGTTGGGCTTTTAGTGAGGTAGAGCACCCAATAATGCATTCATGTTTTCCTTCAGCAGTCCCACACAGATATAAGATCCTCGCATCAGCATTGATCTGTGGGTAGGCACTGGTTTGGACTGTCCAGTCCTCTTCTCCTATTTGGGTTATTACAATAGAAGCAATCCGCCCTTGTTGCTTCTTAATGTTTAGATAAACACTTCTGCCTTTTACCTTAATGACTGCCTTGATAAAAGGCTCACTGAAATCTGGCCCGTGTTCCATCAATAAAGCTCCAGTAGTAAGGGGTTCCAGGTACGAGCGTACCCTTCAGCTCATGACCGACCAAAAGCAAAAGGTCACGTTTCTCTCTCCGAGACTTTGCTTTCTTGACAATATGCTCTCGAATCATCGCATACCTAACACTCCTACGAAGTTTGTTATTACCAAGTACGGCTTCAAAGTTAATCTCAGGCATGGCAATTCCTTATCAATGCTTGACTTGTTTAGCGGCAAGCTCACCGCAGGCAAGACAGACACGGTAACCCAGCGCGTACCGGGCTACCGCGTATTCATTACCACCCTCTCGGCAAATGACCGACTTTATTCCAGCGGATCGACAATCATCAGGCATAAGCCGGACAACAGAACACCCACCGTGAGCCAGACTGCTTCGTTCGTACCATAAACGAAAGCAACCGGAAGAATTAAAACACCCCCTAGCCAGAAGAGAGCCATGGCCAGAGCACCAATCAAGTGCCGAATCATTTCATCCTCCCCGGCTTATGATAACCC
>JACCEA011564341.1_pt1 | contig 11662 bp, 6 predicted proteins | sample 7449851 | NCBI WGS metagenome assembly JACCEA01 (sample SAMN15323453, study PRJNA562643) | freshwater metagenome | isolation source: river surface water | place: USA:Blue River Watershed | collected 2017-08-18 | reverse complement strand
CTACCTCACCTGGGCAAAACATTTTGCCGCGCTGGCGGAAGGAAATACGGACGCCTCATCAGACGAAGACGAAACTGATGATTTCGGCATCTAAAAAAGTCTCCCCCTTCTCTCTTTAGTTTTGCTAGAATGCCGACGCTTATCTTGAATCTCTTTGTTCCCCGGTAGCTCAGTTGGTAGAGCAGCCGGCTGTTAACCGGCTGGTCGCAGGTTCGAGTCCTGCCCGGGGAGCCACAATACAAAGGGGGCTGACGGAATAACACCGCCAGCCCCTTCTCTTTTTGCCTGATCTTTCTTACCTCTTCACTAGGACGACTGTTTAGGCAAGGGCTTCGAAACAACTCCACTCTTCAAAACAATCTCGCAAATATGATCGAGCCGCTCGATGTGTTCATAGGCTCCCCAAGGGTCCGTCGCGACGGCGCACACACCGTGATTCATCTGCCCGACAATGTCAAATTCCAGCGTCCCATCCTGCTTCAACCCCAGGCACTCTGCCGTCACATCCGCCAGATCACGTGACAAGGCCGGCAATGCAGGGACCGTGCGGCCTACACGCGTATAACGTGAGATCTCGGGAAACTCCGCACTCATCGCCTGCAAATCGATTCCGGCATAGATCGCAGCCACAATGTGGGTCGCATGGACGTGAACGACCGTCCTCGTCTTCTTCGTGTCCTTCTGCAGGTTCCAGTGCATCCACAGCTCCCCGGATGGCTGTTGCCCATCACGCACCTTTGGCACAAGTTGGCCGGTCACAGGATCAGTCAGAACCTCCAACCGCACGATGTGTTCTGGATGGACAATCGTCTTTCGCCATCCGGACGGTGTGATATACAGGTACTTGCCCGCCCGTTTCCGCATGCTGATGTTACCGTCTCGGGTCGTAATCCAACCTCGTTCATACACTCGCCTCATCACATCACCGATTGCAGTCAGCATACCTGCCTCCCTGGGGAACCAACTTTCCAACTTCTGTTATCGGTTCCTCACCCGCAACCCTTGAGGGGAGAAGGCACCGGCCCGACAGAAAATGAAAAGTGCGCAGGGAGCGGCATTTGTTTATGATGAGCCGGATATGACTGCGCTAGATGGATTCATTCCCGCACTCCTGCTCCGTAATCCGCATCTCATGACTTTGATACCTCGCTACTGGTCTCGGGAGGCGATAGGAGCACCCCTCCCTCAGGTGACACGTCGATTCACTACCGAACCGAGAACCCAGCTGCAGGGCTTCTGTCACTGGCAGTCTCACCCCCGGAGTTCCCCGACCCTCATCCTGCTCCACGGGCTTGAGGGCTCCGCAGACTCCCACTACATGCGCGGGATGACGACCAAAGCCTACCGTGCGGGATTTAACGTCATCCGCATGAACCAACGTACCTGCGGCGGCAGTGACCACCTAACACCGACACTGTACAACAGCGGGCTCAGTAACGATTATCGAGCGATCATCCAGGAATTGCGGGAACGCGATCACCTGTCTCGGATGTGGCTAGTGGGATATTCGATGGGCGGAAATCTCGCCTTGAAAGCGGCAGGAGAGATGGGACAGTCTGATCCGACGTTAGCAGGTGTGGTAGCGGTCAGCCCGAATATTGATCCCACGCTGTGTGTGGCAGCCCTCGAGCAACCCAGGAATTGGCTCTATCACTGGCATTTCCTGTCGAGTTTAAAGGCGAGAATGCGAAGAAAAGCAGCGCTCTTTCCCGATACATGGGATTTGTCGCCGTTGGGTTCGATGAAAACGATCACCCAGTTTGACGAAGCCTACACCGCCCGGGACGGAGGGTATCGGGATGTTGTCGATTACTACGACCGAGCAGGAGCCCGTCACGTGCTCCACCAGATCGCCGTTCCCACACTGATCATCACGGCTCAAGACGACCCATTCATTCCCGCTACGATGTTCGATACCCCGGCGATCCGACACAATTCCAATATTACACTGATGATGCTGCGCTACGGAGGACACTGTGGATTCTTTCAGAAACGGTGTCCGCAGGAGGACCGGTTTTGGGCTGAAAATAGAATCCTCGAATGGGTAGGTCGGATGGTCACGACATAGACATAGCAGTCTTCCGAGATCCGCGGCATATCTCCATACCCATTTGGGAGAGAACAGAGTCGGTCGGATAGCGAAGCCCCACCGCCAGTTACTCTTGGGCGTCAGGTACTCGCTTTGACGGGCGCAGGCGGCTTGCCAAACTGCTCATCCAACCCGAGGTGAGGCCTGGCGAGAAACGCTCCGGCCAGCTTTCTTCCGTCATCGAAGGCAGGCTGCGCAGCCTGCCACTCCGCAATAGGTGGATTCACGGGAAGATTGACCATGAATCTCGTACCATGGCCCACCTCACTGGCTACCTCAACATACCCCCCATGCTCCTGAACGATCTGGTGCGCAATGGTCAAGCCGAGCCCGGTTCCCTCACGCTCGCCGCTCTCGTGCTTGGTGGTATAGAACGGATCGAAGATATGGTCTAGATCCTGCGGGTCGATTCCCGGCCCACTATCCTCGACTTCGATCTGAACCCAAGGCTCATTCACCGGCTTGACAAGTTTGCGAGTGCGAACGGAAAGGCGGCCCCCCTGGTCACCGCCGATGGCTTCCATCGCATTGATAAATAAGTTCAGCAAGACCTGCTTGATCTGCTGCCGGTCCAGTTTCACGTACGGCAGATCGCTCGCCAGTTCTTTCTGAATCGTGATGGCCTTGCTGCTCGCCTTCACCTCGATAAAGTAGAGGCAGGACGACACCACATCATTCAAGCTTTCCTGCGTGAGCTTCGGCGTCATATAACGGGCGTAGTCCAGAATCTCGTGCACTAGCCGCTCAATCCGCTCAACGTCCTCACACACCACCTGGCTGAACTGCTCCATAAACTCGACGTCGTCACGGCGTTCAGGGGCCAGCTGAACGAACGTCTTGATGGAGGTCAACGGGTTTCGAATCTCATGGGCAAACCCGCCGGCCATGGTTTCAAGCGAGCGCAACCGGTCGGTACGGCGCATCAACAACTGGGACCGACGGAGGTCCTCATATAAGAGCGCATTGTCGATCGCGATCGCCGCATGCTGCGCGAGGGTCTTGAGAAGGGCCAACTCTTCGGTCGAATACATGCCATGATTGGCCCGGCGGCCTAAGTTACAAAAACCTACCAGCCGGTCCTTGCTGATCAGCGGAATACAGACCTCGGACTCCAACGCTTTCAAGGTGTCGAGCAAGCGCAGATGCTCCGTATCGGCCTTGTCGTATTCGATTTCTTCCCGGACAAGGGCGGTCTCTGTCCGCAACAAGGTCTTGGGAAATTCTCCCTCCATCTTAATCGGAGGCACGACGGCCTCACGCGTCACGAACCCGTAGGAGGCGGTCAAGCTATAGATCCCTTGTTCCTTATCGAGAACATAGACGGAGGCCGTTTTAATGTTCATCACACGCGCGAGCGTTTGCACAATTTCTTTTGTGAGGGATTTCAGTTCAAGGATCGCCACAAGAGACTTCGAAAATTGCACCAACGTATCGTAGGCATCGTAGCGCTCTCGAAAGAGCGTCTGCCCGATCGCGCGCTCGACCCCCTTCTGAAGGTTCGCCAAGCCGCTCGATACGATCACAAATAAACCGAACAGCACCCCGGCCAGAAGATAATGGAACGTCCCGGTAAAGATCCGGATGACCAGCAAGATCATCATGTAGGCCGGAATCAGGCCCATCAACTTGATCGACAACATCACCTTCGGCCGACTCGGGACGAACGACACATCCATCAACTCGTATCGAGCGATGGCATAGGCCACGACGGTGACCGAGAGGCCGGCCAGTAAATACCCGACCGGATAGAACCCCACGCCATAATTCTGGAGGAAATCGAGAGAGGCAAGGAATCCAAGCGCGAGGGCCACAACCGTATATTTCAGCTGAGCGCCGAGCAGCGGGGATGAACTGAGGTGGAGCCGATACCCCTGATACAGCCGATAAACCGTCAAACCCCCGCCCGCCACCACGTATGCGACCAGCCAGGGATGGAGCACACCGGCCTTCGGATATCGGCCCCAATAGTAGACATACTGACCATCTACCAGATACGGCGTGAACAACAGGCTCCAAAAAAGCGCGCCGACGGCATAATTCCACACAATCAGGCGATCATGCGCAGCCCCTCCGGAGAGACTCTGCGCAAAGTGATAGGTCAGCGCAGGCAAGAAGACCACTCCCGTGTAAATCACCTGCACCCAGAAGAGCGCCTCATCCTCGCGTGACGCGGAGAACAGCATGAAACAGCCGAATAACCAGAGACAGGCGGCCCCGCACACCGCGCTGAAGATCGTATTCGACGTGGAACGGGGATTGTTGCTGAGCACCCAGAGCGCACAAATCAGGAACAGCGTTCCGGCCAACAACGGAGGGGTGGAATGTCCGGTCGCGCGATTACTGAGCACCGCGCCGATGGACGTCGCCACGACAATAATCGCCAGCACGATGGCATATCCGAGCCCCTTGTTCAGTACGACGCTGATATTCATCAGCCGGTACCGAACGATCGTGTACGCCATCAGAGCCGTATACATCGTGATGAGCACCGTGCCGTAGGGCAACAGCGGTACGCCATACCAGAGAGGGAAATTCGTGGCCCCGCCCGCATACCCGATGATGCTGGCGGCCAGCATGTACGCATATTGATGGCGCCGAATGCCATTCGCATCCCGAAGGGCGACCCCGACGAGCGAGGTCGCGTAGACGACATACCAGAGAAAATACAGCAGGAAGGGATGGAAGAAGAGGCCGGGAACCGGCCAAAAAGAGAACGACATCGCAGGGTGCACCCCGGCCACGAACCAGGGCGTCGTATCGGCCAGCAGAAACAGTGCCGCCAGACCATAGCCGATCTTCAGGGCTTTGGCGTGGCGCGCGGTAATGTCAAGAAACGTGACGGTGTGGTGAAAATACAGAATCGGGATGAGAGATGCGCCGGCCATCACCAAGCGCAGCAGACTCAGCGCAAGGTCTTTGGACTCCGTGAGTTGCCAGCCACAGTAGAAGACGCTCCAAAAGGCAATGCTCAGACAGTACAGCCCGTAAATCCGGTTGCGTGCAGCGGCAGGATCCCGGAAGTAGACGAACATTCCGAGCCCTGTCGCAGCCAACGCATTCACCAGGGCGCTGAACGCGAGCACTTTCATCTCAGGTACTCTGGTAAAGTCGAGGCCGTGTCATCATGCCGCCACCGTGAGGTTCGCCAGGCCCTTATCGGCCACGGCAATGAGCGCTTGGTTTCCGAACGTGGAATAGACCCGCGGATGCGTGACGCCGGCGGCACGTAACAAACTTTCCAGTTCCGCCTGGTAATGGAAATGAAAAATACCTTCGCCTTCCCGCTCTTTGATTCTACCAGAATTGTCCAGGAGGCGACGCCCTTCTTCGATTTGGTCCGGCGTCTGAGCCGTCTCAACGAAGCTGCGATAAATCGCCGAGAGATCGGCATACGGCTTCAGGTTGGAAATCACCAACCGTCCATTGGGAGCCAACACGCGCAGATATTCCCGGAGGGTGAAGAGCGGGTCGCGCACGTACCCGATCACAAGATTGCACACGACCCGGTCGAAGGAATGATCGGGAAACGGCAGCGGAGACTCCAGGTCGGCACGGCAGACCCGCATCGACATCGGCACATAGGCTCGCAGCCCCTCATAAAACTGCCCTTGTAGCGCCGCCCCCACCTGCTCAAAGTTGGTCATGGCCTGCGCCAGAGCCGTCGGGACAAAATCCACCCCGACATAGTCAGGCGAGCGAAAATCTCCGCGCCTGGCATAGCGCTGCCGAAACGCCTGATTGAGCTGCAAGAACACACCGAGGTTACCATTGCCGCACCCGGCATCCAAAATCCGCTCCCCGTGATGGCAATCGCCCATCAGGCGATAGACATGATCCATGAGCCGCCAAAAATCGGCCACGTTCGGGATCGTCTGGAAATTCTGTAAGTACTCCTGCCAGAACGCCACATGATCCGACTTGCCCACCGGCCGACGCTTCTTGCTGCGTTCGCGTTCCGCGCGGTTCTGCACGCCGATTTCTCGATGCGATGGTTCGACCATGCGCGCCATCGACCGTGTCGGCCACAACTCCTGCTGGCAGCATAGGGCAATTTGGCGATAGACCGTGCGGGCTTTCCGGGGGCTCTCTTGAAGTCGATGCAACGCGCCCGGCACCACATAGGAGTGGCGGAGATTCGCACCCATCGCCGCGCCGACTGCCTCGATGGAGGCCGGATCGACCCACGCATCCTGCTCGGCATGAAACAGCACGACGGGAGCATGGAGGTGCTCGGCGTCCTGCTGAGTGGTGTGCAGGTCGGCATAGCCTCCCTGCACAGCATGCTCCAGCCAACGATCCGCATCGATGGTCAGGCCGAGAATGTTGACCACCCCTTTGCGCACACCGGCCAGATGTTCGCCGATCAGATCCTCTTGATGGACGGCCTGCAGCGTATGCTGAACATCCATGATTCCATTGATCAGCGCCAGCAGCCCCAAGTGAGGAACTCGCCCCGCAACCTTGAGCGCGACGCGACCGGCCAGGCTGGTCGCCACAAGACCGATGGATCGACCCGGCCATTGAGCAGCCACGTAGTCCAGCACGGTCTCCAGATCGGTCTCCATATCCTCCAGGCGAAACTGCGTGACCAACCCATCGCTCTCTCCGACATGATTCACATTGTCGAAGCGCACGACATGAAACCCATTGCCGGCAAGATAGTAGGCCAACGGCACATAGTCGCGCTTGCTTTCCCCATACCCGGGAGCCAACACCACAATCGGTGCGTCGTCCGACAGATCGGTTCGAGGCCGATCGTGACAGAGCGCGATACGGTGACCGGACGGGCGGACACACTCCGAGAACTCACTGATGACGGAAGGCCCTTCCGCCCTGTCGACGACGCCCTCGCCCTGCTGCTGCCCGAGCAGGTGCTCAATGATGTCCTCAGCCTCTTTTGCAACCGGGAGAAAGCGCACTCCCGCCAACACCGTCCGCCCCCCAACCTGCCGATAGCCGGAAGGAGCGCCGGCCTCTCCCGGTCTTGTCCATACCACTTCACCCACCACGGAGCAGCCGACAGACGGCGTGGACACAGAAGACCCTCGCTGAGCGACAGTCGATGACACCCATTTCAGTTCCAATTCTGAACCCAGCAAATCCTCTTCGGCCGACAGACACAGACAGGCGCCGTTTGACGTCAAATCTGTCGTCAACGCCCCCGACAAAATTCGATCACCGGCTCTAAGCCGGAGACTGACCTCGGTGCTCAATCCGACCGTAATCCGCTGTTGACGCCTCCGCTCCTGACGTGGACGCTCGGGTACCCGGGCAAGGCGCGCGCGCGCGGCCTGAGTGACGACCGGCTGCCGGGACTCGGTGTCGATAAGGGCATCCTCACTCTCCTGGGCGATCAATGCGGCGACGAGATGCAGCCCCTTCGACCGTGCGCGGCCCTCGCTCATCCACATGGCTACTACCTGCTCATCGCCAGGGCTCAACCGCGCAAACTGAACGGCGAGTGTCACCCCTCTTTTCGTCTGACCTGAACCAAGGACACTTTCGGAAACGCGAATCCCGCACACAACCCCAACACTTTCGGGCCGCGTGGCCCCGGGAGTCAAACTCAGCAGAATCTGCTGATTCAGCATGGCAGGAATGTCCTCGGCAAATTCCATCGAGAGCCCGCCTAAGCTGAGGCTTTTCGTCTGACCGTTCCACGTATGATCCTGAAAGTGAAGGAGGGTCGAGATGCGAGTCTCGAGGCGTCGGGAAGCCCGCCGCTCTGCAACAGAGAGAGACCAGGCATCGCTGGTTTTCTTCCGGTCCGAAACCGAAGATTGCCGGCTGCTCTCCTGGCCAATCAGGCCGATCACAGACACACTCTCATTGCGCGCAGCGATGTGCTTCGACATACATTCCCTCCCGCCGTATTGAGTGCTGCGCGTTGCACAGCATCGAATTGAATAACGTGTGGACGTCGTCGCCCGCTCACAGAGCTCGCTCCGGGCGAGGCTGGACTCTTGCAAGCGCACGAACGATTCCAAAAATGCGGGAGGATGTCGGCTGATCTAACAAGGGCAGGATTAACGACACGCACGGCCTCAGAATTGGCACACAGCGACTGTCATACAACCCAATGTTCGAAGCTTATTCTAGGGAATTAGACATAATTGTCAACTCATCCGCAGAAAAAAAATGTAGTTACCTACAAAAATTAACTTAGATGATAGCTACAGGGAAGAAAGACACCGTTGGCCGGGTCGCCACGACGCGGAAGCAGCCCCAGCAAGTCAGAACGATGACGACCGTCATGATCCTGACGCCGATTCCTCACTTCGCGTAAAGGCCCCACACAGGTCCGGCAAGACGCTCATCGCCGCATCACAGCCCGAGCCATTAAGGAATTTCACGCGGCAGAATTTGCCCTCCCGACCGGGCACCGGCTCACCGATGACGGTTAATGCCGACCCTCCTCAGTGACCGACATCGTGGCCCGGCGCAAGCTGGTTCGACGACAAGGCAGGCATCGGGGAATCGGCCCGGGTTGGTTGCTTTGACCCGGCAGGTATGCTACTCACAGTCCCCGATAGGTCAGCCTGAGTACTCACGATGCGCCTACCTCATATTCGTGCTCACAGCGGCATGCTGATCCCCGTCCTGGCCGGAATCATGCTGGGCTGCCACAGCACCCCGCCTATCACCGAGGGCTATCCTCATCAGCGGGCGCTGCAAGGAAAAAGTAAAGAACAGGTGCTGGCCTGCGCCGGCACACCCCTCCAGGAACGAGAGGATGGAGCGGTTACTATGCTCCGGTACTACAAAGAGGCCCCGCTGCTCGAAGAGTCCATGGTGTCCTCGAAGAGCAGCCGTCCTACCGTACATCACGGCTGCTGGGCAACGGTCGTGATTCAGCACCAACGAGTCGACCAGGTGCAGTATCGCTTCGTGCCGAGTTCGGTCGATGCCTCAAACGACTGCGAAGAGATCTTCGCCAATTGCCCGGAATGACGGCCCGGCGACACCGCAGTGTTGGCCCGCGCTGGCTGCTGTTCTTCATGGGCTTGCTGTCGGCAATGATGCCCTGGACGGAACCGGCGCTCGGGCTGGAAAAGTACGGGCGCCCGCTCCCCTCCATGGATGAACCGGAACATGAAGCGCGCGAGGAGGAGGAAACGCTGTTCGGCGGCTATCTATTAACCGGTGCCTTTGTAAAGAATCCGACGTTCGCCGCCAGGCCTGACAATACCGGACTCGTCGGCATGCGCCACATGCTGCACTTGGAAACGGACCTCTATAAGCAGTACCTCACGTTTTACACCGATCAGAATTTTTTCTCGGACCGCACCGACGGATGGATCAAGTTGACGGAATGGGACGGCACCTTCGCCTTCACCGGCGTGCTCGATCGCTTCAATTGGCGGCTGCAGTACGAACGAGATGCCCCGCTGGACCGTCGCGGCCTGAAACAGGCCTACGCCGATGCGCTCGTGACAGCCCGGTTTCAAGCGATTCAGGACTCCACCTGGTGGCGACGCACCTTCCCGAACCAGAATCTCACGGCCTATGCCGGCGCAGGATGGCTCTTCCACAACAGCCAATACTTCGCCCGCCCCAACAATACGGGCCGCGCATTGTTCCGGTACGTCGCCCATGCCGACCTGGACGTCTACAAGAACAAGGTCGTCCTGTACGGGGATATGAATCTCTTCACCGACCGCGAAGCGAGCAACACCCTGAACCCTTCCGAACTCGATTGGATCATCGGCATCGCCGTCCGATGGAAGGATACGGAATTGGCCTTCTACCGCGAAGAAGACCGACCGCTGGACCAGTCCGGCTTGGTCCAAAAGTATTACGCAGTCCAATTGCGCTTCGCGTTCGATGTGTCGAAAGGCGCGCTGGAACGGATGGGACTGAAGCGGTAGGCGTTAGCAGGCTGCGAAAAAACTCGATTGTTGCGCAATACACGACGATCAACTCATGCGCCCTGTCGGTATTGCACTAACCCGCAGGATGCGCAAAAAGGCCGTCCAGCAAGGCCGCAGTAAGCGAAGAGACGAATCGTACTCGCGCCGTACGGTGAGCCTCTGAGCGCCGCGAGAACGCCGCTGGCGGACTTTTTCCGCATCCTGCCAGACTATCGAGCGGCGAGGTGGCTACGCACATCCTGCACGTAGGTTTTGAACGGGTCAGCCATAAAAAACGGCGCCGTTCCGCGCAGTTTAAAATTCGACCAATTGATGATGTACTCGCAGGCCATCTGTTCTTCGAAGTCGAGCGGGGCATCCGACACGATCCCTCCGCCTCCGCTGGCCAGTAGATGCCTGACCAACTCACCGCGTCCGAACGCCCGCGTGTTGCGAGGCGGATGGTCCTGCGCGAGATGAACGATCTTATCGGTCGTCAGGCGCGGTCCTCGCCCCTCCTCCTCGAGACCGTAGCAGAGTCCTCGCTCAGGATGCAGATTGTGATATTCGAGGTCGAGACTCTTCAACATGGGATCGTCCCACGCACACTGCTCGGCCTCCCGATAGGTCTCCAATAGCCACAGTTTCGAGGCCCAATCGATCCGGCCGACCAGCTTTTCATACCCGCCACGCAAATCGGTCAGCACGGATTCCCATTGCTCCAGCACCCAATCCGTCTCTTCGTCCTGCCCCTTGCAATGGCGCTGGGCCGCGGCCAGAAACTGTTCCTGAATATCGATGGCGGACATCGACTGTCCCGACTCCAAACGGACGATCCAACGGCGATCCGGGTCGCGCGAAATATCCTGCAGGGCCTCGACCGGCTCGTGGATCCCAAGGCCGCGCGGGGCCTGTCCGGCCTCAATCAGTTGCAGCACCAGCCCGGTGGTCCCCATCTTGAGCGCCGTGGCATATTCGGCCATGTTCGAATCCCCGCACAGGAGATGAATCCGGCGGTATTGGTTCGGATCGGCCAGCGGCTCGTCGCGTGTATTGACGATCGCACGGTTGTGTTGAACCCACTCGAAAAAGTCGTTGACGATGTAGTCGGCGCGTTGGGAGATCTGGAACGGCACAATCGATCGATCTTGCGCATCCCGCAGCCCAGGCCGATGCAGGATGAGGCCCCCGACTTGCACCCACTCGTTGGGATCACTCGCGCATCCGATGCGCCCCGCCCCGGTGAACACCTGACGGGTGACCAAGAACGTCACCAGTGGACCGAGGCCGCGCCGGGAAAAGGGAAACTGCCGCGTGACGAGATAGTTTTCATGCGAGCCGAACGTCGCATCGGTCTCGTGATCGATATTGTTCTTGATGAGCGACACCGTCTCGTCCAGCCCCAGCGCCCTCACCGCATCTTGAATAATCCGATCCCCTGCACGATCCGAGGCCACAAGATCCGCCAGGGTCGTGCACTCCGGAGAGGCATATTCCAGATGCCCCATATCGATGTAGATACGGCCCGCATTGGTCAGAAACCCCCCGTTGCCCGGCGGCTCGTCATGACCACGATGGTGAAGATCGAGGACTCCTCGCCGTTCGACATGAAAAATGTGGTCGCGAATACGCTGCGCCACCCAGGAGGGCGAATGGTCGGGACGATCCTGGTTCACCAGGAGGCCGTATTCCGTTTCAAGTCCGAAGATACGATTCAACATAT
>JACCEA012068691.1_pt1 | contig 11663 bp, 10 predicted proteins | sample 7449851 | NCBI WGS metagenome assembly JACCEA01 (sample SAMN15323453, study PRJNA562643) | freshwater metagenome | isolation source: river surface water | place: USA:Blue River Watershed | collected 2017-08-18 | reverse complement strand
TAAATATACACAATCATTTAATCAGAATCTGGATATTATTAGTGAGCCGGTTATTACCAAAGCTAAGGGTTCTAAGCCTTACACCAAAGTATCATTTAAACCTGATTATCGTCGTTTTGGAATCAGTAATCTAACTCCAGATATGATTGCCCTGTTTAAAAAGCGTTTCTACGATATTTGTGCGGTTACTGACCAAACAGAGAAGAAAATCAAGTTCTTTTACAATGGTGTTTTATCCACAATTAAGAACTTTCAGCAATATGTGGATTTATACATTGGGTCTTCCAAACGCGTATATGAGGCGTCCGAATGTGGTCGCTGGGAATATGCGGTTTCAATAGCACCGAGTCAAGAGTTTACCCAAGTATCATTTGTAAATGGTATTTGTACTTATAAAGGTGGCAAACATATAGAATATATTGTGGGTCAAATTGTGCGAAAACTAACTGACTATATTGAGAAGAAAAAGAAGGTTCGTGTCAATTCAGCTGCTATTAAAGAACAACTCATATTATTCTTGCGCTGTGATATTGAAAATCCCGCATTCGATAGTCAGACCAAGGACTTTATGAATACACCATCCAGTAAGTTTGGGTCATCTTGTTCTGTGTCTGATTCATTTATTGAAAAAGTCGCAAAACTGGGTGTAATGGAAACCGCATGTGATTTGACACATGCCAAAGAGAAAAATGTTGCTGCTAAGAAAACGGATGGTTCCAAAACCAAAAACATTCGCGGAATTGAAAACTTTATGGACGCAAACTTGAGTGGAACTCCTCAATCAGACAAATGTATTCTTATTTTGTGCGAGGGATTAAGTGCTATGTCAGGAATTGTTTCCGGATTATCATCCGAAGACCGAAATATTATTGGAATATACCCATTGCGAGGAAAACTTTTGAATGTGCGTGGTGAAACTGTGAAGAAAATAACAGACAACAAAGAAATAACGGATTTGAAAAAGATTCTTGGTTTGGAAAATGGCCGAATATATAATACTATGGATGACGTTCGCCAGCATTTGAGATATGGAAAAATAATGATTATGTGCGATCAAGATACGGATGGCTCCCACATTAAGGGGCTTTGTATTAACTTATTTCATTGCGAATGGAACTCATTAACACGTATTCCTGGTTTCATTTCATTTATGAATACGCCAATTTTACGTGCTTCCAAAGGTGCGCAAACATTATCATTCTACAATGATGGTGAATATACTACTTGGAAAAATGCTACAGCAGATTCGCATACTTGGAAAATTAAGTATTTTAAGGGATTAGGAACATCCAAATCAGATGAGTTCAAAGAATATTTTGCGAAGAAGAAGATTGTTGATTTTGTCTATGAGGAAGCAAAGAGTGATGATGTAATTGACAAAGTTTTCAATGATAAGCGCGCAAATGATCGCAAAACGTGGCTTATTGAAAAATATGACAAAAACGCATATTTGGATACTGGAAAACCTACAGTAGGATACAGCGAGTTTATTGACAACGAACTTATTCATTTCAGCAATTATGATTGTGCGCGTTCAATTCCATCAATGATTGACGGATTAAAAATAAGTTTGCGCAAAATCTTGTATAGTGCGTTCAAACGCAATTTGACAAGTGAAATCAAAGTCGCGCAATTTTCCGGTTATGTTTCGGAAAATAGTTCATATCATCATGGTGAGGCAAGTTTGAATGGAGCAATTGTTAATATGGCACAAAACTTTGTGGGTTCCAACAATATTAATTTGCTTGAACCAAACGGACAATTTGGAACACGATTACAAGGCGGAGACGATTCCGCATCGGAAAGATATATATTTACAGCATTGAATCCACTAACAAGATACATATTTCCAGAGTTAGACGATGCTATATACAATTATTTGGATGATGATGGCACAATGGTTGAGCCCGAGTTTTATACTCCGATTATACCATTTGCTTTGGTAAATGGAATTAAGGGAATTGGCACGGGATTTTCGTGTTCTATTCCTCCATACAATCCTGCGGATTTGATTTCCAATATTAAGAAAATGTTGAAAGGAGAAACTGATTTGAAAGAGTTGATTCCATATTATGAAGGATTTAAGGGAACTGTTGAAAAAATAGAATCCGACAAATATTTGATTAAGGGATTATTTGAAAGGACTGGACCAGATACGATTGTTATAACAGAACTTCCCATTGGCAAATGGACTATGCAGTATACGAAAGTATTGGAAGAAATGATGGATGGAGGAGTAGATAAAGACGGAAAAAAGATTGCGCCATTAATTAAGGATTTCACTTCGATGTGTACGGAAGTAAGTGTTAATTTTACAGTTGTTTTCCCTAAGGGCAAACTAGATGAACTTGGAACAGAGGGTATAGAAAAGTTATTGAAACTAACTACTACAGTAAAGACATCAAATATTCATATGTTTAATTCCGAGAGAAAACTCAAGAAATATGAAAATGTAGATGAACTTGTTCGAGATTATTATGTTGTTAGATTGTCTGCTTACGAAAAACGCAAAGCATATTTATTGGAAGCACTTGCGAAGAAGACAGCATTACTAACAAACAAGGCAAAATACATTGAATACACATTAATAGATAAAATCGATTTAAGACGCAAAAGTGCGGAAGCAGTAAATGCGATGTTACAAACTAATCAATTTGAGAAGGTTGATGGAGACTATAAGTATTTAGTAAAAATGCCAATGGATTCAGTAACCAATGAAAATGTAGAGAAATTGAGAAAAGAACGAGATGAAACAATGAAAGAATTGGAAGTATTAAGACAAACTACTTTAGAACAAATGTGGATGCGTGAACTGGATACTTTAGAAATAAAGTATGCGCAATACAAGAAGATTCGTGAAGACTTACAAAATGCACAACCAAAGACAGCAAAAGCAAAGCCTGTGAAAAAAGGTGGTTCAACTACAAAATAAGTAAAAAATAAACAAATAAACAAATAAACAAATAAACAAATAAACAAATAATATTTTCATTAAAGTAAAGACTTTTTTTATCTAATCAGAACATAATAATGCCGTCAATGTTGGCTATGCGCTCAAGTCGTTTATGGTGTTTAAACCGCCAACCAATTGTTTTTCAAAAAGAACAAACCACTAATTCTATACAAAACATATCTACCAAAATGCGTTATTCGCAATTGGTTAGAGCTGGCATAAATCGTTCAACAATTAAAGGTACTCCGTATCAACCAACAATTATTCCGTTAACAAACTAAATATTTATTTTTTTGTTTGCTACTATTATAATGAAGAAACCTGTTAGACAATTAGATGGATTTTACCATGTTGATGGAAAAAAATGGCCCGAATTATTTGGTTCAAGAACACAAGTTATGAATGGAACTGCTTATAAAACAGCTGGTGGATTAATTAAGTCAGATTTACTAATGAATAAATGGGGTCGCATTGTTAGCGCCAAGAAGTATAAGACAGCAAAGGCTGAGAAACGTTTAGAGAGAGCCGGTTATTATGCCAAGAAGGGCAAGTTTGGCTATGTTAAGAAGACCGCAAGAAAGTCAAGAAGCAAGAAATAAATAAGTAATAAACTTTAGCATTTTAGTTTTTTAGTTCTATAAAGATCTAAAAAACAAAGACTTATATACAAAGATGTATGGATAAAAAGACTTACATATTTATAGGAACTTTACCGTTAAGGAACTTTACCGTTAAGGAACTTCACCATAACTATTTAGACCAAACTTTTTCTCTCCTTTTACACATATTCCTTCTAATCTTTCATCTTCAAAATATTCACCAATAAATGTTTCATCGCGGTTCTTAGTATAATGTATGGCTTTTCCATGAAACTTTCCATCTCTGAACTCACCCTTATAATATGAACCTGTCCCCCAATGATATTCTCCAGTTCCATGATGTAAGTTATTCTTGAACATGCCTTTATAATGTGGAATCATTGGTTCATCTTCTTTTTCAAAAATATGTAGTGCATAACCATTTATATCACCATCCACAAAGTTTCCTTCAATAGTTGATTTTATTTTTTTAGTAGTAACATCTTTGAAAGCTACATATATTCCTTTTCCGTTTGGCTTTCCATTTTTCCACTGTCCCTTGTATTTAGCAGTTCCATTTTCAAGTATATACCATTTATTTATATCTTTAGTGCCATTATGAATATAAAATCTTGCAAATAAAGTTGTCATAATAAAAGTAACAAGACTCATTAGTGTATAAAATAAAAATATTTTTATATTTTTATATTTTTATATTTTTATATTTTTATATTTTTATATTTTTATATTTTTATATTTTTATTTTCTATTAACAAAATATAATGCCCAAGAAAGTTGTAAAATGCCGAAGGAAGACTGTGAAGAGATGCAAGCGCGCATTCAAATCTTGTAAATATGTCAGCACATCCAAGAGTAGATATTGCAGACGCACTGTCAAGAAGTAAAGATTTATAATAATAACAATATAAAAAATATTTCATATTGTTAGTATTTAATATGGAGTCACATTTAGATGAAATACAGCAAAAAATACTTTCTCTCTACGACAAATACAAATCTGATCCATATATGGAATCCAAGATGCACAATTATATTTGTAATCAACTAGCATCAACACTTGAAAATATTGAGCGAAACCATAATGAGCGTATACAACGAATGGAAGATTTAACTTCTGAACAATATTCTTTTATCCAATCTTTTTTATTCCATAATCACTATTTTTATCATCCAACAACCGAGAACTTCTTTCTCTACGATGGAAGAACATATATACAAAATAGCGAAGATGATGTTCTCTACAATGTATTATCAACAATTAGCAGAGACCGCAATCTTATTTCATGGAAACACAAAACAAAGGTCTCTATTATGAAGCGTATTAAAGACAATCACATATACCAAACAATTCCAGAATCTACAACTATTCAAAATGTATTAAACCATTTATATCCATTGGTTTTCTCTACGAAATCACAAGCCAAATATTTTTTAACAATATTGGGTGATAATATTTTGCGAAAAGAGAATCCATTTATTCATATTATTTCTACCTCTGCGAAATCACTTCTTAACAATTTAAATACGCTAAGTCAAATCTGGTTTGGAACCAATTCTACACAATCATTCAAATATAAATATCACGCAGAGCATAATTACTCACAAATCCGAATTATAAATGGTGGAGTTGGTTCAATTAATTTGAATGAAATTGGGCTTGATATTTTATGTGTAGCTTGCCACTATTCAAACCGTTATGGCAATTCAGACAACTATTTAATAAAATATAGCAATGACGAAGAGTTTATCAATTCCGTTTTTTACTTGAAAAATATGACACCAGATATACTTATTAATATGTTTGCTACTGAATATATCCGTCCTACACCAACAACCGCCAGAATAACAGCCGGAAATAGTTTATTAAACGAAATTTCGTTCAAACCTACACAAATTACGTGGAAAAATATGTTGTATTTATGGAAACACTTTTTAGAATCCAAGAGTTTGCCAAATGTAGTTTTTACAACAAAATTGAAAGCCAGACTTGTAGAAATATTTTCAAATATTTATGATTCTGAATTGGATGTTTTTAACGGAATCAATAGTAAGTTTTTACCAAGTGTATATAAGTTTTTACAATTCTGGGATGAGACAATGATTCCAGACAATAATGAAATTGAATTGGAAGTGAGTGAGATTGCATCCATTTTCAAATCTTGGAGTGCATCTCGGAGAGAACAAGTATTAAATATAAGCGAAAAACAAATTATGGATTTAGTAGCGCATTTTTATCCAGATGTAGATATGGATTCTGAAAAGTATATTTACAAAATGCGAAATACTTTATGGGATAAGAATCTGGATATACAAATCGCAATGGATGACTTCAGAGATAAAATCGGTATTTATGATATGTCTCTCAATGATTTGGTTTCTTCCTATGACGCATATGTCCACTATTGTAATTATGTAAATAAACGCAAAAGTAATGGAAATCTGGATGCGATTTCTCTATTAGTCAGCAAACAATATTTTGATAAATATATGAATCTATAAATATGGTATAAACATTTTTCATATATTTATCTATTATGACAAGTAAAAGCAATAAGTTTTTGCTCATTGTGGAATCCAGCAGTAAGTGCGGAAGCATTGAAAAATATCTTGGTCCTAACTATAAGTGTATTTCATGTAATGGCCATATTCGCATTATTAATGATTTGAAAGATGTAAATATAAAGGGCGATTTTGAAACCAATTATAAATTGGATCCTGATAAAAAAACGCATATTTCAAAAATGGAATCTGTAATCTCTACATTTCCCAAAGAAAATATTGTGTTAGCAACAGACCATGATAGAGAAGGTGAAGCCATTGCGTGGCATATTTGCGAAGTATTTGGATTAAATGTTGCTACTACACCTCGCATTGTTTTCCACGAAGTAACTAAGAACGCATTATTGAAAGCAATAGAGAATCCGGGAACTATTGATATGAATATGGTTCGAGCACAACAAGCCCGCCAAATCCTTGATTTAATTGTGGGTTTTACAATCTCTCCACTTCTCTGGAAATATGTGTTCAGAAACAATAATAATGCTCTTTCAGCGGGTCGTTGTCAGACACCAGCACTGCGTCTTGTCTATGACAATGAAATGGAGGCACGGGCAAAAACCTCTACCCAGAAACATCGCATTCAGGCGTGTTTTTTTCCACAAAATCTAATGTTTGAACTCCAAAAAGAGTTTGAAACAGAGTTTGATGTATTTGACTTTATGAATCTTTCGGCAACCCATAATCACACAATTAATATGTTGCCGTCAAAACTATCAGAACGAAATCCGCCAAAACCTTTTAATACATCCGCGTTGCTACAACAAGCAAACAACTTATTACATATTGGAGCAAAGGAAACAATGGCTTGTTGTCAAACTCTCTATCAATTGGGTCATATAACTTATATGCGAACAGAGAATCGCAAATATTCGCCGGTTTTTATAGAGACTGCTTCCAAATATATATCAAGCAAATGGACTGAAAAACATATTTATCCAACATTAATGGAACTAAATGGAAACACTGACTCAAATAATCCACATGAGGCAATTCGTGTAACAAATATTAATATGCATAATTTGGTTCTTATTGGAGACAAAAATACGGGTCATATTGAACGCATTTACAAAATGATTTGGCAAAATACTGTTCAAAGTTGTATGGCTCCAGCTGTTTTTAATATGATTCCTCTTGAAATTAGCGCACCTTTGGAAAATCTCTACAAATACACATTTGAAATCCCCAAGTTTGGCGGTTTCTTAGATGCTGTGGAAAAACAATCATCTGTGGAAAAACAATCATATCAAGATTTATTTACATCATTCAATATGCGATTTCAATCTATGAAGACAAAAGTCATCAATTATAATTACATACAATCCATAGTTGGATTTACTGGCAAGCATACTCATTATTCTGAAGCTGGGTTAATTAGCAAGTTGGAAGATATTGGAATTGGCAGACCATCCACATTCTCTATGCTTACTGATGTAATTCAAACACGCAAATATGTAGAGAAAACAGATATTCAAGGTGTTGCTATTGAATGCCATGAATACTTTTTACGGGAAGGAGAAAAGACCCCTTCAATAAAAACAGTTGAAAAAAAGATGGGAGCAGAACAATCCAAATTAGTAATTGACCCTATGGGCATTGTTGTTATTGAGTTTTTAATGCAACATTTTGAATCCATATTCTCTTATGACTATACAAAACAAATGGAAGACGCACTTGACTTAGTGGCTTCAGGAAAAGAAACATGGAATATATTATGTCAAAAATGTTATAAGGAGTTGAACAAACTTGTAAAAAAATTAGACAAAATAGATAAAAAGGTTTATAATATTGATGAAAACTATGTTTTGGTTTTTTACAAAGATGGGCTTTTATTAAAACACAAGACGGAAACAAATGAATCTGGAAAACCAATATTAAAGTCTGTGAAAAAGGGATTAAAACTAGATATTGGCAAACTAGAAGCTGGAAAATATACATATGAGGAATTGGCTGAAACTGAAAGACGTATTTTAGGTATATGGAATGATTTTGAGATTGAACTTAAACCAGGGAAATATGGGGCCTATTTAGAATATGGCAAAGACAAAAAGGTTTCTCTCAGCAAACTGAAAAAACCATTAGATAAAATTGTTCTTGAAGATGTTTTGCCTTTTTTAGAAGTTCCAGAAAAACAAACATCATCGTCTAATGTGCTAAGAGTGTTGTCGCCAACAATGAGTGTTCGTAATGGTAAGTTTGGTCCTTATATTTTCTACAAAACAGAGAAAATGAAAACACCAAAGTTTATAGACATAAAAGGATTTGATAAGGGATTTGCGAATTGTGACGCGGAAGAGTTGATTGCTTTTGCGAAAGGGAGAGTCTAAGTTTATCTCCTTCCTTTTTTATTATTATTATTATAACTATATATAATAATAATGGCATATGACCAATCTTTAGTATTTTTAATTATTTTTTATATTATTGCGTTTATTTATGTGAAAGAACCACATTATAAGTATTTTGGATACATATTATTATCAATTGTTTACATATTCTCTATTATATTTTTTTTAAATAATCAAAGTGTATTAATAACCGCTTTTAAAGATTCTGGTTTAATAGCAACTCTTGCGCAAAGTATATTTTATTTAATAAAGGGACTTGGAAATCTAGAAACAATAACATTACTTGTTCAAAATGCATTTATATTCTCTCTTATTTTGATAGTGGTTTTCAACATTTATAGTTTATTTCGCATATTAAATGCTTATTGGTTCAGAACCAAAACAATGAAGTCATTTGATTTGAAGTTAAGTGAGAGACATAAACAAAATCTAATTACTTTTGACAACTCATTTATTGTTGGAAACACATCATTTGCACTGTTTATTATTTCTTTATTGGTGAAAGATGAACCATTGCCACAATATGTAAAAAATATATTTACAAATCAAAAGTTTCAATGGTTACTTTATTTTATTTCTTTTATTTGTGTTTGGATAGAGACAGACTATTCAACGCGATTTACTTATATTAAACGAGACTAAATGTAGGGAAACCTACGGTTAAGCCGGAACGGCTTTAAGCTGGGCTTCGCCATCGCCATTACTTCCCTACGACCCCTTCACTATAGTTTACTTCTCTACGACCCCTTCCCTATAGCTCGCTTCGCTCGCTCATATTCTTTTGTATCTCTCCAATAGTATATGAACGAAATTGACAAACTAACATTGAAACTACTTACTAGCAAAAAACGTTATAATAACTATTTAGCAAACAATGATCCAGAAAAATCAGCAGAGATTGATGAATATAATCAGAAACTTCAAAAATATATTCCACGTATTAAACAATTAATAAGCAAATATTTTGATGATCCAAATACACAAACTAGTAATATTATTGATGAATCTCTTGAAAACTGTTTTAAACATATGATTCGCCATTTTGAAATGATTGATTATGAAGAGAAATGTGCGAAAAATAATTATGATGAAACTGATTCATCTGATGAAGATGATACAATCTTTAGTCAAGACGAATTAAGAGAAGACAACGAAACCAGATATGAAAACGAAACCAGAGATGAAGAAGATCAAGAGTCCAAACCCAAACCCAAATCATATTGGGGAAAAAATATAAACAAGACTAATACACTTGACCATTTCATAAAGAAAAAATAATAAAGTTTTGTATTTTATTATATTTGTTGTATAATAAAATAGGTTTACCGATTTGAAACTTTGCGTCGTCTTGTTTTTCTCTTTTTATGATTTTTATTTTTTTTAACTTTGGTATTCATTTTACCACCATTACCATCCCATGATTTATAGTTGAATACAATTGGTTTAAAAACTGGCATATTTAGATTTTCTTTCCACATAATTGGTTCAGGATCTTGTAATGATTGCGAAGGTATATTATCAATTATTAATATAGATGCGGTGACTGATTGCGAAGTGTCCATTTGCGAACTATCTGATTCCGTTAACATAGGATTAAAATAATTATTTCCAAGAATTAAGTTTAAAACTTCCAACGGGTCTTTTAAAAACAGTTGTGGAACAACCGCATTATTTTTTAGTTCATTCTTAAAATCAAAATATTGTTCATTTTTTTTAGAATAATACAATAAAGACAACAATGGATGAGTATGAATAGTATTTTCTGATGGACGTCTTTGAAAAAACTTTATCATATCTAATAATGCGGTTTGATGAAATAAAATATTAACCAACTGTAAATTAATTCTTAAACAAATAAAAATCTGAAATAACATATAATTAATAAAGTGTTCTTTATCAGTTGTTCCATTATTGGGAAAAACATTTATTTTCATCATATATCTCGGGTCAAGATCAATCATTTTTGGTTTATTATTTTTGTCTAAACACATATTTTCAAACTTTATATCCATATTAAACATTCCATGCTGTTTAACAACAGTTTCAATAAATCTGCGTACATCACTAAAACAACTAATATAATTAAATAAACCATTATGAGTATAATATTCAGTAATTTTTTTATTACAATTTAATTTTTCCACAATATAACAAATATTTTTTGGAACTATTTTTCTAGTTATTTTAAAAAAATCTTGAAGATTTATGGTTGTGTATTTTTTATTATTATTTTCAAAACTAACATACCAGATTTTGGGGGAAATGTCTAATTCTCCAAACTCATAATAATATTTGATCTCATCATAAAAAGTTTTTTCTAAATGATGCATTTCTGGTTTTAATGTTATAATTGCAAATTGAATATTTTGCGAATTTGAAAACTCAAATAAATAATCATCTTCTGTTTCAACCGCATCAAATGCGTATTTAAATGCTCCACTAGCAAATGAGTTTGGGCTAGTTGTATATCTCTTTAAATTGGCATTTTCTCTTTTGTATGTTTTTTGCTGTTCTATATTTGAGTACTCAGGTCTATGTTTAAAAATATTTTTTTGAAGTTTACTATAATCTGGCATATCTATAATATTGTGAGAAGTTTTTGATTATATAAAAATGAAAGTCCATACTCATTGTTATTATTTTTCCATACTCCGGATATTTTTAAGAACCCTGGTTTTCCAGCACTTTTATTCTGAATAAAATCCACAAGTTTAAAAATTGGCTTAGAACCAAGTGGTTTTGATTCTCCGTTGTATATATTTAAAATATCAGATTCCAATTTTGCTAATATTCCAATGTCCGGTTTTTGACTAATGTTTATATAAATACCGTGCATTGTAAAAAACTCGTCACAATAATTAATTTTTGTAAATATTCCATCAAATATCATATTTGGTTTTGTTTCCATAAAAAAAATATTTGAAATACATAAATCATTTGGATCAAGAACTAAATTCATTAACACTATTTGTATTATATTTTTATACTGTTAGCAAAAAACTTATAATAAGAATGGTTTTATAAATAAAAAGTTTATTTACAAAATAATTTTGTAAGGGTCATTATTAAAGGGAAGGATTTAAAGGATAAAACGGCTAAGGCGCCGACTGTTGGTTGCAATGCGACCTTTGGTGCGCCTTATAAGGTGAAGCTGAAGGCTATAAGGTGAAGTCGAAGGCTTCACCTTCTCCTTTTCGCCTTTACCTT
>JACCEA011738820.1_pt1 | contig 11668 bp, 21 predicted proteins | sample 7449851 | NCBI WGS metagenome assembly JACCEA01 (sample SAMN15323453, study PRJNA562643) | freshwater metagenome | isolation source: river surface water | place: USA:Blue River Watershed | collected 2017-08-18 | reverse complement strand
TTACACTTAACATAGTGAACACTTCTACCTTTGTTCCAACTATTCTCAATACCCAAAGTTTTTTCAGATACTTCATATAGTTCGTAGGTATCGTTGAACTTCTTATTGATAAGTTCACCTTTGTCATTAACCCAAGTAGTTTGTTTCTTAATTGTTTTCTTGTTAAGTAATTTAGCTTCAACTTCCTTAACTAAATTATCAATACCTAAACAACTAATCGCAACCCTTCTCTGTTCTAAATTGGTTAAGTCCTTCGCAATCTCTTTGAAAGTCATAGGAACTATATCTTCCCATATATCTTCCAAATCTTTAATTGGACAGGTTTTGTGTTTTAGTTTAAGTAAACGACAACCTGTATCGTAACCAAATGTTACATTGTTAATTACTATTTTCATTTGTAGTACATGTAATAGATTAAAAATTTTCTTCTCTGACTTCCATATAATTTCTTGTTACTTGGATAACAATGTTATCACCATCAAATTCCAATTCATCAGCATCTTCATTTGTTGTCCACCTATAAAAATCTTCTGGTTCACCATTACTATCGGTAAATTCGTGGTCGTTACAAGTATCATCAATTCTGTCCAAGATATTATCTACCATCAGTTCTTCCTCATCAGATAAGATACAATCAATCTTATAGTTGATATTCTTCTCACCATCACCACCATTCATATTCGCAACCTTCTCTTTTAGAAACTTCATTTCTTCTGGTGTAATACCAATAGGAATGTTATCACTATAACTTTCTGACCACTCGGACTTCGCTAATTTATTATACTCAAAACCTTCTTCTTCATCATTAAGAGTAATAACTACTTCACCGAACTCACCAATGTAATGTCCATCAGAAGCTTCATAGAACTCCACTTCTCTGAACACCTCATTTTCAAAGTAATCTTTCAGTTCATCACAGACAATTTCTTTTCCTTTCTTGTCATAGAACTTGAAGTCATACTCATTCATACTATCACCACCGCAGGAAAAATCCATACGACACTCTTCAATTTTATTTTCTTTCCACAGAGTAATCTCTTGTGAAACTTCAACATCTTTTTTAGTTGGCATAATGTATCTTTTCGTTTAATTGTTTTACAATAAGTTTACCTTCTTCTGTATCTAATTCCTTTACTCCATTGTTCATCCAGGGTTGAACCTGTAAATGTTGTAAGTAATCTTGTGGTGTTGGTACGAACTTCATACGAAAGTCCTCGGCGATATGTAACATCGCTATATCAACAACATCAACACTTCTACCATCACTATTGGTAATGTTGTAACCAAATATCTTTGGACAAATGGTATAAGCAAACCAAGTGTTGTGGGTTAATAATCTCGCACTATTATTATTCATAGTAGCCTTCGGACTATCAATTAGTTCGTGTATCGGTAGATAATCTTCTACTTTACCACCCCATCTCTTAACAGATGATTTTGAATGTATTAAAGGATTAGCCATAGTTAGTCCCAAACGCGGGTGATTTCTTGGTTAAAAGGATTGTATTCTACTTGTTTACCCATTGACCAATCACCCTTTTCAATTTTAAGTGTTTGGTGTTCACCGAAACTCCCATCAGGTTGTTCGTGTTTAAGTAAACTCTCTTTGACAACTTCAACTTCCATAAAGTCAGTTTCTTCCCCCACTTTGAAATCCCCATACAAAGTGTGTTGGTTTGTTCCTTCACCTTTTAATAAGGTGTGTTTTTGTTTCTTTTTCATTTTTTAGTTTTTAGTGAATGATTAAATAACAATACAAATGTATAAAAGATATATGAGAATACCAAATTTTTCTTGTTAAAATTTTGTTAATGACACATATACCTTTCACACCACAAATATAAAACTATTAAATTGATATTTCCAAGAAATTCGTGATTTTTTTTATTTTTTTTTATTTTTTTGTGATTTGTTGAATAAAGCCGTACATTTGCCTAAACAAACAAATTTGTTATGATTCAAAAACCGAGAAAAGACACAACCAAGGCTTTAAGAAAGTCGTTGGAGACTATGAGAGAATGTCTGAGCCAAAGTGTTCCTGGTTTTGACAAGAAGGCAATGTATGGTATTAAGTTCTCACGAATAGGAACTCATTATCGTATTGAAAATGCTCCGATTCCTCCTTCTGATGTCATTGGGAAGAAATTGGAAAAGTCCTTCAACTCATTTATGAAACAATTAAAAGTGAATTACGATAATGTGAAGGTGGAAGGCTCTTGTCTAATTGGAACACAAAAAGACAACTTCCTCATTGGTTATGAGAACTACCAAAAGAAAGGTAAACGAATGACCAAGAAAGTTCACGGAATCGAAGGAACGATTTAGTTCATAGTGTGAATGGTTAGTAAGTCCCAACCCTGGCAGAAATGTCAGGGTTTTTTTATGCTCGAATCGCCGGCGTGCATCTTGGGTTACAAGTCTAACTGCAAATCTATGCAGTTAGACTTTCTACTGTACAGCTCAGGCTGCGGTTCAGGCATAAAAAAAAGGGATACCCTTTCGGATACCCCTCGGTAATTGGACACTATACTACAACTTAAAATCTCAAATTAAGTTTCTCATCTTCCCTACGTTTGTAGTTATAGATACTCTCAATCATTTCTGCGTATGACTTCTTATCACCACACAATTTAATTGATGTCGGTCTGATTTTCACTTTGTGAATGAACTCATCAAACTTGAAGTCCTTTTTCTTTTCCAAAATGGTTAAGATAGTACGAACAAAGTTTGACTTGTTGTAACCATTCTCAAAGTATGGTTTCAACTCCAACAACCAATTAGCCCACTTCTCTGCGGTTCTAACATTCCCCACTTGGAACTTACCATCAGCGAACAATCTCTTGTCAGCGTGTTTAGTTCCACTATTTTGTAACAACATCAACCTTTCGGTCAAAGTGAACATTGGGAACTTCTTACCAAAATCTTCCAATATGGTATAAGATTCATTTCCCATCTCTGAATATCCGTGGATATAATCTTTCTTTGACCATACCTTAGCGTCGCGGTTATATTTCTTAGCCGCCTCAAAGATACCTTTCGCGGTGTTAGGGATATTCTCATCAATAAAGAAGTAGATACCTTTACCTGCGATACGAGCCGCTTCCAATCTATGTTGTCCATCAACAACGTGGAATTTAGATGTTACAACAATAGCGTGTGGTAACAATCCTTCGGTTTTCATTGACTCCGCGATACGTTTAATACGATTTTGAGATTCAATGTTTTTGAAATCACGATTTACTTCGTGATAACGGAACATTCCCAAATTTGTGGTGAATGTTGATTTCAAATGTTTAGCTGAATTAGCCATAGTTAATAAGTGTTCAGATTTATGTCCTGTCCCCGATTTAAGTTATAGATAATGAACGATTACAAAGTTATACATTTTTATTTTATATTTCCAAATTTAGTTTTCCACAATTCCAAAGATTTTGTCTTTTATTTCTTGTTTAACACTTCCGATATTGTTCTCGTAGAACTCAAAAATCGGTTTCCATTCGTCCTCATCACCATCTGAACTGAAATCAAATCCTTCTATATTATTGTATAGAGAAATTAATATAAGACAAACAACGAAGTCATAAGGTTTCCTAGCTGTCTTACAGAAAGAGAAATCAGTTTGTCCGTCAAAGTAAAATGTTTCGTGGTCAAGTCCTTTACTACCATCTCCATTAAAACATATAAACTCTTTTTTGAACTCGGGTTTACCTGTACCATCACCACTTCGTAATACAATGTCGTTCGGTACAACTCGTAAAATTCTGTCAATGTCAAGTTTAACATTCAAAAACTCTTGGTCATAATTTTGACCTTTTTTCTTTAAGTTCCAATAGTGTGTGTATCCCATTTTATTTCGTTTTTTAAATTAACAATACAAAGATATAAACCTTATATTAATTTACCAAATCTTTTTTGTTAAAATTTGTTAAAAAATTTTGATACTCTTGTTGAATAGCCTCAAAACTAACTTCATATAATTTATTAAGTTGTTTTGTTGGTTCATCAATAAATCGTGATACGATTGTTTTGTCCTTACTTGTGAAGTAAGTCAAGTCGGATAATGTAGATTTAACTTCTACTTTGTTTCCATCGAGAGAATAAACAACCTTAATGTGGTTTTCTCTCCAGTCTCTTTGTGTTAGAATGTTCATTGTGTTTAATTTAAAGTGAATTGATTAATTGTTTTCTTTTTTGAATATATGTGTCAAGTCGTTTAATGAATGAATTAGCAGCTGATTTACTTTTGAAGTAGAGCCAAGCTTGGCAGTACTCACTATCATCTTCACAACTATCTGTCATCACCTTGTTTTCTTTTAACCTGTCGATAACATCATAGTTACTATCACAGTTATCAAAGGTTTCTAAACCTGTTAGGTTTCCGGATACTGTCCACTTCTTGACAATATCACACTTGTACGGTTTTAATTTGTCGATAGTGTAACTCATTTTAAGTTGGTTTTATTTTTGAAATAATTGAATACCTCTGGAATGTGTTTCTTGTAGTAAGGTTGATTATCCTTACACCATTGTTTTAATTCCTCTTTACTGGTAAAAGGTTTTTGCCAACTACCATTATTCATAATCAAATTAAATGTTGGTTCAAGTTCGTCAATGAAGTTCTGAACTGTCCAACCTTCCCAAATGTGTCTGTTTGTATTCATTGTAGTGTCGTTTTAATTACAGTACAAATGTATAAAGGTTATATGAAACTACCAAATTTTTCTTGTTAAAAAAATGTTAAAGGAATTTATATAATATCTGATGATGACTCAGCACCAGGCCCTTCGACAAGTTCAACTGCATTGCAGTTAGACTTGTCACAGAGCAGCGCAAACGCAACATTTATCGCAAAAAAAATCCCCGATTTCTCGGGGACTAATCATCACACTACTACAAACTTACTTTTCTTTGGTATCTTATTTCGAACTCGTTTGAACTTCAACCCAACTATTACATTCTTTTTATCACGATATCTCATATCGTATAGGTCACCGTCAATAACCTTTCGATTCCAAAACTTCTCTGGTAATTTCTTAAACACAACCGCAACTCTAACATTATTCTCAAGTGCTTTCATACACTCATCCAAATTCTCTCCACTATAACTAAATGTTAAATCGTAGTTCTTATACCATTGCGTTAACTCAATTCTATTAAACACTTTTGTATAGTCGTAGAATTGAACATTGGGAAAGATTTCAAGTATGTTCTTTTTCTTTCCGTTGATAGTTGTACTAAATAAGATAGGTGGTAAATCTGATGTGTTATTTAAACGAACACTAAATTTATAACCCAACTTCTCAGCTTTGAGTTTCGCACTCTTAATCTCATCGATTAACCAATTAACAAAATACTCTCTGTGTTCAAAGAATAGTTTTGTCTTTTTAATCCGTGACTGGTTAATCTTATCTCCGTTCATATTCATCGTGTTCATCCCCGATTCATTCAAACATAGCAATGTACATTCTTTTGTTCTCTTGGGGCAAACTTCATATCCACTCATCTTCGCAGGAGCAAGATATAAACTGTAGGTCAACTCATTGTACTTGTACGCCTTCTGATGTTTGGTCGTCAAGTTTACGGAACCTAAATAATTGATTCCTGTGTCTCTTTTAGCTTGTGTCTTGTTTTTGTATACCATATGAATTAAGTTGTAAGTTGTACAAAGGTATAAAGGTAATACGAAACAAACAAATTTATTTTGTTAAAATTTTCTAAATAAAAATAGCAACTGTGCATCTGATGTGCACAGCAAACAGTAAGAAGTCCAACTGCGTAATACGATGCAGTTAGACTTGTGGACCAGGCAGCGCAAATGTGCAAATGATGAGCGCAAAAAAAACTCCGATGTAGAAACACCGGAGTTACCTAAACCAATCTGTCTTACAGATTGACTATCTTAAACCAATTCAACTAAACTTTGGTAAATCTCTCTCTCACGATTTCCGTATGTACCAAAGATTTTGTTTTCGGTATTATCGTTCTTACTGATTGAGTGAGTAGTGAATTTAGTTACACCACTAAACAATCCCCAAAGGTTATCACCCTTATCTCTCATCTCACCGTTCAAGTCCACATAGAAGTTAGACAACTTGTTTCGAGTTACAGTAGATAATGAATCCTCATCTTTGAAGTCCACATTCCTGTCGATGTTGAACAACTGACGAATCACATTGTCAATATCATTCTGACCAACTCTTGTTTCAGACAACTTAATGATGTTGTCGAACATTTGTCGTTCAATCTGTTCAACCTTGTTAATCTCATTAACAATTTCCTCAACTTTAATCTCAAGTGATTTCGTGTGTCGAACCTTATTGTTCAATCCACGATACACACCCCAAAAAGTGTTTTGACAACTAATTGTTTTGGAACTAGGTCCAAAGGACAATGATGTTGAACCATCAAATGAATTGATACCTGTGATGTAACCTTCTACACGGTCTGTACCAATTCTCAAGTCATCTGACTTTAATTGAACATACACCTTACCACCATCTTTGAAATGACCACCACTGTGAACTTTCAATCCTGTTTTGTTGGATACTTTGTAAAGTAATTCCATCATCTGTTCATTCTGATACGGTACATAACCGTTAGAGTGAATACCAAGAACACTTGAATCGTCGTTCCTAACAATACAAATCTTATCTGGTATTTGAATACCTGATGATGTCTGAAGTAACTCTGTTCTTACTGACCAATTCAAATTGGTTTCATTCAGTAACTCTTGAATTTGATTTTCCATTTGTGAATGTTTTATTCGTTAGTAATTAATAACAGATACAAAAGTAATATCCTTATATGAAACTACCAAATTTATTTTGTTAAAAAAATGTTAAAGGATGTTAATAATAGAACGAGGAGGTGAGGTCCAGCCCGGGCCACAGTAAAAGTTCAACTGCAATGCAGTTAGACTTGTCGGATTACCAGGTTGGGCCCAGGTTTCTCCAGGTTTTTTCTGGTTTAACCTGGGCAAACAAAAAAACCCCCGTATTACTACGAGGGTTTCGACTTACTAACCAAACACAATTAAACACTTGACTATAACAAAAATATATTCAAAATGTTTCAGATTGTCAAGTTAGTCGTTTAAGTAATCTTGTACCTTGTCATAAATTTCTTCGTTGATTCTCTGACAATGGTATTCGTATGACAACTGTTCAAGTACCTCATCCTTATCATCATCGGTCAAGACCAAAGGTTCTTTCCCTTCACTCTCTCTATCCTCGTTAAGGTCATCCACTTGTCGTTGTACATCTTCTCTACACCACAATAGTTCTGTGTTGTATCCACGATTTTGTAACTCCTTAATCAAATCCCAAGTTTCAAGGTTTGATAAATCAACAATGTTATTTCCCATAGTTAAAATGTTATTTGAGTGTTAAGTTCTTTTACGACTCTGTAAACTGATTTGTTGTTAATCGTGTCCACAATTCGTTTTGCAAATTGTTCCTTCGTTTCAGTTTCAGTTTCCTTATCCATTGGTAAATGACATTGGAAATTTGATAGGGAATTACCCATACCACTTGAACCCCAACCGAGGAATGATACATACTGAATCGAACCTTCATTAAGGTTACAGATTAATGTTTTAGGGTTACCGAACCCATCTTGTAAATGTAGATGACAGATTTTCATTTTAGATAGTTTTGAATTGACAATAATTTTCTAACTCGTTCAAAGGAATACGACCATAGTTTACACTACTGTAATACCCTTGTATGGAATATCGTTGTTTCCACTTGTCAAACGACTCCATCATTTTTTTCTTTGAGGTGTAATACCACTTGTCGAACTCGATAGTAAAACCATCGGGTGATAATACTTGATACTTTTTCTTTGTCATAGTGTGTTTTTTGATTCAGTACAAATGTATAACACTTATACGAGAATACCAAATTTATTTTGTTAAAAAGTGTTAAATGTTTTCTCAGGGGTTCATCAGGAATCCGATGGTAAAAGTCTAATTGCATTTTTGCAGTTGGACTTGTCGGATTACCTGTCCCACGGGAAATTCTTGGATACAAAAAAACCCCACGTTTCCGTGAGGTCTTAATCTTTTGTCGGTTGACCTATTCTTCAATAGGTCGACCATCCCCATCCCCGATGTAGAATGTAGGGTTGAACATATCAATGTCCTCATCCTCAATCTCATCGTCATCCAACTCGTTGAAGTTCTCATCAACATTGGTTGGAACAATTGAACCACCAACAACATTATCAAACTCCTCATTCTCATCGATGTCGTCCAACGACTCACCCTCGTTAAGAAATCTAACAAAGTTGATACGGAAACCATTGACAGTCGTTCCGTTAGACATTGTGAACTCGGTTGACTCCCTCATCCAAAGTTCTTGGGTTGTAGTAGTAGTACTCATAACTCTCGTTTGAATTACAATACAAATGTATATCCTTTATACGAGAATACCAAATTTATTTTGTTAAAATCTGTTAAAATTTTTAACCGATGCAGTTGGACTTGTCCCCGTCCCTGTAACCTTACATCTTCTTGGAAATAAAAAACCACCCCGAAGGGTGGTCTTATTTAAGGAACCTTTACGACCTACCGAAATAGGAACCTTTACGACCTCAAATTCTTTACTCGTCCTCGTCTTCTTCCTCTTCTACTTCATTCTCGTTACTCCACTTCTCGTACACCTCATCGAACAATTCGTTTTGTAACTGATGTAATGTGTACCCACTCTCGATACACTCATCAACCCAATCTTCACCCTCCATAATACCCTCCCAACTCTCGTGTGGTGGTAAACCCATTTCGTGTTCTCTACTGATGTGTTCGTAGATGTTCTCCTTAACTTGGTCGATAGATAACTTTGTCATAGTGATAAGTTTTTGATTAGGGTGTAAAAGTAATACCTTTATACCAAACCACCAAATTTATTTTGTTAAAACTTTGTTAAAGGATGTTAATGTAATACCAATGCAGTTGGACTTGTGTTGAAATGACAAGGTTGTCAAAATTCTTGGAAATAAAAAAGGGGTGTATTACTACACCCCCTTATCGTTAAACAAACCACCCTACACTCTTGACCTCACATACCTCGTGTGGTTAATCGTAATCTCGTTGATGTTGTCGATATACACTTGTCGTGTATTGACTTCATTCGGTTGAGATTTGATAACCCATTGGTCGAACAATTGTCGTTCGATTGGGTCGTTGGTGTCGGTGATGTAATCTACCTTAACCTTAACACCCTCGAAGAACTCGTACATAAAGTAGTGTTTGTTCAACTTCTCGTTGAAGGTTACACAACCCACTTCATCTACTTTCGTACCAACTTTGTTACGACCTAACTGATGTTCAGGTAAACCTCGTTTCTCGTTTTCATTGTCCATACGGAGTTTGAAATCACAAAGAGGACGAACATTACCACGAACATTCTTGAACACTCTATCGTAATAGATGTTCAAACCCTGACGACCACCTTTGTTCATACGAACTTTCATAGTCGAATTAAGGAACACGAACATTCCGTTTTGGATTGTTCTACAAATTTCTACCATTTCTTCGTAGGTAGGGACGATAATTGTTTCTTTTACCATAGTTGATTAATTTAACACTACAAAGTAAAACAATATAAACGACATATCCAAATTTTTTTTGTTAAAACTATGTTAAGAAGTGTTAAAATTTTTTTCACCTGTCGGGGTGTGGACAAGTTCAACTGCGATGCAGTTAGACTTTTTACGACCCGTCTTCTGAGGAAATTCTTGGACAAAAAAAAAGGTTGGAAAATTTCCAACCCTTTTAACAACCTAACCTAAACCTAATCTTCTTCATCAACCATATCGTACTTCCAATCGACCTTCCTCATTACTTCCTCAATCCTTTCGTACACTTCGGGGTCGTTTACTTTGTTGAACTCGTCGTCGAAAACTAATATCGAACTCGGTTCACAATAAATTGAGTCCTCCTCTTTTTGAATAAGAACATTGTAGTCCTCAACAATGTACCAATTACCAATTCTTTCTAAATTCATAGTGGTGATTTTTAATTATGATGTAAAGATATAACCATTATATGAAACTACCAAATTTTTATTGTTAAAGGTTTGTTATAGTGTCACAATCGCAGTTGGACTTGTAACTTCTCCTCTGTCCCATCATCTGTACTTCAACAGAAGATTATGTACGTTCGTGATGTTGGTTTGTTCCCAATCCCTTTCATCTACGTTTCGTAATAGGGTATCGTAATCCCACCACTTGTGTGAATTTATTTGATTGAACTGAACATCGGTCATAACTCCCTTTGGTTTTCCACCGACAAATAGAACAACTACATTAACCATTTTGTACCTCCTCTTTTATTAATTGTGATAACTTCTCTTCAAACTCCTCTCTCATACACTCCTCATCATAAATTTTGATTTTCTCTTTTGGGTCTCTAAACTGATAGTAGATACCAACTTCAATACAAGGGTGTTTATATTCTTCTCTCACCATTGTAACACTATACTCGTGTTGAACTATGGTGTCCATATGGTCACTACCACGATAACGATTTTGGTGATGTGTTTCCACTACTTGATGTGAACCCACAACAACCCAACCTTCTTTAAGGTATTCTTTGATTTCTTTATTCAATTGTGATACCGAATGTGATGTGATGATTTTAAAGTCTGTCATAGTATTAATTTTTTTACAAAGTAAAAGGATATAATTGATATATCCTAATACTTCGTGTTAAAAGTTTGTTAATGTCATACCGACGCAGTTGGACTTGTAACCCCGACTCGTCCCCCTTAAACTTCGAAGGGAAGATTGGTGTTAAGGATAAGATGTCCTTCCTCTTTCAACTTTTTACAATGTTGTTTCAGTAACATCTGACCTCTTGGGTTTTGTAACATTTCCTCAATGGTAATTTTCTTGTTGTCACTTTTGAACTGACTAATTTGATAACGTGTCTTTGTACCGAAACAAATTCCCTTGTTGAAATTCTTTTCCAACTTCTTGTCCTCTTGTTCCTCCAACCACGTTTCAAAAATTCTATCTACCACATTCTCTAATGTTGATTTAATTGAGAACGACTCGTGTCCTGTCAATGTTGAAGGGTACTCAATGTCGGGTAGTGATTTACAATACTCTTCCATCTCTTTGTACTTGTCAATGTTCTTGATGTCGTATGGATAACAATAAGTGTCTCCACCACGACCATCGTTAGAACAATACCCAATCTTCTTGTTGTCGAAGTAAATGTCCCCACGAAAACAATTTGTTTCCTCCGAGTTCCACTCCGAGAATTTGATGTTTTTAAGTTTTACTCTGTTCATAGTATGTCTTTTTGATTACGATACAAATGTAATACTATTATACGAGACCACCAAATTTAATTTGTTAAAATCTGTTAAAGTTTTTGTGAAGGAACCGTCGATGGGAAAAGTTCAACTGCGATGCAGTTAGACTTTCCGACGACACGGTGAAATCAGGTTCTGAGGTCAAAAAAAAATCCCCACCTTTCGGTGAGGACTTTCGAGTACGGGGGAGTTACTCTATTGACAACATAGTTCCCAACTTTCGAGTGTATCAATTTCTTGTTCACTCAATCCGAGGGTGTTAATAATAAAGTCACCGAGTTTCTTTTGTGTTTCCACATTTCTTAAATCGTTGTTACCAATTTGTTCAACAACATAAGAGGGTTCCATAC
>JACCEA011642234.1_pt1 | contig 11673 bp, 9 predicted proteins | sample 7449851 | NCBI WGS metagenome assembly JACCEA01 (sample SAMN15323453, study PRJNA562643) | freshwater metagenome | isolation source: river surface water | place: USA:Blue River Watershed | collected 2017-08-18 | reverse complement strand
GGGAAATATTTATTGTTGTCTATATTAATCAAAAAAAAAGAATCATAGAATATGACATATCATCGTCTATGATTATGCTGAACAGCTTTCGCATACGTCATCGTCTTCGGATAGAACAGTGGGAGCATATGAACTGATGCTATGACGCGTATCTCGACTGCGATGACTCCGAGCCACACTGTACACGCTATCTGCGCCAGATCCCAGTTTCTTCCCAGTCGTAACTGCCTTGACACGTAGATAGTACGAACTGGTCTTGATTCCGAGCTTCCATGAGTACAAGTGCATTTTAGTTAGTTTGCTGATAGTGGGGTCCATCACGAATCGGTTGTTACTCGAAGACTGACAGATGTATGCTTCTCGGTCGGCGCACATCTCAATGAATGAACTGATCTTATACTCAAATACGGTCTTGAATACATCTCTGATCTTATGAGGGATATACATCAGTCCAGCCACCGATCCATTGTTGTTGATGATATCTTGCTTCACCTTCTCATTCCACATATTCAGCTTCTTGAGTTCCTTCACTAGGTGCTTGTTGATTACTTGAAATCGGCCAGATAGAGTACTACGTGTGTACACATTGCTTTGTGGAACTTCAACCGATTCAGTATGACCTAGAATGATACTAGTACCAGCAGTTGGCATCTGACATAGAAGAAGAGAGTTTCGAAGACCGTTCTCTTTGATCTGTTGCTTCATCTCGTCCCAGTCCCACAGACCACTCGATGGTTTTACGCCCCATAGATCATATTGCAATACTCCCTTTGCAGTCATAGAGGTATCGAATGTCTTATACTTGCCGTGTACCTTTGCTAGTTTGTTAGAAGCCAATAGAGCACCGTAATAGATAGTTTCAAATATATTCTTATTGATCTCTCTCGCACGAGGAGAATCAAATGGTTCGCCCATGATCATGAATACCTCAGCCAGACCCTGAGTGCCAATTCCAATTGGACGGTTTAGATCATCACTGTGCTTGGCTTCTGGAATAGGATACTTGTTATTGTCAATTACCTTGTTCATGTTAATGCATACCTTCTGTGCCACTTCCATAAGGTGCTGATAGTCGAAACTGTATTCGCCATTTGACGACTTTGATAGGAACTTAGGAAGACAGATACTAGCGAGATTACATACACCAACATTCTCTGTATCAGAATAGATTGTGATCTCAGAACAGTTCATTGCGTACACACCATTGAACACTCCTTTGTGTAGAATGGGCTCATTGAAGCAATACGTAGAGTGAGTACCAGGAAGAAGAGTCTTAGATACAACATGCTTAGATACCGGCTGATAGTCACATTGAATGAGTGCATCATCTCTCTCTACTAGCTTAAGGCCAAACGTCTCAATTTCTAGACACACAAAGATCTTCATCGTATCGTATGAAGTGAATGTCATGATCGCTTTATCCTTCATCATCTTGATTGATGGAGACAGACCGAGTGTGTTAGACAGAAGCAATACCTTATACGCAAACTGATAACTAGGCAACTGTAGTTCTAGATACTGATATCCAAACTCCATGGCCATACCATCGTCATCAACCTCTGGCTTCACTAGCATATTTCCATAGATATCGATGATGCCACCAAACCACTCCTTTCGGCATTTGTAAGAAGCAGAGATGGGCACTGGAGATAGATCATCTTGGTTCTTATGAGAAGTGGCTGCGTAGTAAGGCCGCTTTAAATCAAATGCATTTGCCTCGTTTTTCACGATTGGCATCTCAGTTGTTTCTAGCTCATCATGTTCTACCAGATCCTGTGCCTCTTTGACATCTCCATTGGCAAGCGAGAATCGGTGCTCTCCTGTACATTTTAGAAATGTACCATCATTGAACTCAAGTAGATAGAGCTTTGCATTGTCAGATGTCTGAGCAAACGTGGCATTCGTGAACCGTTTACCATTCCATACATTCGCCGTCTTCTTCATTGATAGATTGGCTACGGTTCGGTATCCTTGGTCTGTTAGAATCGGAGTATCACCAGACACACATAGGTTGCTCGATTTGATGACTCCGAGGTTATTCTGATTGCACTTTCGGTTGACATGGTCTTTGTACATGATATACGGCTTTCCAGTTTCAATCTGAAGTGATAGGATCAACTTCCATAGATCAAGGACAGACATCTGCTTTCTAAACATACCATCCTTCTCGTATTTCTCATACAGACGTTTGAAGTCATCTCCATACGATTCGGTCAAACCGGGGCACTCATTGGGACACATCAAAGACCACTTGATATCTTTATCAGATTGCAATGCCATCTTGAGCCGTTCCATGAACAGATCAGGAATCCACAAAGCAAGAAACAGGTCCTTACAGAGTAGCTCTGGAGTACCTTGATTGCGCTGAGAGTTAAGACACGATTCAATATCTGCGTGCCATGGTTCTAGATACACTGCCGTCGACCCCTTACGCTTACCTCCTCCCTGACTAACATACTTCGTTGATTCGTTGAAAACGCGAAGCATAGGAACCAGTCCCTCTGCGCGACCAATCGTCGATCCGATGACAGAGTCATGAGCACGGACCATCGAGGTGTGAATACCAACGCCGCCAGAGAACTTGCTGATCTTGGAGATATCAGATAGACGATCGTAGATGTTATCTAGATTGTCATCAATTGATAGAAGGTAGCAAGAAGATAGAGTGTGGTTCACGGTTCCGGCGTTGAACAGCGTTGGGGTTGCATGGGTGTAATACTTTCCAGATAGAAGAGAGTATGTACTCATGATGCTATTGAGTGTACTGGTAGAGCAACTACCATCAGCATCGATCAGGTTCATGTTGATGCCAATCGCGACACGCATCAGCATTTGCTGAGGGCGCTCCTTAGTGATCTTGACATCTCCATCTAACTTGTATGATAGCAAGTATGACTTAATCATTGTTACGATACCAAAGTAGTTGTACTGATAGTCTCTCTTGTGATCAATAGCCATATCGATCTCCTTGTGGTATCGATCAATGAAGGCAAGAAGAGTGGGATGTAGGATCTTAATCTTTCGCGATCGGTATGTGTATTCTTTTAGATCTTCGGCATATCGACGAATGTCCTCATGTGTGTTCTTGTGTAGATCACTGACGGCAATACGAGTTGCTAAGATGTCATACTCTGGATCCTCTGAGATTAGAGAAGCGCAGATGTTGGCTGAGATATTGTCAATCTCAGACGTATGAATGTTGTTAATTAGCTTTGATGCTGTCTGGGCAGCCACGTAGTCAGTACTGATACTGAGTGGAGGTTGCATGTTGGCGAGCAACTTAAGACGAGTGGAGATCGTCATGAGATTCATGTGGATCCGCTCATTACGACGGTTAATCACAAAGATTCCCTGGGTATGCGTACCGCTGCTCATAGTTATCTATAATGCAGTGTTGACAACCTAAGATAAGAATAGATGTTATCTGATATACTTATAGAATTAAAAAATTAAGATAAAAGTATTATATACGTATAAAGCGCGCTTAGAGACGTAATCATGATCACTATTCCGACCAATAATAATCTGTTCCTAAAAGGTGTGTTCTTCGACGAGATTGAGTCTCCTGAAGAGACACTCATGTTCTCTGAGACTCAATCAGAGACGGTAGAAGACCTACCAGAGTCCAAAAAAAAGATGTGTCCTGATAAGATCCCTGCCAAGTTCCACAACATCAAGAAATGGGTAGACCTTACTAAGAATCTCAAGATCAAGTGCTGGCATTGTGATTCTGTATTCATCGGTGTACCAGTATTCATCCCTTCTTATATCTCTAACTCAAGTTGCGGAAAGGTATACGAGACACATGGCACCTTCTGTGGCTTTGGATGCGCGTATGCGTTTCTATGCGATAAACATGAGTTCCATATCAACCATACATACTATGACCGATTAGAAATGCTTAAGATGCTATACCGTTGTTTCTATAACAAGAAGATCCATGATTTCGTTAAGGCTCCGTGTAAGTACAGTACTGAGATGTACGGAGGAGAGATGACCCATGCCGAGTTCAAAAAGGAGCTGAAGCGCGTCAACCAGTTGAACACTCAAGCATCGCAATAGATACTAGAGATCTGTTTTTTTGATTCTCGATTAGATGCGATTCAATTAGTCTACAAACTCATATCTATCGGTCGGCTTGAAGATGAACTCAGGAATCACTTTACAGATCTGTGCCCATAGCTTATCATTCTGAGACAGAGTATTACTGCCCTGTAGATGAATGAATGCCAATAGTTCCTTCTTCTTGTTGTAATCACTAACATGCATCTCGATTAGCTTCCGGATCACAAATGGATAGTATAGAATATTTAGCTTTGTGTTTGGCTTTATAAGGTTGTATGCCTTTACTGATTTTGAAAATGCATTAATGATGATTTGAGTTTCGGCATATGTAAGACATGGAGGCGATACGCCGGTTACCAGTTTGCGGATTAGAGCGATGTGTTCATTTAGTTCGCTTAGATTACAATCTTTGAGATACTTACGAAACTGAGAGACTGGTATAGCTTTCTTGTTGTTGATGTTATCGCGTTTGATACACGATTCGATCTTATCTAGATGTTCTTTAGATATGGTATTGTTCTCCTTTGCTTGGATACGTTCCAACCAGCATCGACAGTGCTTTGCCGGTTGGTAGTTTGCGTGTTTGTATCTTGTTTCTGTCTGAGAGTAGAACATGGTATCTTCCAATACGGTTCCTTCCAGCATGTAGCTGTACCCGCATTTCTCACATACCATTTCACTAGAAACCGGATGAATCTCCATCTTGGTTCCACACTCGCAGACATCAAATACGAGCTCATTGGTCTTCACTTCTAGATTGATTGATTCGTATTTGATGAGCAACCGATTGATGGTCTTCACTGTGTCTTGGTCGATCGTGGATCCAAACCATTTCATGAATAGATTGTACTCATGAATGATACTATTGATGCTCTCGCAGATGCCCTCTGAAAGGATGTAATCGTTTAGCTTATTGAAGATCTCCTTCTCAAGCATCTTACTGTGTTTAAACGAGGGTACGCTATTGTATAGATTGAACTTCTTAAACTCATAACAGTGCTCGGTAAAGATATCGATCAGTTCTTTTACGTCAAATTTTATATTGCTATCAGTCGCCTCTTGTGATACAAGAGGCGAGTAATGAGCGGGGTTGCTGGAATATGTATATATGATTTTTGTATTGAACGCATCCTTATAGTCATCATTGATGTTATAGTATTCAGATATGAGTTGTGCAATCTCGATGTTGAATCGATTCATTGTATTTTGATAGGCATTATATTCATCTCGGATGCGATCGATGTAGGTGGCAATACGAGTATCATCGATCTGGTTAATATTGGAATAGATAGACGATATGATGCTATCCTTCTCGTATATGTTATGCAATGCATATTCGAATGTCGTATCGGACGCCATCGGAGATCTATAAGCGCAATTATAAATCTCTATATTCGGATTAATTTGGTATATTTAAGATATAGTGGATACATTAAATATAATCTATATCCCAGATACTATAAGGCAGCATCTCGTTGAGAGTCTCAAATACTCTAAATTAGAAGAAACCATGGCAAGTCTACAAGATAAGATTTCGGCGTCGGCTGCGACCGGCGAGTTCAAGGCAAAGGCATTCTACGAATCGCTTCTAGAATCCATTAATGAACCGGAAGTAGTTGAGAGCAAGATGGCCGAGCTCTCGCCAGAGGAACTAGACATGCTTCTCAACGAAACCAACATGTACAAGTCTCTTGGATTTGGATCTCCCGAGAAGTGTGTCCTTGCGTCTGTCAGCTACCTCAAGGAGGCGTACCTCAAGAAGCTCGCCACTACCGCCACGATTGGATTCGTTTATCAAATGATGAAGGAGTATACCATTGATGAAGAAGAGCTGATTGAGAAGATCGACCAGAATGACTTCATGGAGGAGGTTGATCTCAACCCTGACTTTGAGCTTAACTACACGAAGGCGTACGCAGATGCGGTGATCTCGATCGTTGAGAAGAGCAACCCAGAACTATATGCTGATTACACTTCTAAGGGTGATGTCAAGATCGAAACAGTGACTGAGGCCATGACTGAAGAGGAACTGCTCGAGGCTGGGCGTCTCGCAGCAGAGGCTGTTAAGTCTGCCAAGGCTCCTACGCGATCGGTCAACCAAGCGAAGATGTATGATTTCATTCATGAAAAAATTAAAGAGCAATCGGCCGCGGAGCGTGAAGTCATCAATCGTTTCTTAAACAAGTTCTTCAAGTTTGATCCTCTCAATCATACCCAAGAGAGCAAGACCGAGAGCGACCATGATCCGGAGCGCAGTGATGTTCCGACTGATGCCGATGAGCTTACCAAGACACTCTACGAAACGGTTCCGCCTAATGACACATTCTGTCGTTTCAATACGTTCTATGATATCAACTATGAGAAGCTCCGTAAAGCTACTGAAGATCTATACGGCCTTAAATCGGATCTTGATCATGCTATGATCGTATACGATATTGCCGATAGCCAGGATGATGCTAAGGCGTTTGTACAGAAGTACGGCAACAAGACGAAGCTTGACATCGTTAGCTTCCCGCTCAACAAGTGGACTCTTCTTGGACCGTTTAAGGAGAACCGCGATCGCATCAACTTCTACAACAAGAACAACAAGATCATTGAGCATATCATTGAGCAGCAAGAGAAGGATGCTGCACTTGGTACGGAGCTACTCAACCAGCGAATCAAGACGCGCAAGCGTGTCAATGAAAAGGTCTTCGGTAAGGATAGCAAGGAGTTCGAGCAGTACCGCAAGATGAATCCCTCTGATCTTGAAACCAAGTATGGCGTTAAGATGGAGGAGCTTGAGAATGGCGATATCAAGATCTCGAAGACTGATGTCGTCGACGTTGAGACTGGTAAGGTACTAGAAGTGGATGAGGAGGGATGTCCTACTGATGGCCTTGAGGTTGGAGTCGTCAAGATCAATGCAGCCACAGGTGAGACGAGCACTAGTACTCTTTACACCAAATCCGAAGAGCGGATCAAACGCGATGGCGCCAATTAAACGACTTAACTCGAATCATCATATGATTCTATTTTTTTGATAAGATAATCTATTTTTTTGTTAAGCTCGATGATCAGCTCAGCATTAGAATCATATGATGTATCTGATTGATTTGACTTTACGGAGTCTACTGAAGAACTAGATGATGTCGATGATATATATGCCTTTTCTTTCTGTCGTCTCTTTGAGTACAAATAGATATATAGTTTTACATACATGGCATATCCCTCTGTGATGATATTCCCAATCATATAATCATTCATTGCATTGGCATTCTTAATAGACAATATACGCATGAAAGCAATAGGTGTGAGTATGAAGTGCTCATAGCATCTATCTATACGTTTGATATCGGCTTGATTATATTCTGATATTTTCTGCATCATTGATTCTATACAAGCGATTTTCCAATTAGAGTATTTTGGTTTAAACGATGCTAGATTATCATAAGAGTTTTTTTCAAATACCATAACATGTTTATACTCGCTAAATAGCTTCCCACAGTTAGAAACACAGATATAGTCGTCTCCTTCTATTAAGCCCTTTGATGTCAAATATCCCTTTATGTTATAATTATCGTATGAGATAATACCATGATTGCATAGTTGGCTGTGATGAACATAGAACTCGTTGTAATGTAATGATATGTCTTCGTATAGATCTAACATAGATATGTCAACTCCTGGGTATATACGACCAACAACAATACGCCGATACTCTTTCTTGCCTATGTTTATACCATGCTCGGCTAGTATTTCTCTGTTGAGAATTTCTAGAATCTTAGTAGATGGCATCCTTAACTGGGTATATATACCGCCAAAAAAAAGATACGATCTTTAAATGTTATTCAAATCGGTCAAATGATTGCGTATACTAGCATTGTTTATACTAGCATTCAGGGTATCGTATGCTTGAATACGTCTGCGTTGAGACTGAGTGATAAGAGATGGCAGTAGCTCCATCATGATGCGAGGAAGAACACCAACGTTATTAGACTTCACAAATCTAGACACAGCTGTACTAGTTTCGAACCGAATACGCTTTAGCTTAGACTTGACTATATCACTGTATCCAGTTACGTCAGGCTTACAACCAAAGTACTCATTCTGTCCATTAAAGATCATCTCTAGAATAGAAGCACCAGCGATGATCGACTCTTCTGCGATCGAGTTGTACTTCAGCTTGTTGTATTTAAACATAAGGCGCTTGTGTACCTCATCAATGCTCTTGAGAGGCGACGAGTGAGATACCTGTGGGATGCGATCGGTCGACACTCCCAGTTCATCAAGATCATCTTTCAGATACTCAATCTGTTCGAGTAGGAAGTTCTTACGATCGTCTTCAATATCTTGATCCATGTCAAGACCAACATCGGGGACGCCCTGCATCACTGCATTGATGTTGGAACTCAACTCCTCTTCTCTAGTCTTCTGTACATAGAAGTTGTCAGAGTACTGATACGCAGGGGCACCGCCATACTGAGATGCACTTGTGTCTTCTTCCTCATCCTCTTCGTCTTCATCATCGTCCTCCTCAATATCTTTATCTAGATTTTCTATAGCCTCTTTATACTCTCGCATCGGATCGGCACCCTCCTCATCATCTGAATCATCAGCAATCATGTCATCTGAGTACATACTCTTAACTCGTTTCTCGATATCCTCAAGATCAGTAGAAGCGGATACCTTCTCCGCGTTTAGAAGAAGACCGAGACCAGAGATGTTAGATCCATAGTCCAGATTGCTGATGACTTCGTCGTCCATATTTAACTCTTATATTGGAATTCTAAGTAAAACTACAATTCACTCTTCTTTCAATTTACCAATCACAAGACACGATTATTTAATTAATTAAGAATGATGTGAGCCAGAAACTGCATGAATGTATCAGCGACGTCGTCATAGTTCTTAGCTTTGATTCCCTTTAATAGACCAAGTTGGTTATAGATACACAGATAGTAAACGAAGTTGTACTTGCTATGATTCTTGTTTGCTTGATAGTTGCTGGAGCACTTATCCATGAACTCGCCGTGCATGAGGCCCTTGTGTAGATACACGGTGTTCTTCAAAGCAGGCGGCATGCATACAATGTCGCCGCAATCGCAGAACTCATACAGAAGCTGATTGTACACTGCTCTTGATTTGTCGTTCACGTTCATCTGGAATTCAATCAAGATGTTGTATCTCATCTCTTCTCCTATTGTATCGTGTACCTGTTTTTTTATCTTTGTCATATGAGACTTCAACGATCGAGCCTTGTCAAGTGCAGATACATCAGTCGCTTTCTTTCCATCAGTTAGATCAATGAGATTGATCCAATGTACCTGGATAGCGCTATCGAGGTCGCCTTCGGTGGGCGAAGAGAGAACGGATCTCACATTGCTAATACATGAGTAGAACCCTACCGCTAGAGATCTAGTAGCGCAATCAATTGAGAGATAGTACTGTCTAGTGTCAGACATTGAATTGGTAATGAGCTATAATATGTATAGATCTATATCTGTGCTAGTTATAACTTAACATGATTGGTAAATTGACAGTCGCTCTGGCGATATTAAGATCGATAATATAGAGTCTCTGATTCAGTTCTGCACTGCGAAACGTGATCAATAAACAATGAGTAATAGAGTTCGTGTATCCGTATATGAGTTCAATGGAGTTCCACATATAAGACTATCAGAATTAGACAGTGTAAAACAATCAATCACTGAGGTGATACAACGGGGAGTCGCCTCCAAGGGCATCGAAGACATACTACTCTCTCTGTCTAACACGGTCACCACCATTCAGAAAGTGTATTACTATTCTATGATATCGCCTTCGAAGGCAAAGCTGTTCCTAGTCAACAGCTCCATCGATTTCTATATAGAATACATAGGAAGCAAACTAGAAGAGGCAATATCGCAGATACGCCAATGTATCTTCTCACATGGATCTCAAGAAGATCAGTTAGCGGTATCTACTATGATTGATGATTCACCAATCAACACGCAGACCAATACCAAACAACAAGACACTGACCCATCTCATAGATTGCAGGCTATAGAATCAGATATCAATCTTCTGAAATTGCTAACGAAGGGGAACACGGTTCCATACGACTACACTGAGATACGAACGCGAAACGCAGCACTCAACAAAGAATTCAAACGTGTATTCCGCCTTCTTAAACTCTCATACATAGAATAAGCACATACATATAGAATCACCATGAGCGCGATCCTCTTTCTACCAACCCAGTTGTTTGATCTGTCATCATCATTCTTATCCAAATATGATACACTAGTCATACTAGAAGAACCATTCTACATCAACCCATCATATCACATACAGAAGATATACTTGCATTTGGCATCGGTCAGATCATACGTAGCAGAGCTTAAACAGAAACATAAAAACGTTATACATGTGCAATATCATGAGCTACAAGGAATGCGAACTGAGAAACAAAACGCAGAGAAATACAGATCAATCATATCAAAGAGAGTATCTCAGAAGAGAGACATACGCATCACCGTCTTTGACCCAATTGATTCTTATATGGTCAACACATTCAAACACATGAAACACCATGAGATGCTCGACTCACCCGCCTTCATATGTAGCCGGAAAGAGATAGAGGATTATGATTCGTCATTGAACACACCCAAATCACAATCGAGAATCAGTCGTAGCATGACCAGTTTCTATAAGTGGCAAAGACGTAGACTCAATGTATTCATGGATGGAGACAAACCGATAGGAGGCAAGTGGAGCTTTGATTCGGCTAACCGATCAAGATTCGAATCAGACTACAAGGAGGCGAAGGCAAAGGAGTATCCGATTGACAAAAAAATAAAAGAATATATAGATCTACACTTTGCATCTCATCTAGGAGAGCTCAAATCATACTATCCAGTCAATCGCAAGGAGGCACAAGCGCTTGCTCGTAAGACCATTAATTCGAAACTCTTATTCTTTGGTAAGTACCAAGACGCAATATCAGATTCAGTAATGTATGGGTACCATACTAATCTAAGCGCATTGATCAATATTGGTCTATTGGCTCCAAAGTTCATCATAGATTATGCTATATCGAAATACAATTCGTTAGTCAAGAAAGGGTCGCATACTGAGGATCTCATATATATGAGAAACTCGACAGAGGCGCTCATCCGACAGATCATAGGCTGGCGAGAATATATGAGATACATGTATTACATCTACAAAGACAGAATCATCAATGGATCAGTGATACGAGGAACGCGATCATTAGGATCTGCATGGTACACAGCAAAGACAAACTTACCGACCATAGATAGTGCTATCAATAAGTGTCTGTCTCATGCATACTTACATCACATAGAAAGACTCATGCTGATCAACAATATCATGGTGATAGATAGTATCCGATACAGAGATGTGTATCGATGGTTCATGCGAATGTTCATAGATTCGTATGACTGGGTCATGGCTACCAATCTAATGATGAACACAAACAGCTCCAATCAATCAATACGATTCATGACAAGAATGTACATCTGTTCAGCATCATACATCAAGAAGATGAGCAATCCAGGTTATCTAGACGCAGACACTACTGCATATCTAAACAACCGATATAAGAGATTCATGATAGAGAATCAT
>JACCEA011701154.1_pt1 | contig 11675 bp, 13 predicted proteins | sample 7449851 | NCBI WGS metagenome assembly JACCEA01 (sample SAMN15323453, study PRJNA562643) | freshwater metagenome | isolation source: river surface water | place: USA:Blue River Watershed | collected 2017-08-18 | reverse complement strand
TGGTAACTCTTTTCTTTGCGCTTCTTAATGAGCGTTTTGACATATGTGAACGTTTAGCCATTTTATTTTAAATATTAATAAAGAAAAATATTTTTTTTTTTATTAATTTAACATTATCGTGAACTTTAAGAGTTTTGATTTTTTTAGGGTCTTCTAGGATAACCTGGAGGAACTTGAGGTTGTGCAAAGGCATTTCCACTTTTAGTTTTAGACCTTATAAACCCTCCGTCATCTCCACCTCCATTATTATCATATATAATAACGCCTTGATTAAAGTCTATATAACACGAAACCTTTTCTATAATACACATAAGGCTTTCCATACTATCAATCGTAAAGAAGGGTAAGTTAGCTATCTTTGCATCTATGACTTGACCGTAGTCTCCAAGACGCTTCAAATTAACTATATTATCTATAAGCTCTAAAGGTAGGTCTCCTGTAGGATTTATAGAAGGTTCAATAGAATCAATTCTATAAAGTATTGTTAAGAAAACAAGGCTTTGTGCACTTGGACCAGTCTTTATACTATTAAAGTATTTTGGACGGATGATTTTAGTCATGTTTGGTTCTAATACAAACTGTTTTCTATCCCCTGGAACAAACTTTGTTAAGACCTCATACATTTTTTCTATAAATTTGGCTTCATTTATACCTTTACCTTTTAAATATCTTATAAGAATAGCATTATATTTTTGATCGTCAGGAAAGACTAAGGGAGGATTTTTACTGCACCTTATATCAGCTTTAGTTAAGGCTTTGTTAAAAGTTCTTGGTGAAGGTGTAATTTCGAGTTTACATTTATTATTATGATACTCATATGTTGTATCTAATCGAGGAGTATTATTATAGTTCTTACCAAGTATAAAATCATCATATTTTGTACTGCTACTTTCATGATCAAAATTTTTTTCTTCATCAGCAGGTTCATATGTATTGCTTTTATTTGCGTCAAAAAGTGCAGCAGGAACATACTGAACCTCCTTATTAAGAGGATATTTACTTTCCCCAGCGTCATTTACATACTTATCATCAGCGGATGAGATAAAATTAGGAAGAGTATCTCTGCCTTCAACAAAGGTGAACTCTTTAGTATTTAACATTTTAGGTATAACCGTATTTATTATATTAGTTATATTAGTTATATTAGTTATATTACCAAAATCAGTATCGTTTGCACCTCCGAATAAATTATTTAACTGTTTCAGCTTTAAAACTACCGCTTTTAACTTTTTTTCTTTTTGCGGGTCATTGTTATTACTAATTTCTTCAGCTTGTTGTAGTATGCCTTTTATTTTTGAATTTGCTGGAGCATTTGGAGTTGATAAAAGATCATTATAAGTTTTTCTGTGAACATAAAGAATGTCTCTAAGTAAGGTTGTAGAATTATTTGGTGTAACCGCAAAATTATGGACGATATAGTGCAAAAGTATTTTCTTCTCAAAGACCCTGTTTTGAAGGTATGTATGAGATATTCTATATAACAGGGTAGGTATCAGGGTAGGTATCAGGGTAGGTATCAGGGTACTACCGTTATTAAATGTAACCACAGGTCCTAATATAGTCTGTGAAACATTATTTGAGAAACTATATGATGTTCCTTCCCTATAAGGTTCAAAAGGTATAAAAAACTTTTTAGCATACCAGGTTATAAATGTCTCCTCCCGACCATTTACTTTAAATTTATCATTCCACACATTCTTTGCATCCTTATATCTATCTTCTTTGAAATCGTGGTGTGTATCAAACCATAATATCACACTTAACTTTAATTCTTTTTTTTGTTCTTCAGTTCCAGCTGTATTTAAATAACCATATAATGCGGTTAAATCAGAGTATAAACCACACCCATTATCTTTAGGGTTTTTATCACATTTCACAACAGTATCGAAAAAATCAACATTATTTTCCCCTACTACTACTCTCTTAAGTTTTGGCTTGGGTAATTCAATCTTATATTTAATGTCTGTTGTTTTTATAGTTTTTTCTACCCCATCAAGAAGAATGCTGTTTATATCACTTTTAGTTAAGGTAATCTGAGTATTATCGTCATAAACATATTCGTTAAAAGTATTTTCTATTCTTTCAATAAGACTGTCCGTCTTATAAATAGTTATAACACCATTTTGTACTTCAGCTTTAAGCTTGCCTTGACCGTATAAATCGTGAACTACATCAAAAATTCTAGTTTGAATAGTTTGTTGGTTTCTTAGAGATGGTTTAGAACCTATTCTTTTTATCTTGCTATTGAGATCAATTTGTTGACCGAGTTGATTATTAAAGGTTGTTTTACAGATTTCATTATCTTCATTATCTTCTTCTTCCTTATCATCCATATCATTACATCCAAGGTCAATTTCAAGTCGAATATTTTCTCCCTTAATATTTTTAGCAACCCTTTCTATATCCATATCATTTATTAGATTCTGTTCTTCATTCTGTTTTAAATACTCTTGTTTTTTCAGGTTTAAAGACTCTTCTTCAGCCTGTTGTTCGACTGTATCTATAAGATGTGAAGATACAGTGGATGAAGCGCTGAAAATTTTCCTTTTATATTTTTCAATATTTCTTGATATAAAACCTAATATACCACTGATCGTAGTATCACGAATACCAGTTATAAATGACAAAAAAGAATTAGTATTTTGTCCATCATTATTATTTTCAGGTAAATATTTAGCCTGTTTCTTTGCTTCCTCAATTTCCTGTTTCTTTTCTCTCTCTTGTATTACCTCTTTAATTCTTTCTTTTGGCTTAGTTTTTTCTTTTCGTCTAAGAGAATTTATACTTGACTTCCTTCTTCTATAAGTATTAGGACTAAAAGGACTTTTAGCTTGTTTTGGGGTTAATTTTAACTCCCTTAAAAACAATTCGAGCCTACTCATTTTAATATTATATTTAATATTAAAAAAATATTTTTTTAACTTCCATAAAACAACCTACGGAGTAGTTCTTCTCGTTCATCGACCCTTGACATTAATCTCAAAAATGTCTTGTCGAGAAACGGATAGATACCTTCTTCTACCGCCTCATTTTCGATTAACCCTCTAATAACCTTCGGTCCAGGTTCAGTACACTCTTGAATCCGGTGCCTTGGGTCCGGTATATCTTTCGAGTCCTCATCCCTAGGCTGAGCGTACATCTTAGCCACTTTCATAATATATTTATCATATACACTTTCACTCACAAATATCTTGTTTGTGTATTTCAGTCTCTTTTCTATAATACAATCAAGGGCAAACCCTACCAATACATATGCAGCGCTTAAATCTGAAATCCGGTGCCTTGGGTCCGGTATCCGCTCTCCGGTGGTATAATCCTCCTCATATTCCATAAATATTTCTTCCCGGATATCTCCTTCTTCATTTAACCTGATATTTGTCATAAAACCGGCTGGCATTGAATTTGACCCTTCAAACTCTTTAAGGGAAAATTGAATTTTTGACCCTTTGGCGAGCCACCATAACTTTATATTAGATATATGGTCTGTGCTCATCCACACTTCTGTGATCTTCTCATTTACCTCCTTTACAATAACTAACGCATAATCTCCGTTTAATGCAGCATTAAGTTTCTTAAAATTAAAATCATACTTCTCAAATACATCGAAAATTGTTTTACGGATATCTTGCCTGTCATCATCCACATAAGTTATTGAAAGGCTTATCAAGTTATATATTCTTCCGTGAAAAAATATGTGGTAAGTTGCATCTTTTTCTTCCACGGAAAACTTGTTTATTAATTCTACATGGTCTTTATCAATATATCCTTCCATTTATATTATTATTAGCTCTTTTTTCCGCTTTAGCTCCTTTTAAAATGAAATTTTTATTTTATTTTTTTGAATAACTATACAAAAATGAATATTAAAGTTATAATTCCCCTTGCTTTTACCTTGAATTATTTTACTATCTTTTTTATATGTTATATAGTTAAGGAATATAGTTCAATATCAAACTACCCTGGATTTTTTACCCAATACTTTTTACTCGCAGTTTCCCTCTTATTTTATCTTATTCAAATTTACTCCCCAACTTTATCATTCTTTTCTACCCCAGCTCTCTCACAACCTAAAAAGTTGAAAGTGAATTATAACCTTTACTTCATCTATCAACTCGTGTTTACCCTTTATATAATAATTTCGTCTTTTGTCGTCCCACAATATATATTTTTAACATCCCAGTCTTATTGGAGCATCTTAACGGCTAAATCTTATATCGCGTATCTTTGCAGTACAGGGATCCTGTGTATTATTAAACTTAAAGTCTTGCATTCTCAATATACAGAAGAGAACGAATTCGTTCCATATTATATCGTGTAAAGGAGCTTCGCTGGAAAAGGAGCCGAAGGCTAAAATGACACCACCTCTTAAAAATCCTGTAGTTGTTCCCACAGTATTACATATAATTATACCTTGTATTTTACTATGGACTAAAACCTATAAAATTTCTGTTTTATTTTTTACCCTTGTGTTTTCCCTTTCTTTATTAAGGGCTGTTATTACCATTTCTTTTTTATGTAAAGAAGAAGAGGTTAACCGTATGTTAACTTATGTTGTATTATTTTTAGACTTGGTCATAACCACTATTTATCTTGTGTTTTCTGTTATGTCAGGTGACCTTCTTATTGCTGTATTTGCGTTGATTTATATGATGGGATTTATATGGGTCGCACAAGAGGCGAGAACTTATTTAACAAATTTTACAGCTTTATCACAGGATGAAGAACTTCCAGATGTTATTGTATGCTGTGATGAAGGGGTTGAATGTTGTATATGTTATGAAGTGGTAGTTGAAGGTAAAAAGTTGAGTTGCGGACATATATATCATAAAGAGTGCATAGATGAGTGGTTTAAGGAAAAGAAAATATGCCCTTACTGTCGACACAAGGTCGACGACCAAATAAGGAATAAATAAATTAAAAAATATTAAATTTAAAAATACCTTCTCTTTATATTAAAATGTCAATTTTAGATAAAGCAATGGCTATGCAAAGAGAACAAGAGAAATACATCGGAGGACAAGACAGAGTTAATGCCGAACAATCTCGTGCTAAGGGTAGTAATAAAAAGAAACAATTCTTAGAAACCTTGAATGACGACGATGAATTTGAAGTTGCATCATCTGTTTATTCTGTATCTTCCGAACAAGAATTGAACGCTAAAGGTAGGGATAAAATCTTTTCCTCAAAATCAAGGGAATTTGAAGTTGTAAAAGCGTCCAAAGAAGATCTTGATAAATATGGTATTAAGAAAGGCATGACATCCGAAGATATTGCAAAAATGAGAAGTCAGTTTAATTAATTTTTATAAGTTAATAACACCTTATAAAAATTATCTTATCAACGCATAACCACATAATAGGGCTGAGATCCAGCACCAGTAACTAGCAGAACCTTTTCCCCTTGTAGTAAAGGATAAAATATATAAGACTAATAAAAACAAAGACATAGGTCTAAGAGAAGGTATATTATAGAAAAAGTAAAATATAATTAATGCTACAACCTTATAAAAATTAACATCCATATTCCAAAATAGATGTCCATTTGACCCTTCAATCGGTTTACTTATTTTGTCTATCTTTGGGAAATTAAGAAGCCCGTATAAGAGTGGTAATGCGCCCAATAAGTACATATTATTTCGTGTCTCAAGGTAAAGCATATAACCAACAACAGCACTGTGTGCGTATAAATTAACATAAGCCATCTTTGTAGAAAATAAGTTTAATTCTTCAGGGGATTTAAACCCATATTTTTCACCTTCCAATGATTTCCACATAAGAAATTCACAGAACTGAATAAAGGAATAAAATCCTATAAATACACCTATGACCTTATCGTAAGGTTTATTTCGTTTGAATAAAGTATAACATACTACCACTCCAATAATGAAGGTAATTAAACTTACTTGAGAATTCCAACACATCCTTTATTATTATAAAAGATTTTTTATAAAATACCTTTAATTTTTAGGCCATTTTCATAATATCTGTGATGGTGTATTTCTCCATCTGGTTCCCAAGTCTTATATTCCCCGTGTAATTTTCCCTCTTTATAAAAACATTCACTCTCTGGTTTCCCATACCTATACCAAGACTTAAATTCACCATCCAATATCCCTTCTTTATAATAACATTCATACATAAGTCTTTTATTACTCCACCATCTTCTAAATTTTCCTTGTATTTTTCCACCTTTATAAGTAGTATGAACTCTAAGAACTCCGTTTACATGCCACTCTTTATACTCACCTTCTATTACACCACATCTTATGCTATATTTAGTCTTTAAAATATCTTCACCAGGATAATATATCTCAACCTCGCCGTTCATATAATTATCTATGATTGAAGCGATATTATTATCCATATACATCAAGGTATTAAATTTAGCTAATATTAACTCCTTCATCCTTATTTAAATAATCCTTTACTTTTAACCCTTCTTTATATTCGCAATGTTTAATTAATTTTCCATCTTGATCCCACTCTTTATATTCACCTTCAAGTTTCCCTTCTTTATAATATCCTTGAAACCATAATTTTCCGTTATCATACCACCTTTTAAATTCACCTTCAAGTTTCCCTTCTTTATAATAAGTATGAACTTTTAGTTTTCCATTATAATTATACTCTTTATATTCGCCTTCTTCTTTCCCTCCTTTATAATAACATTGATTTTCTATTTGTCCGTTATCATACCACCTCTTATATTCTCCTTCAACTATCCCTTTTTTATAGGTTTTAATACACCACATTTTACCATTTTTATGATACTCCAACTCATCGCCTTCTTTTAACCCATCTTTATACATAACTGTAAAATATAATTGACCGCTAAACCAAAAGGAACGTCTCTCTCCATTCAAAACCCCATTTTTCCAGTTTGAAATGCTTTCTATCTTATTAGGAAAATCTTCTTTAAAATACTCAATATATTCACCGTGAAATTTCCCATATCTTCCTGTGAATTTTCTAAAATATGAACCTGATAAATCAACCACATTTTGATATATATAATTATCGATGATTGATGCGATGTTATTATCGATATACATTAAGGTGTTAAATTTAGCTAATATTAATTCTTTCTCTGGGGTCATTCTTATTCGATTAATCTCCTTTTCCGATTAATCTCCTTTTCCGATTAATCTCCTTTTATATTTATATAATTTTTTACTTTTAACCCTTCTTTAAACTCAAGATGTTTAATTAATTTTCCATCTTCATCCCACTCTTTATATTCTCCGTTATATTTATTATTTTTATAATAACCTTGGAACATCAATTGACCGTTCTCACTCCACATTTTATATTCACCTTCTCTTAACCCGTTTATATATAGAATTATATATCTCAGGCTTCCATCTTCGTGGAATTCTTTATAATATCCTTCGCGTTTTCCATCTTTATACATAGCTGTAGAATTTAATTCTCCGTTAGACCACCACTTATTACATTCTCCATCTAATACTCCATTTTTCCAGTGGGAAATTATTTTGATTTTATCTGTTATGTTAAACCCTTCTTGACGAAACTGTATATATTCACCGTGAAACTTACCGTATCTTTTTGTGTATTGTTCTGTATTACATCCAAATAGAATCAACGCATCCCTTCTTTCATAGATATAATTATCGATGATTGATGCGATATTATTATCGATATACTTCAAGGTGTTAAATTTAGCTAATATTAACTCTTTCTCTGGGGTCATTCTCATCTATTTAATTAATTTTATCCTCTTAAGCTCTTAAATATAAGGGCATATCTCTTTTCCCTTTTACTTGTTTCACCTGAGGAGACCTTATCCTCAAATTTCTTTACAATGGTTCTTTGGAACTTCTTATCAGTATCTTTAAATAAAAACATACTTCTACGGGGCAACATAACTGGATATTGCTTTCTTATTTTTGTGTCTACAAATGTCATCTCAATATCACTTCCAAGATTTATAACTACAACACAAGGGTTATAATAGTTGTAATCTTCACCTTCTGGTGGCATACCTTCTCCTGGTGCTATTGAACTCCAAGAGTAATTGTTTAATTTATGAGGTAATTCCTCCGAGAGATCTTTTGCAATACAACTCATTATGGTTTTAAGTTCTGAAGATTTGTTGGCTGAAATGAGACTTATAAGTTTCTCTTCTGTTTCTTCATCAATAGAGTTTCCCACAAGGGTTAATTCTTTAGGAATGTTATTTAGGGTATAAACATGGTTTCCAATGTTGACAACTTTACCGGCTAAATTACTATAAGACCTAATTTCCATTTTATATTATATAATATAAAATGATTTTTTATATTATATAACACAGTTTCTTCCTAAACTAAATCTGCTTCTTCTATCTTCTTAAAACTCATATCTCCTTCTTCATACTCATCATAAAACAACTTTTTATATATTACTCCTGGTTCAACTTCCATTTTCATAAAATATTTTATCCACTTTACCAAAATCTCTAATCTCTTTGAATTATTATACTTTTTATTTATAGTTCCATCTACATTGAAATTGTCTGGGTTCCATCTAAGAAATATTGCAGGTAAGCCATAAGCCACCATTATCTCATACATCCTCTTTTCTTCTGCGTGTTCTAAACTCCTATTTGAAGCACAACTCTCCCAAGGATAATTCTTATGCTGGTTCTCATCGCATTCAACTACTACTATATGAGTTCCACAATCATATAATATATCAGGTCTATAAAGATTACAAGTGCTGTCTATAATTCTATCAGCTAATATCTCCTTATTTTCTTTTATATTTTCTCTAAGGTATCTTACCATTATAGTTTCCTTCATCTTATTTAACCTTTTACTCTCCTCATAAAAAGGAATAACACAACACATACCGCATAAACCCTCCTTATTTAAAAGTTCCTTGTCTCTTCCACATTTGTCACACTTTTTAACAAGCCAACATATTTCACCCTCTAATTTATGGTCTTCGCAATGTAAAGGTTCAGTCTTACCATATATAGCATTATCCTTACAGTCTTCCTCATCATTACCAACGCAAGTTCTTTTAGGCTTAATAATCATATAATCAAGCTTGTGTTGAGCGCAATGAGAAGAAGATGAACCGCAGTATCCAAACCTAGTTTGAGTTTTACAACCAGAATGAATACAAGTTTTATTAGTAACATCTATCATCCTAGTTTCTTTATGGATACTACAATATAAACCCTTATTTTCCCCTTCTTTATTGTAAAGAGGTCTTTTCTTACAAGAAGGATGAACACATTTTTTATGTCTAATATCAACCATTCCATCATCTTTATGAATACTACAAAATAATGAGGTAATTTCCCCTTCTTTATTATAAATAGGTTGTTTTTTACATTCAGAATGAATGCAAGTTTTATGCTTAATATATACCATTTCAGGTTCTTTATGGATATTACAATAAACACCTTTAGTTTCTCCTTCTTTATTATAAGCTGGTTGAGTTTTACATCCAGGGTGAATACAGTTTTTATTCTTAACATCTACCATATTATTGTCTTTATGTATACTACAAAAAACACCTTTAGTTTCCCCCTCTTTATTATAAGAAGGTTGTGTTTTACAACCGGGATGAATACAGGTTTTAGACTTAACATCAACCATACTGGATTCTTTATGTATACTACAAAAAACACCTTTAGTTTCCCCCTCTTTATTATAAGAAGGTTGTGTTTTACAACCGGGATGAATACAAGTCTTAGAGTTAACATTAATCATTCCAAGTTCTTTATGGATTACACAATATAATCTATTAGTTTCTCCTTCTTTGTTATAATTAGGTTTTGTTTTACAACCAGGATGAATACAATTCTTAGAGTTAACATCAATCATTCCAAGTTCTTTATGGGTACAGCAAAATAATGCCTTAGTTTCTCCTTCTTTATTATACGTAGGTTTTGTTTTACATTCGGGATAAATGCAACTTTTATTCTTAACATCTACCATACCAAGTTCCTTATGAGTTTTACAAAACCTACCCCAACTCTCTCCTTCAAAGTTAAAAATGGCATTTATTCCACAAGTTTCGCAAATATTTTTTCTACAAGATGCATTTGAGCTACAATCATTACATCTTGCGTGAACTTTATTCTTTCGGGTAAAACTAATATCATCAAGTGCTCTTTTACAACCATTACACTTCTTCATTCTCGGTTTCGGTATATTTTGTTTTAGAGATTTATATCTTTAAATCAATTTAAAATTTTTCTTTTTATATTATAAATATGTGTTATACCAAAGAAGCTTCAGCTTACTCTTTTATAGTAGGTATTGCAGTATCAAGCTACCTATATAGTCAACCGTCGCCTGACCTTAAGATTATTGGTGGGATCTTTTTCCTGGTGTCATTTATGCAATTATTCGACTATGTATTTTGGACCACGAAATCAAAAGACACAAATCGCCTCTTTACAAAACTTGCAGTAATTGTGAATAATATTCAGCCTCTTGTTTTAGCCTATCTTATATATAAATACAAAGGGGAAGTTAAAGGTAAAACTCTTGTTTACCTATACGGGATAGTTATGGTTCTATATATGATGGAGAATTGGAAATTGTTATCCGGTGCCTCGGGTCCGGTAAATACAACTGAAGTTGGACCTGATGGAAGTCTTTATTGGAGTTGGAACCACTGGGAATATTCAGGGCAATTTTATATCTTCTTCTTAGGGATGCTTTTATATTTAGGATATTATAATTTATCGGCTCCTTATAATACTGTTTTACCTTCAATTATATTACTTTTGTTTATAGTTTCATACTTTAAATATGGGGTGGAAATATACGGAAGAATGTGGTGTTATTTTGCACCTTTTATTCCACTTGTATTTTTGTTTATTCGTTGAGGACCCAAGAGCATAGCTCAAATTAATTTAAGAGTATACTTACACTTGAATTAAAGATGAAGAAATTACTTAAAATAAAACTTATCAGAGATACTCTCTTATACTTGACTTTTCCAAAGTTTTATACTGGTTTAAAAAGGTAAACTCTACCTTATAAAATGAATAAATTTTATAGCCAGTGCGAAGAGGATAAGATCCTTTATGAAAAATTTTTCAGGAATTATACCTTAGAAGACTGTCCAAAATATTACTTTGAAATGGGAGCTCTTGACGGGGTAACTTATACTAATACAAAATTTTTTGAAGACTCCCTTGGTTGGAAGGGCATTCTCGTTGAAGGTAATCCGTTCGTTTTTCCAAAATTAGTATTAAATCGCCCTAACAACATCCTTATGAATGCTGTTTGTAGTGATCAGAAAAAACCCCTCTCATTTAATGTCTGCGCGAATGTTCCTGCAGTGTGTAGTTTAGAGATGACTAAACCTGAAAAGTTTGACGACGAATACTATCGTCATTCCCAAATGTTAAAAGTTAATAGTATCCCTGTAAGCTTAGATACTATTTTAGAAAACTCAGGGGTTGAAAGGGTCGATTTGTGTGTTATAGATGTCGAAGGACACGAAGTTAATGTGCTTAATTCATTCTCATTTAAGGTACCAGTGGTAATGTTTATGATAGAATTTTTAGATGATAAAAGCAAGAACGATGAAGTCTTAAAAATTATGATAAAAAACAACTATAGTTTCAAGGGGAAAGTAGCACATAATGGTATATTTATTCACAATGATTATTTAAAGTATTTCCAACTGTAAATCCTTCACAATCTT
>JACCEA010335296.1_pt1 | contig 11678 bp, 9 predicted proteins | sample 7449851 | NCBI WGS metagenome assembly JACCEA01 (sample SAMN15323453, study PRJNA562643) | freshwater metagenome | isolation source: river surface water | place: USA:Blue River Watershed | collected 2017-08-18 | reverse complement strand
CCATTTGGAGCCGTGTTTTACGTTGGAAATAGTCGAGGGTGGTTCAATCAACTTTTAATTCCGAAAGAAACAATTTTAAAACAAGAAGGTATTTCGGTTCAATTTTCAGAGTTATTTAATTGAAAAAGTGTTAATTTCATAACCTAAAATATTTTCATGAAAATTATCTTTGCTCTGTTTGTTTTAATTCTTGTGTTCAATATAAGTGCTCAATACCAAGTTGGTCACACCACAATTACGTTTAATGATCCTGCACGAACCGGAGGATTTGGCTCGGGAGGAGGAGCTGGTCGACAAATACAAACAGAAATTTATTATCCGGCAAATACATCTGGTGATAATGTTGCTGTTGCATCCGGTCAATTCCCTGTGATCACCTTCGGACATGGTTTTGCGATGTCGTGGGATGCTTATACCAATATTTGGCAACATTACGTAGCACGAGGATTTATTATGGCGTTTCCCAGAACAGAAGGTGGATTAATTCCTGGGCCGAGTCACGGTGATTTTGGATCTGACTTAAAACAAGTTTCAGATAAAATGTTAGGGTTAAACACCAACGCAAGCTCTATTTTTAATGGTAAAATAATTCAAAAAGCAGCCATTATGGGCCATTCAATGGGTGGAGGTGCTTCATTTCTGGCTGCAGCAAATAATACTAATATTGCAACCGTTATTGGATTGGCTCCTGCAGAAACTACGCCTTCAGCCATCGCAGCAGCTCCAAATGTCTCTGTACCAGCTTTGGTTTTTTCAGGAACTGCCGATGGAGTAACGCCACCAGCTGATCATCATATTCCAATTTATCAAGGATTGACGAGTACTTGCAAAAGTTTTGTCGCAATTACAGGTGGGGCTCATTGCTATTATGCTAACAGTAATTTTAATTGCGATTTTGGCGAAAGTACATCGTCACCCAATATTTCAATTACACGTGCAGAGCAGCAAACTGCCGTGTACTCTGTTCTCGATCCGTGGTTGGATTTTAAGTTAAAGGGTGTTTGCCAATCCTATGCGGCGTTCTTATTAGCAATTGAATCAACTCCAGGAACCGTCAATGAAACGATTTGTCCGGCATTACCTACGGTAACAATTGTTAATGATCCTAACCAAGGTTCAGGTGTGTATTGTTCATCCTTACAAGGGAATTCATACCAATGGTATATGGATAATCAACCAATTGTGGGTGAAACTCAACAATGTTACAATATTCCCGTAGATTTAGGCGCAACCTACCAAGTAGAAGTGTTTTTTGCCAACGGATGTGTGTTGAGTCAGCCAATTACAATGACCTCAGGACTAAATGAACTGATTGATTCAAAAATAACACTATATCCAAATCCTGCAAATCAATTGGTTACTATTGAATCCGTCAAAAGTGAATTCAACTATCAACTATTGGATTTAAATGGAAGGGTTATTAGTATGAATAAAACACTTTCAAAATTGCACATGATTGACATTTCAGTATTGAGTAAGGGAATTTACCAGGTTGAAATTTCAGATGGAATGAATAAAATTACGAAACAATTTATTAAAGACTAAGATGAAAAACATAATTGTATTAGTTGCTTTTTTAAGCATCTCATTTCTTGATTTTGCACAAGATACTACCTGGGTACAGACCTTTACATTTGATTCAATTACAACACGAAGAGCAAATTTCGATTTTCCACAGGAACTGAATACCAAACGATTCGAGAAAGTTTTGATGTATTACAAATTGAAGTGTAGTCCACTCACAACATGGGATCAATACAATTGTGGTGAATGGGATTATTTGACCTACACACGAGTATTTGACCACACTGGAATATATGACTCTGTTCGCAAGGATGGAAATCGTTTTTTGGCCAATTGGAATGCTCCAAATACGATTGATTATACTCCTTCTCCCAATGCAATTTTCGATACTTATTTGAAAACGGAGCAGGAACGTACAGCTTCTTCGCTTACAATTCTTCCTTTAAATACGGGGAATAGTAATTCATCGGCATTTTTTAATACAGTACAAAAGGGTTCTCGCTTTCAGCAATTAATAACGGCAAGTGAGTTATTGGCGGCCGGAATACAGGCAGGAGACATACAGGGGATGATTCTCGATATTTTGAATAGTGGATCAAATGGGGCTTTATTAAATCCAAAAATCTCAATAAAATCAACTACAGATGCTTCATTAACTTCTTTTCAAACAACCGGATTCTTGGAAGTGTATAATAGAACACGAGATGCCGGAAACCCATTGGTAGTTGGCCCAAATGAATTTTTATTCTATCAACCCTTCACGTGGGATGGTACGAGCAATTTAATCATTGAATTCACCTATGCTTCAGACGAACCATCAACTGCTGGATTGCTGTTTAATTCCGAAAGTATTGTTGGAAATACCGCTTTATCTTATCCAGATCGTAATGGGTATTTGAACTTGTCGGGCACAAATTATACCATGACTGAATTATCAGATTTTACCGTGGGGCAAGAATTAACGGTGGAGTTTTGGGCCAAAGGAAATGGAACGGCAGGAACGAACACAACCTTGTTGGAGGCATATGATACGTTGAACAATAGAATTCTAAACATTCACATGCCTTGGAGTGACAACAACGTCTATTTCGATGCTGGTATATCATCTGGTTATGACCGAATCAATAAAACGATGTCTGCTTCTGAAATGGATAATACGTGGAACCATTGGGCGTTTGTGAAAAAACAAAGTACAGGTGAAATGTTTATCTACAAAAATGGGGTGTTGTGGCATTCTGGGACAAACAAGACTAGAAATATTGGATACATCCATCGATTTATTCTTGGTGCTAATGCAGACCAAGGCCTGAAATGGAAAGGAAAAATTGACGAATTCCGTTTCTATAATTCAGCGCTTTCTGCGGCAACGATTCAAGCAAATTATTTGAATAAAATCAATGCGACTCATCCAAATTGGTCAAACTTATTGGTGTATTATGATTTTGATAATGAAAATTATGCACTAGATAAATCGGCTAATGATTACTTGCTTATGCCTTCAGAACACAATATGATTCGCTTTGACGAGGTGCCTGTTTGTGGTGTTCAATCGTCAACTGAAAAACCTGTTCTTTCATTCATGCAAGGCACGGTTAATAATGTAGCTACGAACGTTACTGTTACTGAAAAACGATTAAAACCACGTACCGTTATCTTTGAACAACAGGCGATAAATCGTCATTTTGAAATTATAAATGCACATGTTGGAACGCTTCAAGGAAATAACATCCAATATGATGAAAATGGTCAAATATTGGCTCAAGTTCCTTTTGTGGCCACGAATCAATTATTAAACGAACCAATTACCTACTATAATCCGCCCTATGAGATAGTTAAGGATGTTGAAATTGCCCGATACATTACACCCTACGGAATTCAATTTGATTTAGGTCCAAATGGTTTTGCTTGGATTTATGATGTGACGGATTATCAAGATTATTTGAAAAACACAGTGGATCTTGCTGCACATAATACACAAGAATTATTGGACTTGAAATTTGCATTTATTGAAGGAATTCCTCCAAGAGATTTGCATAAACGAGAGCCAATTTGGTCAGATTTCAGATCGTATAATTTCGCAAATATGGCCAATGATGTTGATTTGCAACCGAAAAAAATTGCGCTTTCCGATACATCTGAGAATTTTAAAATTAAAACTAGAATGTCTGGGCATGGTCAGGTGGGGAATAATGCGTGTTGTGAATGGGTACCTAATAATCATCAAATTAAAGTGGATGGAGTTTCGCGTTTCAACTGGAATATTTGGGAGGCTACTGATTGTGGAGATAATCCAAACATTGGACAAGGTGGAACATGGCCCTATGCCCGTGAAGGATGGTGTCCGGGTGATCAAGTAAAAGAATATGAATTTGAATTAACACCCTTTGTTACGCCTGGTGATAGTGTTGAATTAGATTATGTGATTAACGCTGTTCCTGCCAATGATCCTGGTCAAGCCGGTGGGAATTACATTGCTGCTTATGATTTGATATCTTATTCAGCTCCAAATTTTCAAAATGATGCAGCAATTAAGGATGTTTTGAACCCAAATAATTATGAATATTACAGTAAGTGGAATCCAACCTGTTCAAATCCACGCGTAATTTTGAAAAACACAGGTTCAAATCCATTAACATCTTGTAGAATAACCTGTTGGGTTACATATGAAAATTACATTTATTTGGATTGGACTGGTAATTTGAATTTTTTGGAGGAGCAAATTGTTGAAATTCCGGTTACAGATAACAACTTTTGGTACGATTGGGATAGTTCCAAAACATTTAGAGCATTTGTGCATAATGTAAACGGAAATATTGGGGATGACGAATACAATCAAAATAGCATGAAAACAGTTCATTTTGACGCACCTGAGCGAATTGATGGACCATTTTTCGTTTGGTTAACAACGAATAACAAAGCAAGTGAAAATAATTACCGTTTGCAGGATCATGCAGGAAATATCATATTTGAACGAACTCAATTGACAAATCAAACGCAATACAAAGACACGTTTAATCTCGCTCCGGGTTGTTATTCGATTATTATTGAAGACACGGATAGTGATGGATTATCATTCTGGTATTCTTCCCAAGTAGAAGGTGAAACCGCTGGATCGTTGAAAATACGATTGGTGGGAGGAAGTTACGTTGAGTTTTTCCCAGGGGATTTTGGAAATTATCACCGATATGATTTTACGGTAGGATTTACCATGGATGTACCAGAAAATGAATTGAATCATGAGATTGCCATTTTCCCAAATCCATCCAACGGATTAACAACTGTGGAGGTAAGTGGTTCGATAAATAACGATGCAAATCTAGAGATTCTAGATTTAACCGGTCGATTAATTCACTCTGAAAAAATGAATGCTACAGTTAATTTTGCAGAGTCGTTTATTGATGTGTCAAACTACAAATCAGGAACGTATTTGGTGAAAATAAAAACGAACGATCGCGTTTATACGAAGTCGTTGGTAAAGCAGTAGAAACAGCTTTTTTTTGGATTTAACTATTAACTAATACTCCATACTAAATTCTCGAACCACAGGTAGTTTAATCCCGTCCTGGTAAAATTCGATTGTAATTGGGGCAATTGGAGCCCATCCAATTAATAAAGTTATAACTGCACCATTTTTAGCAAAGAATGAAGATTCAAAGAGGCAGTCATTCATTAATACGGCATCATTATTTTTTTCTACTTTGAACTGGGTTGTATCCAAATAAATTATTTTTTTTGGATCAGTTTCAAATATTGTATATGCTTTAATTTCACAATCCGGACAACCAATTAATGAAATAACAGAAGGTTGATTATAAAATAATTTTGTTTCGTTTTCTAAATTAGCATTGATTAATACACCTAAATGTTCGTATTTTGTTTGATTGGTTGAATTGGAATGTTTCTCAGTTTGCGAGAAAGTGTTCAGAGAATTTGCTAATACAAATATAAGAATTGTTGTTTTCATATTTTAACTTAATTGAAATTAACACTTTGAATATAACATAATAAAATCAAGTCTGTATTACCCCAACGTTGTACGATTTCTCTGCTTTTTTATGGCTAGCCATTTGAATTCCCATGGAAATTACTTTGCGCGTTTCAATCGGGTCGATGATTGCATCAATCCATAAGCGACTAGCGGCATAATAAGGTGAGATTTGTTTATCGTAACGATTTTTAATTGTGTCGTATAGTTCCTTTTCGCGTTCTGGCGTAATAACTTCACCTTTCGCTTTTAACGTTGCTACTTCAATTTGTAATAATACTTTAGCAGCTGCAGCACCACCCATAACGGCAATTTCGGCAGTAGGCCATCCAACGATTAATCGCGGATCATATGCTTTTCCGCACATAGCATAATTACCAGCACCGTATGAATTTCCAATTACAATCGTAAATTTAGGAACTACTGAATTAGCTTGCGCATTCACCATCTTCGCTCCGTCTTTGATAATTCCACCGTGTTCGCTTTTCGAACCTACCATAAATCCTGTTACGTCTTGTAAGAAAACCAATGGAATGTTTTTTTGATTACAATTCATGATGAATCGAGCGGCTTTATCTGCAGAATCAGAATAAATTACACCACCAAATTGCATTTCCCCTTTGGCGTTTTTTACTACTTCTCTTTGATTGGCAACAATTCCTACGCTCCATCCATCCACTCGAGCATAGGCACAAATGATTGATTTTCCGTAATCTGACTTGTATTCTGTGAATTCTGAATTATCTACCATACAGCGTATGATGTTTTTCATATCATACTGTTTGTTGCGATCTGAAGGCAATAAACCATATAATTTTTTAGGATCTTCCTTAGGTGCTACAGATTCTTTTCGATCAAAACCTGCGTCTTCTGGCTTACCAATTTTATCCATTAAATCGCGAATAGTTTTCAGGCATTCTTGATCATTTTCAACGTTATAATCGCACACTCCTGAAATTTCTGTATGGGTGGTAGCCCCTCCAAGTGTTTCATTATCAATAAATTCACCAATTGCGGCTTTAACTAAATAAGATCCTGCCAAAAATATTGTTCCTGTTTTATTTACGATTAGGGATTCATCGGACATAATAGGTAAATAGGCACCACCCGCCACGCAACTCCCCATCACTGCGGCAATTTGAACGATGCCCATGGAACTCATGACTGCATTATTTCTGAATATCCGACCAAAATGTTCTTTGTCTGGAAAAATTTCGTCTTGTAACGGCAGATATACTCCGGCTGAATCAACTAAATAAATGATTGGCAGTCTATTTTCTATAGCGATTTCTTGAGCACGCAAGTTCTTTTTACCCGTAATTGGAAACCAAGCACCCGCTTTTACTGTGGCATCATTGGCAACTACAATACATTGTTTACCAGAGACAAATCCAATAACAATTACAACACCTCCTGATGGACAACCGCCATGTTCTTCATACATACCATGACCTACTAATGCTCCGATTTCTATCCGCTCTGTATTCGGGTCTAGAAGTAAATCAATTCTTTCACGTGCAGTTAATTTTCCTTGCTCATGTAATTTTTCAATTCGTTTTTTTCCGCCACCTAACGCAATCGTTGCCAATTCTCGTTCCAATGCACTTATTTTTAAACGCATTTGATCCTCGTTGAAATTGAATTCTAATTCGCTTTTTGAAATCGCCATCCTTTTTGTTTTGACGCAAATATACGAAAGGATTGTTGTTTAATTAAATGGATTAAAATTCAAATTGATTATATTCCTCCTTCGAACTCAGCTGGTATGGTTCTACGAATTGAATGAGATCTTGAATTAACATCATTTCCGGAAATTGCTTTGCACGTATCGTTCTTTTAACCGATTTGGAACCAATTACTTGAATTTCTTCAAAAGATTGATTGGTTAAGATTTTATAAAAATTCTTTCCATTAGAAAGCTTTCTGTAAAGTGGAAAAATCAAATCTGTATTTGTCATATTTCCTACTAAAATATGTATTTTTGCCTTAAATATTTCCTTATGCGTTCCTATTTCTTCTTAATTTCTATATTGTTTTTAATGGTTTCAGCCTCCTTTTCACAGAAAAAAGTGGGTGTTTTTTATGCAGGATTACGCGTTGATGCCGTAATAATGAATGATTTATTAGGTGTGAATCCTCCAAACGGTGTGACTAATCGGTATACAAAGAATGCACTTTTCCCTCAGTATATTCTTGATGCACTTCATGCTCAAGTGTTAGATTTTGCTTCTACTATTTCGAAGGGTCAGGCAGAATTTGTCTTTAAAATAAAGGAATCAGACACTGTTTTTACTTTTACCGGTGGTGAAATTGAGGGGTTTCCGAGGAACTCAATAAAATCGGCGCTTACTTCAAATTGCGATGAATACTTAGACATCAGATTTAATCTCCTAAGCATGGGAGGAACCGAAATACGTTTACCGAATGGTAGACAATCACGACTTAAACCATCATTGAAAGTATCAATAAAACGTTTCGACAAATCTGGTGCTCAAATCAATAAATATGTTTTGAATTTTACAGATTTTGAATGGGTGGCTGGAGATAAAAAAAACGTTTATGTAAAAAGCGTTGCTGATAGAAGAGCAGCAGTGATGCATCCAGAAGATATATATGTTCTTGTGTTAAAAGGATTGGATATGACACAAGAAAAAATTCAACCCAATGAGTAAGAAAGTATACGTTCGAATTGGAAGTGATCCTACCAATGATCGTGTCATAGAAGGAATTGATCCTTTCCACATGGAATTATTTCGTGATACAGAAGGAAATGTATTTATTTCAGATTTGAATACAACATCTGGAACACGTGTTAATAGTAGGAAATTAGATGATTATGTTCAACTGAACGAAAATGATAAGGTATATTTAGCAGAAACGATTTATTTTGATTGGAAAAAAATTCTGTTTGAGATAGATACACCGATTGTCAAAAAAAACACCGAACCGCAAAAGGCTCAAAAAGTGAAAAAAGATATTTCACAAATTAAAACGAAATCTGCCAAGCGAGATTATATGGAAATTGCCATTATATATGCCGCTATTCTATTAATGATTTGGTTAATTAGTCTATGGTTTTAGACCGGATGCTTTAATGGCGTATTTCCCTTCTTTGGGATTATAGAAAAATCGAAATTCTTCTTCATTTAATTTATCCATTGAGGGCTCATCTACGTTAAAGTCTTGTTTTTCGGATGAAGGAAGTATGTTTGCTTTCATCACGCGAATATCTTTAGGTAAACTTACTGCTGTTGTCTCAAAAACTAAGTGTACCGCTTTGGCATCTGGTGTACCAAATCCATCAAAAATTTTCCATCCAAAAACTAACTTCGGTTTTTTGTTTTGTATCGTGTAAATGTGCTTGAAACAACTATTGCGAATACGAAAACTTACAATTACATCTGAATACGCATCACTCATCACCTTTTCGAATGCAATTTTAAGGGGTGAAATAGGGGTAGAAGGAATTTCCATGGGCTCACTCATGGTTCCGCTCGCGCCATCGTAATAAAAGATATAATTGTATGGCCCCATGTAGCCAATTTCAGCAACCTTACCGGGATTTTTTGATTGGGAAGCTTTTTCAACTGCGTAGGTGTAGCGATTAACAGTTACTACGGCATCTTCAAAATTATCTCCATCTAATTGACTTTTATATATGGCAAGTTTATATTTTTCTGCCGCTGAAATTTCTAATTTTGATTCTACAAATCGTTTGGCTAATGATTCAACGGGTTCTTTTTTTTCGGATGAATTTTGGGTGCTTTCAATTTCTACTTCTTCATGGCAAGAAAATAGAATAATAGACGTACTGAAAAGAATGAAAAGGATTTGAATTTTATGTAGCATAGTGCGAAGTTAATTATTTTTCTTTCATGATATTTTAAGAGGCCTACTCGTTCTTTTTCCTTTTTCTTCTGTATCTTCATGCCTTAAAACGAAAAATTATGTTGATTAGGTTATTTATTTCTCTGTTTTTCTTTGTTGCAACGGTTCAAGTTGTTTTTTCTCAAGCAAGTATGTCAAAGAATACCGAAACAGATATTGCTGAATTAACGAGATTTATTAAAAGTAAATTACCTATTCCAACCAAATTTCCGTTAATGAAATTGTATGTTTCAGAGGGTAAAACGGTTGATTATATTTCATTTGTTTGTCGAGCTAATTCTTCCAAATATTATCAATTGAATTCTAAATATTTTACTTCTGGTTTCGTAATTAGTGGTTACACCGAAAAAGGAGAAAGTTACGGCGTGTTTTCATTGAGATTATTGCAATCACAAATCAACGAGTTGTCTGATCCCATTTTTTCCTCTGTATATGTGGAGTTGTCTGGAAAAAATCAACCATTATTAGATAAAGCAGTGCATGATATGCGTGCGGATAGTGTTCAATTAGGCTTAGGATTGCCTGAGAGTTACACGGGTAAAGATGTATATATCGGTGTCACAGATTGGGGATTTGACTACACTTCCCCTATGTTTTATGATACTGCCATGCAACAAACACGGATAGTTGCTGCATGGGATCAATATAAGATGAGTGGACCTTCACCTGTAGGATTTGGATACGGTACAGAATATAATACTCCAGCATCTCTTTTAGCAGCAGGTAGTGATACAGCTAATATTTATTCCTATGCAACTCATGGATCACATGTAGCTGGAATTGCTGGAGGTGGTGGTGCTGGGACAGCTTATAGGGGGGTTGCTTTTGATTCAAAATTTTTGTTTGTTACATTTTTAGTAGATGTGGCGGCCGTATTGGATGCATGGGAATGGATGTATCAAAAGGCACAAGCGGACGGAAAACGATTAGTAATAAATATGAGTTGGGGATTGTACCACTTTGGAACGTTGGATGGAACATCTTTGTTAAGCCAAGCAATCACTGCATACACGGATTTAGGTGTGGTGTTTGCTAACTCAGCTGGAAACAATGGAAATGTCAATTTTCACCTAAAAAAAACATTTTCAAATAATACATTAAAATCTAAAATTGATTTTTATTCCTATGCTTCAAATGCAAACATGTGGGGGCAAAGTGTCCATGCTTGGGGTGAACCTGGTAATTCTTTTGCCAATGGTATCATTGTTACAAATGCTTCAAATATTACGTTAGTTGAAAGCCCATTTTACTCAACCGATACTACACAAAATTACATTGATACTTTTTTAGTTGCAGGTGTCGATACTATCTGGTATAATATATCAGCGGATAGCGCTCATTATTTAAATAATCGCCCACAAATGCGATTACGAGTAAAAAACACAAACACTGCGTTGAAAGTGATTTTAAAATCAACCGCACTTTCTGGAACCGTGCATTATTGGAATGTAACCGAATTAACGACCGATGTAGGGAATTGGGGAATGCCTTTTTCTGTTTCAGGTTCAGGGACGGTTGCAGGTGATAATTTGAATGGTATTAGTGAGCCATCTTGCTCTGATGATGTAATAAGTGTCGCAGCATATGCAACTCAATATCAAACATCAGGGACAGCAACTGCCGGTGGTGCAATCGCGTCATTTTCTAGTTATGGCCCACGTTACGATGGGGGAATGAAGCCTGATATTACTGCTCCAGGAGTGAATGTTATTTCTTCTATGTCTTCATTTACGGATGCCGCTTTCACCTCAAGTGGATCTGTTGATTTTAACGGAAGGACTTATCATTTCGCTAAATTATCTGGGACATCTATGGCTTCTCCAATGGTGGCAGGTGTCTCTGCTTTAATTTTAGATGCAAATCCGTATTTATCTGCTAGACAAGTGAAGGATATTATAATGCAAACGGCACGACAAGACAATTTTACAGGTGTAATTCCAGTTGGAGGAAGCAACCGATGGGGGGCTGGTAAAATTAATGCTTATGCCGCTGTTCAATTGGCGCTCAATACAATTGGACTTACAGAAGTAAAGGATCATTTTTCATGGAGTATTTATCCGAATCCTGCAATGAATGAAATTAAAATTTCTTCGTTTAATGAAGCTTATCAATCCATTGAAATAGTTGACTTATTCGGAAAGATTATTTGTAAACCTTTGAATAATTATAAGGTGAATATTTCGGATTTACAATCAGGAACTTATTGGCTAAGGTTAACGATTAATGGTAAAATTGAACAGCAAAAATTTATCAAGCTTTAATATGGAAATACGTTTGCTTG
>JACCEA011494351.1_pt1 | contig 11679 bp, 10 predicted proteins | sample 7449851 | NCBI WGS metagenome assembly JACCEA01 (sample SAMN15323453, study PRJNA562643) | freshwater metagenome | isolation source: river surface water | place: USA:Blue River Watershed | collected 2017-08-18 | reverse complement strand
TAATGCTAAGCCCGTTTATAGTAAGTTTCGCTTGCTTGTACACCATCTCACGTTCAGCTAGCTTCTCCTTAATGAAACTCATCAGCTCATCGTCTTTTTTGTCTTTAATAGTGGGGCGAATGTTTTTTGCATTTGATAGGCGATTGAAAATACTTGCTGGGTCAAGTTCAATGTAAATGCTAATTCCGTTTTTATTGATATGTTCTATATTGTTGAAATAACAAGGAGCGCCACCACCTGTAGCCATCACAAACTCATCTCTATTGCTAAGTTCATGCAAGCAATCTGATTCCATTTTACGAAAAGTATCTTCTCCTAAATATTTAAAAATATCGGTAATACTACATTTCGCTTTTATCTCAATCTCTTTATCAAGGTCAATAAATGGAAGGCTTAATTCTTTTGCTAATTTTTTCCCAAACGTACTCTTACCCGATCCCATGAAACCAATAAGAAAAATACGCTTGCCCATTTATGATAAATAAACTGACTCCTCTGACTTCTTATTAGAAAAAACTACAGATACATGTTCTTGCGAGATGGTAGATATCGTATATCCCGCGAAATCTGTTGCGATAGGGTACTGCTTGTGACTTCTATCAATTAAAACCGCTGTACGTACTTTTTTAGTTGGTATGTTTAAGAAAACACTCATTCCATAAATTAATGTTTTACCTGAATTCAATACATCATCAACAATAATGATAGTTTTGTTTTTACATTTCTCAACTGCTACGTCAGTTTCGGCTTCTAAATGATCTGCGTCTTTGTTTAACTTTATTTCTATTAATTGAATTTTGATTTTCGAAATTTTCTCTAAAACTGCTTTCAATCTTTTAGCCAGTGTATAACCTCTACTTGCGATACCCGCAACAATTATCTCCTTCTCCTCAAAACAATCCTCCAAAATCTGATAAGCTATTCTATCAATCTTCTGCTGAATCTGCTGATGATTTAGTATTTGTATTTTTTTCTTAACCATTTTATAAATTAACAAATGTGATAATTAGTGTTCAGTTCTCAAGTCTAGCTACTAGCTACTAGCTACTAAAGTACTCATTTATTTGTACGGATAAAACACAAAATTCGCTCCTTCTGGTACCACTGCAAATATACACATGAACTTCTCAGGGTCTTTATAATTCTGTTTGAAAAAGTCTTCTCTATCTTTTTTTACAATTCCTCTATCAATAAACTCTTCTAAGGTTGAAGCATGTATATTCCACTCAGTAGCCATTTCATTTTTATCGATCACTATTTCACCAATACTCATTTCGTGCTGGTGTGCAATAAAAATAGGGTACTTCGATAACTCTTCGGCAATAATTTCGTCTGCTACTTCTTTAAGAGAATCAGCATATAAAACCAAGTCGGTCTCTAAACTCTTCAGCGGACTTTCTTTTGGTTTTTCGTTGGGGTTTAAAAGTTCTTCAGGCTCCATATATTTAGTAACTAGTCATTTGTAACTAGTTTTTTGTATTAATATTCTATTTGCTTTTTTCTTAAGTTCAAAAATTCCATTTTCTAAATACTAGTTACCAGTTACTAGTTACCAGTGATGAATAAGTTTCTAGTACTTCAGTTGCAATAGTACCACATTTTCTACGTGTTCAGTTTGTGGAAACATATCCACCGGTTGCACCTTCATTACCTTGTATTTTTCATCTAGTATTGCTAGATCTCGTGCTTGCGTTGCTACGTTACAACTTACATAAACTATTTTTTCTGCGGCAATTTTTAATAGTTGCTTGCAAACATCTTCATGCATACCCGCACGTGGTGGATCTGTGATGATAATATTTGGTTTGCCGTGTTCAGCAATAAATTCATCGTTCAATAAATCTTTCATATCACCAGCAAAGAATAAAGTATTTTCGATTGAATTAATGGAAGAGTTTACTTTCGCATCTTTTATTGCATCATCCACATACTCTATACCTATTACCTTTTTAGCAGAACGCGCTATGTAATTCGCAATAGTGCCAGTACCTGTATATAAATCGTACACCAATTCATCGCCTTTAAATTCACAAAGTTCTGCAGCGATTTTATAAAGTAATGCCGCTTGATCTGAGTTCGTTTGGTAAAATGATTTTGCAGAAATTCTGAATTTTATTTCTTCTCCATTTAAATCTTTCATCATCTCATGTATGTATGCATTGCCTGCATAAGTGATGACCTCTTGATCATAGATGGTATCATTTTTCTTTGTATTTACTATGTATTGCAATGATGTGATAAAACTAAATTGATCTTGTAAGTATTGCATCAATGCATTGATTTTCTCAGTATCATTTTCTGCAAAAGCTACTACTACCATCCATTCATTAATGCTGGTATTGCGAATGATTAAATTTCTTAACAATCCGACATGATTTCGAATATCGTAAAATGTAAATTCATTATTAAGCGCATATTCTCTAACAGCATTTCGAATATCATTCGCACGTGTATCTTGCAAATGACATTTTTGTATATCTAATATTTTATCAAATTTCTTAGGTATGTGAAAGCCTAAGGCATTCATCTCTAATTTCTCTTCTGTTTGAATTTCTTCGATGGTTAACCAACGTTTATTCGAAAAGGTGTATTCCATCTTATTACGGTAGTAATCGGTCGATTCAGATCCTTTGATATAATCTATTTCTGGCAATTCGATTTTGCATAAACGAGTTAAGGCATCGACTACTGTTTTTTGCTTATAGTGTAGTTGATTTGCGTACGACATGTTTTGCCATTTGCAACCTCCGCATACACCAAAATGCTCACAAAATGGTTCAGCTCTTTTATTCGAGAATTGTACAAATTTTGAAACTTTAGCTTCTGCTAAGTTTTTTTTCTGTTTGTAAATTTCAATGTCTACTATATCTCCGGGTACTACTTTCTCAACAAATACTACTAATTCATCAACTTTTGCAATCCCTTTACCTTCATTCGCAATGTCAATTATCTCAACATTCTCAACGATGGTATGCGTTTTGTTCTTTCTCATAATTATTTTTCAAAGGTAAGTTTAATATGTTAATTTTAAAGAATGTTCAAGGCTAAACTGGCACTGTTTTTAATACTTTTCACCTGCTTTACAATAGGGGCAAAGGCTACTCATATCATTGGTGGTAGCTTCTCTATGAAATACATTTCTGCAGGGAGATATGCTATTAGCCTCGATTATTATAGAGATTGCAAGCCTGGTTCTGTTGATTTCCCACCGGGTAGTTTAAGAATTGGTATTTATGATAAAGCAAAAGATAGCTTAATTCAAACCGCTGATTTACGAATTGTAAGTACCCAAGATGTCGATTTTATCAATGGTGATTGCATTAGCTTACCTACTAATTGTGTACAAAAAAGAGTGTATTCAGATACTGTTCTTTTAAGTGCAAACAAATATAGAGCAACAGATGGTTATTACATCAGCTATGAACAATGTTGTAGAAATGGTGGTATCAAAAACATCATGAATCCGCAAACTAGTGGCATCGCTTTTTACATGGAGTTCCCTGCTATTCGCTTATCTGATGCATCTGAATTTATCAATAGCAGTCCGCATAACGAAAACCCCCAAAATGTTTTTTTATGCAACACTGAATTCTTTGCTGTCGATTATAAATTTTTAGATGATGACGGTGATTCTTTAGTATATAAAATGATTGAACCTTTAAAGGGTAATACCGATCAAAATAACAATAATGCAACAGGTATTCAGTTCATACAATCTGGTCCGTACCCAAGTATAGACTGGTCAGCTGGCTATTCAATGTCGAATATTTTAGATGGCACACCAGATGTGAGTATTGATATGAAAAGCGGATTGTTAACAGTGGTACCAACACAAATCGGATTGTATTCATTAGCATTCGTAGTCGAAGAATATAGAAAAGGTGAAAAGATTGGTGAGATAAGAAATGAATTACAATATTATGTGAGTAATTGCCCAGTAAGAACTCCACCCGAAATTACTTGGTTAAATGCTGATCAAGATTTTATTGAATCGAATAAAAAAACTTGTTTAAATTTTATCGCTCGAGATATTGATCTCGATACTTTATCAGCTGCTATTCTAAATGTCAGTGATCAATTGTTGAATAAATACACCATTGAAATTGATACAGTAACTGAAGGCTTAAATATTCAAGTTTGTTTTGATGTGAAATGCAATTTTATTGAATATGAGAATTTAGGTTTCGATTTACTCGTTAGCGACAATTCTTGTCCATTACCCAAGCTCGATACCCTAAATCTGCTTTTAAAATTAAATGGCTTAAAAGAAGGCGATCCCTTCAAAAGTATACCCAATGTGTTTAGTCCGAACGCCGACGGCAAAAACGATTTTTTCTACATTAAAGGCGAATTGCCGAATGAATGTGTTGAAGATTTCTATATTAAAATATATAATCGCTGGGGAAAGCTAATTTACGAGAGTGCCGATTTTTCATTTAAATGGATAGGGGATGAACACGACCCGGGTGTCTATTTCTATGTAGTGAAAATAAATAACCGGGAAGGTACCGGAAATTTAATGTTACTACATTAATTCATTATATTTGAATATATGCGTTTAAAACCCAGCAGATTATTACTCTTATTTCTTGCCTTATTAAGTTCGTTTGAGCTCTATGCTGCGCATATTGTTGGGGGCGATTTTAGCTACCGTCATATCTCTGGTGATACCTACGAAATCAAAATGAAGATGTATCGCGACTGCGGTGGTAGAGGTGCAGGTTTCGAACAATCTTTGTCTGTAAATATTTTCGACAAAGAGACAAACCTCGAAATCAAAACCATCTTCATGCCTCGTACTAGCATCTACAGAATTCGTTTTAATACCGGCTGTACAAGTCCTGAGTTGCGTTGCGTTGAAGCGGGTATTTTCGTCGGACAATTTACAATGCCTAAAGAGCAATTTAATAATACAAATGGATATTATGTATCGTGGGAGAGATGTTGTAGAAATAATATCATTAAAAATATTGTAGACCCTGGTGCTACACCAATGGCATTCTATATGGAGCTTGCCTCACCCTACCCAAACAACGGTGATTTCCGCGTAAATAGCTCGCCAGAATTTAGAAGAGACCCATTGAATTATTTATGTGTTGGCGAAGCTTTCAAATATGATTTCAAAGCTTATGATGAAGATGGTGATGAATTGAGAATTTCGAAAATAGAACCATTAGCAGGTGGCGCTACTTCACAAATTAATGTCGGACCTTTTTCTAACTCTGCACCTTTTGATGATGTGATTTGGGCACCGGGATATAGCCTAAACAATTTGATGGATGGCAATCCGGATATTATTACCGACAACGATACAGCGAGTATTTATATAGTTCCTCAAGCAATAGGTGTTTATGTGATTTCCATACTTTGCGAAGAGTACAGAAACGGAGTGAAGCTTGGCGAAATTCGACGAGAGCTACAGCTCGAAGTGTTGAATTGTCCCATCAGATTTAAACCTGTCGCCTCCACAAGTTTAGGAGCCAATAATACGGTTGACATAATGGTTGGACAACAAACTTGCTTCGACATATTAGGCTCCGATGGTAATCCGCTTGAATTACTCAAAGTTAGAATAGATACCATTGGTTTATATAAATTATTCACTTCTGGTGAAGCTACTTTAGATCCTTCGGATGTTACGGGAACACAAAACATTAGTACTAAATTCTGCTGGACACCTAAATGTCCTTTAGATACAACTAGTGGAAAGTATTTAGATTTTATTATTTACGATAACTCTTGTCCATTTACCCAAGACGATACCGTACGTGTAAATTTCAATTTCATAACTGCTCCAAATGAAGTGCCTACGATATTTACCAATTTGCCGAATCAAGTATTAAACATTAGAACTGGTGAAACAAAATGTTTCTTTGTTCAAGGTAGTGATGGTAATGTTAACGATCAGATTACCATATTGCCTATAATTGATAAGGTAGATATCTTTAATCTAGGTGCAACTATGACACCTCCAGTAATTGCAGGTAATTCTAATATTGTTGGTGAGGTATGTTGGACACCCCAATGCGGACTTAACATAGACACACCATTTGTGTTGAAGTTCGAAATATTTGATAATGCATGTCCTAATCAAGCTCAAGATACTTTAGAAATTACTGTAAATCTATTACCTATCATAAATGCTAAACCTACGCTAATGCCAGAGGGTACAAGTGTAAACAATGATAATACAGTCAACGTAGTATTGAATCAATCAAACTGTTTCTTTGTCTTTGGTGAAGATATAGATGCAGATGATGTTGATGTTAGTTTGCAAAATGTAAATTATGATTTCTTAGCTAATGGTGCTGAGTGGAAAAAAATTGATGACCAAACAAATGCAGAGAGATATCAATTTTGCTGGACACCCACTTGCGATAATTTCTACGGTGAAGATTCATTGTTTGTAGATTTTTATGTTCGTGATAACAAATGCGAAAATGAAAAATTAGATACATTAAGAATTTTATTCAAATTACAATTACCTAAAAACGATATACCAGCAATATTAAAACCAGATTCAATTTTGTATAATTTAAATGCAGGTTACTCTAGGTTTATACCTGTATCTGCTAGTGATGCAGATGCTGAAGACTTAATGATCTTAAGTGCTGAACCATTGTATTCTCCGGATGTACCTCTGCAAATAAGTATGCAAACTATTTCAGGTAATAGTTTATTAAATACAGAATTATATGTAGTGGCAGATTGCGGATTAGAATCTAATACAGATTTCCCAGTAAGAATAAAATTATTAAGTAATAAGTATTGTAATGAGAACGACACTATTGAACAAATAATTAATTTAAGAGTCGCTCCATTATTAGATCTAGGTCCGGCAATGGTACCCAACGCCTTCTCACCAAACGGTGATGGCATCAATGATGTATTCAAAATAAACTTAGCGTCACGTACTATTTGTCCAGATGAATTCGAACTAAAAATCTACGATCGTTGGGGGCAAATACTATTTGAAACCCTTGATCCAGAATTCGCATGGACAGGCGAGGGTCAATTCCCTGGGGCATACGTTTACTATCTTCGCATTGGGGAGACCAAGCAAACCGGCTTTATCGCATTAGTAAAATAAATTTACTACCATCCGAATAAACGTAATATCATACGTAACCAAGACATTGATTTTTCATCACCAAAGTCAAATTCACGGCTGATACTCTCTGAAAATTGTGAAAGTTCTTTTCTCATTTTTATAGGCATATGGACAAAGGTAAGCATAAATGTACTAAAAACCAAATTGGTATTTTATCTGTAACTAGTGACTAGTAACTAGTCATTAGAAACTCTAACCCCTGAAAAATTTATGAATACCTTAACCGAAATTAGAAGATCTAGTTACCAGTTACTAGTCACTAGTTACAGTTAAAGCACTGCTTTAACAAGGTACGGCAATATCTCCTTCTCAAACGAGATAAAATTCTTCCTTACATCACTCACGGTTACGGAGGTGAAGGCGAATGAGAATGTAATGGCTTTGCAAGATTTCATTAAGAATTCAACTTTCTCGCGGGGTATGCTTTTGAAATCTGATTGGCTGATGAATGTGTTGACTAATAATACTTCTAATTCGTTCGATAAGTTTTTTAAGAATTCTTGTGAGTTGACATTTTCTCTAATAAAATCCCAACCAATAAACTCTGAACAAACGGTATAAGATAAGCGACTAGTTTTTAGAATTAGTGCTTTCATTTTTTCTTCTTTCGAAATATTCGGATGGAGTTTTTGAACTAAGTCATTAATAGCAACGCTTAGGTGATCCATTAATATTTCGTTTAATATAACTTCTTTACTTTCGAAATATTTGTAAATAGTAGCTTTTGCAACTCTTGATTTGCGTGCAATTTCGTTAACACTTGTTTTGTGATAACCGAATTTTCTAAATAATTCTTTAGAAGCTTCTTTTATTGATTGCTGAATTTTAGTTGCATCCATATTAATTATAGATTAATAAGTTTCTTCCTTGTAAACTGGTGCGATAGGCTCTGAGTGCGGCGTTCGCTGGACCTACAGTAGGGGAGCCGTCGTATAATTGATACCTAGATCCGCAGCATCTACAACCCACAAAACTGATCGACGAATCGAGACTTACATAAGCACAAGAATCAGTTGTTTGATATGAGCATGCACGATCAAATGCATTGTATTCTGATACACCTTTTCTATAAATGATAATGCCACGAATGCCACCATCAATATAAGCTGTACCACCTACGGCATTTAAATTATTGAAAGCCGGATCGTCTAAACTTAAATTAATATTTACAGGCACACTAGGTATCGGGCTCTCTTGATCTTTCGAACAAGCGTACCAAAAAACACTAATGCTTAAAAGTAAAATACCAATTAAATATTTCAATTTAGTTCTGAATTAAATTGTGATAATAATCTAACATCATTTTCAAAGAACATACGTATGTCTTTGATTTTATATTTATTCATTGCTAATCTCTCAATACCTACACCAAACGCGAAGCCCGTATATTTATTAGAGTCTATACCGCAATTTTCTAATACATTAGGGTCTACCATTCCACAGCCTAAAATTTCTACCCAACCACTATACTTGCAAATATTACATCCTTTACCACCACAGTTTTTACATTGAATATCCATCTCTGCCGATGGTTCTGTGAATGGGAAGTATGATGGTCTAAAACGTACTTCAGTACCTACGCCAAACATTTCTTGCACGAAGTAATACAATGTTTGTTTTAAATCTGCGAAGGAAACATTCTCATCAACATATAATCCTTCAACCTGATGAAAAATACAATGTGAACGCGCAGATATCGCTTCATTTCTAAATACTCTACCCGGCATAATTGATCTTAATGGAGGTTGATTATTCTCCATTAAACGAATTTGTACAGATGAAGTATGTGTTCTTAAAGCTAAATCTTTTGTAGGGTCTTCAACATCTTTTTGAATGAAGAAAGTATCTTGCATATCACGTGCCGGATGCTCTAATGGAAAATTCAAGGATGTGAAATTATGCCAATCATCTTCAATCTCTGGTCCCTTCGCAATCGTAAATCCGATACGTTGAAAAATATCATTGATCTCTTTCAATACTAATGAAACCGGATGTCTAGAACCTGTATTAAAAGGTGTACCTGGTAAAGTAAAATCAAAATCTAATCCAGCCCCTTCATCAGCACTCTCCAATGCTTCTTTCGCTTCATTAAATTTTGACTCAGCAATATTTTTAAATTCATTCATCACCTTTCCGAAAACTTTTTTCTCTTCAGGTGGCATTGCTTTGAATGCTTCGAATAAATCATTTACTATACCTTTTCTACTCAAAAATTTCAAACGAAACTGCTCTAGCTCCTCTGTATTGCTGATCAGGGTCTGTTGAATTTCGGCGGTATATTCTTCTATTTTTTCTTTCATTATTATTTCGTATTGCGTACAACGTATTGCGTACAGCGTATTGCGTACAGCGATCACTCTATTTTATATCTTGTGCAATCTTTTAAAAATTGCAATACTTCGTTCTTAACTCTTAACTCTTAATTCTTAATTTTTCATCCTACATTCTACATCCTACATTATTTTATAACCCCCAGCTCTTTCCCAACTTTCACAAAAGCTGCAATCGCCTTATCTAAATGATGCTGATCATGCGCTGCCGACATTTGTACTCTAATTCTTGCTTTGCCCTGTGGTACTACTGGGTAATAAAATCCGATGACATAAATACCTTCTTCTAACATTCTATTTGCGAAATCTTGTGAAAGTTTTGCATCGTATAACATCACTGGTACAATAGGGTGAACGCCAGCTTTAATATCGAATCCAGCTGCAGTCATTTTTTCTCTAAAGTATTTTGTATTGCTTTCTAATTTATCACGTAACTCAGTAGTTTCTGTTAGCATATCTAATACAGCAATAGATGCGCCAACAATTGAAGGAGCTAATGTATTAGAGAATAAATACGGGCGAGAACGTTGACGTAACATGTCAATTATTTCTTTACGTCCAGATGTGAACCCACCTGATGCACCACCTAATGCTTTACCTAAAGTTCCGGTGATAATATCAATCTTACCCATCACACCATGATGCTCATGCGTGCCTCTACCAGACTTACCCATGAAGCCTGAGCAATGACACTCATCAATCATGATTAAGGCATTGTAGCGCTCTGCTAATGCAACTATTTTATCTAATTGTGCAACGGTACCATCCATCGAAAAAGCACCATCCGTAACAATTATTCTATGACGTAAACCTTGAGTCTCTTTTAATTTCTCTTCAAGGTCTTCCATATTGTCATGCTTGTATCTGTAACGTTGTGCCTTACATAAACGAACACCATCAATAATTGAGGCATGGTTCAATTCATCAGAGATGATTGCATCTTGCTCATTGAATAATGGTTCGAACACACCACCGTTTGCATCAAATGCTGCAGCATAAAGAATGGTATCTTCAGTACCTAAAAATTCTGAAATCTTTTTCTCTAACTCTTTGTGAATATCTTGAGTACCACAAATGAATCGTACCGACGACATACCGAAGCCGTGTGAATCAATCGCTGCTTTCGCTGCTTCAATAACACGTGGGTGCGACGATAAGCCTAAGTAATTGTTCGCACAGAAGTTGATTACTTCTTTGCCATCGCTTACTTTGATGTCGGCGCCCTGCGGACTAACAATAATTCTTTCTCTTTTATATAAGCCGGCTTTTTCTATTTCAGCCAATTCGTTCTGTAAAACGGGTTGTAAGGTATTGTACATGTCATTTTTAACTTTGGGTTCAAAAATAGTAAAATTACTTTGTAAACGATGTATTCTTAGTATATTTGCCCCTGCATTAAACGCCCTTTGCAGGGGTATCAATGAATTATGTCGAAATATAACACACTACTCTATTATTGCTATAGCCGTATTGAGAATGCGGAGCAATACACACAAGAACACCTTAATTTTTGTAAATCTTTGGGCTTAGTCGGACGAATTATTGTTGCCGATGAGGGTTTAAATGGTACTGTTTCGGGTACTGTTGAGGCTTGCGAAGCTTATATGAAGTACATACATGCTGATGAGCGTTTTGCAAAAACAGATTTTAAAATTGATGAAGTTGATGAACCTTCATTCATCAAAATGCATGTTAGATATAAATCTGAAATTGTTCACTCTGGATTAAGAGACCCTAATTATATAGACCCTAATAAAGAAACAGGTAAGCATTTAGAGCCTGCTGAGTTTGCTGAAATGATTGATCGCGACGATGTTGTTATCGTTGATGTGCGTTCAAACTACGAGCATAACGTAGGGCGATTTAAAAATGCAATTACTTTTGATATCGATAATTTTAGAGATTTCCCTTCAAAAATAAATGAGCTTGCTCAATACAAAGACAAAAAGATTTTGACTTATTGTACTGGCGGTATTAAATGTGAAAAGGCAAGTGCTTTATTGTTGAAAGAAGGATTTACTGATGTGTATCAATTACACGGTGGTATTATCAAATACGGTAAAGAAGCAGGTGGTAAAGACTTTGAAGGTAAATGTTATGTTTTTGATAATCGCTTAACTGTTGATGTCAATAAGGTAAATCCGAAAGTCATCTCAAAATGTTTCAACTGCGGTAAAGAAACTACGAAGATGATCAATTGCGCAAACCCAGAATGCAACGAACACTTTACTCAGTGTG
>JACCEA010117515.1_pt1 | contig 11679 bp, 7 predicted proteins | sample 7449851 | NCBI WGS metagenome assembly JACCEA01 (sample SAMN15323453, study PRJNA562643) | freshwater metagenome | isolation source: river surface water | place: USA:Blue River Watershed | collected 2017-08-18 | reverse complement strand
CAGTAATGCCTAAAACAATGTCTTTTGATACTAAAATCCAGCCTGTTTTAGCATAAGTGACGCCTTCTGCAACGAATGTATGTAGACCTTGTGTAACGTCTAGATTCGTATTTGCATCGTCTGCTCTAACTAAACCGGTGTCAGTTAGTACGTAGATGCCGTTAAATCGTTTGTCTGCTTGTCCAATTAGCAGTACTCGATCGCCTGTTGCTAGCGTTACTCCGTCTACAGTTGCGGGAGGATTTGCTAGGTCAGATATATTAAAATCTGCCAATGCTCGGCAACTTGCTTTTGGATCTAGACCTTGTGCAACTAAGTCTACGTAGGCTTTGGTTGCAACGTGTGTCGGACTAGTTGGATCTGCTACAACGATACGTGCGTTGTCAACTACAACATCGCCGTTGGCGTTGACTGTAATTTTATCTTGTTCTGCTACATTTAGAACATATTTGCTAGACGTTTTACTCTTAAACATTTGTGAGGTGTTCCCCTAACAATAAATGTATTTATTACTTTTAGGAGCCGAAATTCTAGCCAAAAAAAAGCAGCCCGAAAGCTGCTTAAAAAGGGGAATTTAGTTACTCTAAATTCGGCTCTACTAAATCGTGTGTAAAGCTAATACTGCCCACGTGGCCTAACTTGCGGCTAAGTTCGTTATCAATCATAACGCTAATGCCTTGTTTAGCTAGTTCTCGGCAGTGGCGCATATCTTCGCCCATATGATCGTCGCTACGCTCTACATATTCTAACGCATACCAAGGTTTTTCTAGGCTACGATAAACTGTAATATCCTCTAGCATACAGCCCATCCCGACCCCGTCTACTTTAGTTAGACCTTCGAAGTTTTCGGTATCGCTGTGAACCAGATAGCTGCGCCAATCCATAAGACGCTTGTATGCTACTGATTTAAATGGCTTACGGCGAGTTGCATAGTTACCTGCAACTACTGGAACATTGTGCTTTAGTAAACGTTCTGTAGTGTCTTTGGGGAACTGCATATCACTGTCTAGCCATAAAACGTGAGTAGCACCTACTTCTAATGCTTGTTGTACTAAAGTTTCACGCTGGTTGATAATCAGCGTACCCATATTAAAATGCAGGGTAGTTCTAATGCCTACGCTAGCATTGTATGCCATTAGTTCTGCAAGACTATACGCAAATACTGCGTGAAGCATATCACGAGTAGGTACGCACACTGCTACTGACACACCTTCAAAGTTTTGTGAGTTTGCGTCTAACAGTTTCTTTTTTACGGAAACAGATTTTAATAAACTCATCTTAACCCCTGATATCTGCGCCAGTTACTAGCTCTGCTGGTTCTTCATCGAACATATCTCGCTCGATTTGGCTAGTAGTTTGCTTGATGTACTGGATAATTCTATTAGAGACTTCTACTGACTTAGTGTAGTCTTCGATTGGTAGCAAGGCCATTTTAGTTAGAGTTTCTTGACTGATTTTATCAGTTGTTAGAACTTCTATTGCGGCGGCGCGGCCTAGTGTTTCTGCCCAATGGTCGCCTTCTTCTGCTTCTAAATTGTCTAGCACGTTAGCTAATTGTTCTTCATCAAATTGGCCTAGGAAAGAATCAATTTGTGCAAGACGCTTATTAACGTCATCGGCGTAACGGCTACTTGCCGCTTCTACGCCGAATTCGCTTACTTGACGTTCTAATTCTTCTTTTTCGACTAGCAAGTCACGTACTTGGCGTGCTGCTGAGTTTGATGCTCCTACAACAAAATTATCAAATTCATATTGTGTACGGCCGATTGGAACGTTTTTAAGTAATTTTTTGGTATCCATAAGTCTGAGTGTCCTTTATGCTTATTTTATGACTATATTTACTGTGTTGTCAATATCTAAAAAAAATAGCTAGTGTATTTCTACACTAGCTATCAGTTTACTACGTATTAGATTAGTAAGTACCTGGATATGGGCGACCGCCGAAGCTCGAGCTTAGTGGTGCTGTTCCAGTAATTGGATCACTATCGTCTGCACCAGTTGTCGGGTTACGTTTCTTACGATTAGCACCTAACGTGCCGCGAAGACCGGCTTGACCTGATAAGTTTAACGCATTTCTAACTCGGCCCATAGCGATTGTTGTACCTGTTGCTGGGAAAAAACCTGCCATAATTTCTTGTTCCTTTTACTAGCTATATTTAGCAAGTGACGCTGGGCCACTTGCTATTTATGCTCTATTCAACCAAGAATTACTTCTTTAGTTTAGCAACTTCTGCAGATAATTCTGCTATCTGTACTTGCTGAGCCTTAATTGCTTCAATTAGAACACCGACAATGTTACCATAAGCAACACTGTGGATATCTGCTTGTTCGTCATAGTTAACTACTTGTGGTAGTACTTCTTTGACTTCTTGAGCAATAACGCCAACGCTAGCCTTACCGTCTTGAATACGATCGAATGTAACACCGCGCATCTTTGTTACGATGTCTAGTGCGTTTTCGATTGTCTTGACGTTAGTCTTAACCTTAGCATCAGAGTAAGCAGTTAGTTCGCCTGTTGCAATGAATGTACCATTGCTTTGCATTACGAACTGGCTACCTGCATCACTTGCTGTACCGAAGTGGAAGCCGATACTGTCAGAGCCGCCACGGCCGGAAGTACCCTGGAAGTAGCTTAGTCCATAAGCGTCTGAGTTAGCAAAGCTCCAAATGCGGTTACGTTGGTTAGTTAGGTAAGCAGTTGTCTGATAACCGTTAGCAGATGACATTAAGCCAGTTGCTGTTACGTTATTAGAGATGAAGCTAGCGTTGTTATAAGTACGAACGTTGCCTACTTCAGTTGCGTAGATACCTACTGCATAACTTTCGTTATACCAACCTGTTGTACCTGAGCTACGGAACCAGTTACCGCAAGAGAAACTACCCGAATATAAGTAGTCGCTACTTGGGTTGCAATAAATGCCGCCAGTACCATAAACGCTATTACCAGAACCCCATAGCATTTGGTATGTGCTGTTACTATCGTTGTTGTAGTTGATAGTAACTTGACCTGCTGTAGCAGCAGAGCTTGCACTTGTTGCAGAACCTGCAGATGTAGCATACGTTGCAGTACTTGCATTGCCGTTTAATGTAGCAGTAATTGTACCTGCGTTAAAGTTACCGTTTGCATCACGTGCTACAATATGGTTTGCATTACTAGCAACAGATGCTTGCACTGCTAAAGTAATAGAACTTGAACTAGTTTGGTTAGCAGTAAAAGAGCCGCCACCTGTTAAGTATGAACCTGCTGTAATAGTTTGTGTGCCGTTACCGATTGTTAGAGCAGAAATAGCTGCGCTTAGTTCAGCGTCAGTTGCCATAGCATTTTGAATTTCTGCTAGGGTGTCGTACGCTGCGCTAGCACCATTAACTAAGTTAGAAATCGCAGTGTCAACATATGTTGTACTTGCTGCACCACTTACGTCTGCTACTGCTAAAGTAACTGCGCCAGTTTTACCAGCTACGCTTGTTACAGGGAAAGCAATGCTTGAATTGCTTGCACTAGTAACGCGACCTTTTGCATCGACTGTTATGCTACTAACTTGTGTACCAGAGCCATATGTGCCTGCTGTTACACCACTGTTAGCTAGTGTTAATGTGATGCCCGTTGTACCAGAACCTGTTGCATCGCCTGTGACGCTGATGCTTTGGTTGCCAGTTAAGTATGCGCTGTTAGATCCTGCTGTTACGTGACCATATGCGTTAACTGTAACGTTGTTGTATGTACCTGCTGTTACGCCACTGTTAGTATGGGTAATAGTTTGGTTACTGCTTAGAGAGCCACCACCGCTTAGAGCGCCTGTACCAGTAACGGTTGTAGTTGTAGCAACTTTACCTGCTAGGCTGTTTGTAACAGTTGTTGCAAAGCTAGCGTCGTTGCCTAACGCTGTTGCTAATTCATTTAATGTATCTAATGCTGCTGGTGCACTTGCCACTAAGTTTGCAACTTTGGTATCTGTATATGTATTTGCGCTAGTTTTAGCAGAGTCTACATATGCTTTTGTTGCTGCATCTTGGCTGTTTACTGGATCTGTAACGTTAGTAATTGTATTATTATTGTTATCTAGACCCTTCTGAGCCATAAATCGCTTTTGATTTGCCATTTTTGATTCCCTATCCTCAAAAACCCTTTAGTTAACTAAAGGAAGAAACTAGGACACTCTGTGCCCTAGTTTAGCTTAATTAGACTCCTACTAGAGTCTTCATTACCTTGAATGTTGTAGCTGCGTTTACTGGTGTTGCTAGTAGACGAACGTTACCGCCACTTACGTCAGCGTCGAAGTCTGCTAGGTCTGCACCTGTTGCAACGTTAGCGTACTCTACCATAGATACTGTTGTACCGTCGTGAATTAGTAATAATTCAACTGACTGGTATGCAGTGCCGCTAGTAGCTTGAATTAGATACTTAACAGTACGGAACGCTGTTGCGCTGTTGCTGTCTAGAACCTGGTTTGCTGTTGTAGCACTTGTTGTTAAGCTAGCTGTGTCAATACCGCCGAAACTGTCAACTGTAATGCTTGTTGTTGTTAAGCCGCCGCTGAATGTAACTGCTGTACTTGTGCTTGCACCGCGACCTGTTACAGTTGCTAGTGTGTCGCTTTCTGCTGTTAGATAGCTGCTTAGGCTTGGAGGTGTAAATGTTAGAACACCTGTTGAGCTGTTGTATGCTAGGCTACCAGAGCCGCTAGCGGTTGCTGTAGTTGTACTAATACTTGCACGAGCGCGAGCCTGTGTAAAGTATAAGTTTGTCGAACCTTCTACCACTGCATCTGTAGAACCAGGTGCTGCTGAAATTTCAACATAAGCACTGCCGCCCCAACGATATGTTTTACCTGTATCTAGAGCAACATAGATCTTACCAGATTCGCCAGTTACTGGGAAACCACCAGTTGCTGCTGCTTCTACTACGTCGTCAACATAGCTAGGTAGTTGAGCTGCTGGCACTTTACCTGTTGCGTCTAGACTTGCATAACCATTAGCAACGCCTTTGTTTGCGCTGTTTTCTGGAGTAAAGCCAAGAGCACTTGTTATATCGCTAGACTGTAGTGTGACTGCACCAGTACGACCAAATACGCTAGTGACTGGAGTTGTGTAGCTGATTACACCTGTAATGCTGTCATATGATAAGCTACCGCTAACACTGATAGATGAACGAGCACGTGCTGTAGTGAAGTACTTGTTAGTTACATCTTCGCTTACATCCGCAGTACTTAGTGTAACTGCGCCTGTCTTACCTGCAACTGAAGTTACTGGATAAGCAATAGCTGTATTAGTTGCGCTTGTTACACGGCCTTGAGCATCGACTGTTACAGTGCTTACACTAGTACTTGTACCGTATGTGCCTGCGCCAACACCTGTACTAGTTAAGCTAAAGCCGATTCTGTTTGCTGCGTCATCGTAAGATGCAGTAATACCAGAGTGTACACCAGAAGTGATACTACCTGCTGCTGCGTCCATTGCTGCTTCGGCAAAGTCAGTAATACTTGCGCTTGTTACGCTAACTGTGTTAGTTGTTACGCTTGTTACACGGCCTTTTGCATCTACAGTGATTGCTGGAATACTTGCAGCATTACCGTATGTACCTGCTGTTACACCGCTAGCTGCTAGAGTTGCGGAAATTGTAACACCTGCACTACCGTCAAATGTAGCTGAACCTGTTGCGTCACCGCTTAGAGCGATGCTGCGGCCTGTTGCTAGTTTTGTAGCTGTATCTGCATTGCCTGTTAGTGCACCAGTGAAGCTAGTAGAAGAAACACTTGTTAGACCTGCTAATGTTGTGCTTGAACCGCCTAAGCTGATTGCTGTTGTACCAACCGTTACGCTGCTGTTTACAAGGGCAGCATTAGGAACTCCGAATGCTTTAATTACGCCAGTTGTACTATTGTAATTAATACCTGAGCCTGCGCTTAGAGAAGCACGTGCTAAGGCATCAGTATACTGAGTGATTGTACTGCTGATTGCGCCGGTTGTGCTGTTGTAGCTGATGCCGGTACTTGCGCTGATTGCACCACGTGCTAGAGCATCAGTATACTGTGTAACTGTGCTACTAATTTCGCCGGTTGTGCTGTTGTAGCTGATACCTGTACCTGCGCTGATTGCACCACGTGCTGCGCTGCTGAAATCGCTAACTTGGCTGCTTGTAATTTGGATTGCCGCATTACCTGCTGCTGTGATACGACCTTTAGCGTCAACTGTGAAGGTTGCAACTGAGCCTGCTGCACCGTATGTACCTGCTGTTACGCCTGTACTGCTTAGGTATGTAGAAATGCTGCTTGTACCTGTACCGATTACGTCACCTGTTAGTGCAGTAGACTTGTTAGCTAGGTCAGTTGCAGTAGTAATTTTTACAAAAGTTGCACCGTCGGAAGTTAATTCCCACTGGTCAGCTGTTTCGTTCCAACGTACTTGTGTAGCTGGTAAGTCTCCGCGCATAACACGGATACCTGCATTTTCAGTAGGTGTGCCGGCTGTAAAATCGCTGTTTAAGTCAACTAAGTTGTCGGCAATCTTTAGTGTAACTGCGTTAATTGTAGTAGTTGTGCCGTTGACTGTTAAGTCGCCGTTAACTACAATACCGTCGCTGAAAGTCTTAACACCGGCAATAGTTTGTGCACCGCTTGTACGAATGATTGTGCTATCGTTTGTTGTTAAGCCGTCAACATAAGCCTTAGTTGCAGCATCTGTACCAATAGTAGGTGCGCTTAGGCCTTGAATCTTGTTGCTATTCATTTGAATAGCGTTACCAAATTCAACATAAGTACCTGCGCTATCAGTAATACGCTTGCCGCTTTGAATTGCTAATGTGCCTTGTACATCGATTGTACCTGCACTTGCTGCTAGTTGTAAGTGACCGTTACCTGTAGTTTTGATCATTAGGTTCTGATCAGGATCAGTACTGAATGTAATAGTATCGCTGTTATCTTGAATAACTGGCTTACCGTTAACATATAGTGTACCTGGACCAACGTAAACAGAGTGGAACTGATGTGTTGGGCTACCTAGGTTGTAAGTTAGAGTCTGACTTGGGATGATGTCACCATCAAATGCTGTCATATATGACTTAACTTCTGGGCGAATCTTACCGTTTGTATATGCTGTAGCAGCTTGTTGTGCGCTTGCTAGTGTGGCTGCATCACCTGCATCTGCATATGTATGTGCGCTTGCTAGTGTAGCTGTATCTGCTGCTGCACGAGCTGCTGCTTCTGCTGCAACTTTAGCAGTTGCATCTGCTTGTGCGCTTGATAATGTAGCTGCATCTGCTGCTGTACGAGCTGCTGCTTCTGCTGCAACTGCACTGTCTGCATAGCTTTCTGCTTGTGCTTTTGCTGTAGCGATTGCAGTAGTGCGACTAGTAGCCTCTGCTATAACTTGTGCATCTGTATAAGTTTTAGCAGATTGTACTGCTGCTGTATCACCTGCTGCACGAGCTGCTGCTTCTATTGCATCTTTACTATCTGCATAGCCTTTTGCATCAACTAATACTTGTGCTTCTGCTGCTACACGAACTACTGACTGATTATATACTTCTAAATCTGTATATGCTTTTGCACTGTTTAAAGTTGTAGAATCACCTGTTACACGTGCTGTTGCTTCGTCTAGTATTTTACCGTCTGTATAGCTATTAGCACTTGTTAATGTTGCTGCGTCGCCTGCAATACGAGATTGTGCTTCGCTTGCAACTACCGCATCGGTGTAGCTATTTGCATCTGCGCCTGCTGTAGAAACGTTACTTGCTAAAATACCTAATGTATCTGCAATTTGAGCATCAGTGTATGATTCTGCTGCATTAAATGCAGTAGTAATAGCAGATGCGCGAGTAGCTGCTTCTGCTGTAATAGCAGTTTGTAGTGCTGCTTCTGCTGCTTGAGCACGAGCTGCTTCTGCTGCAATAGCACTAGTTGTACTTGTACCTAAGTTAGTTAAGCTGTCAACTAAACTACCGTCTGCGCTTTGGAAAGCTGCAACTACTTCTGTTAAGCTGTCTAACGCTACTGGATCTAAATTAGATACTACGTTATCGATACGCTGACCTAGTGCTGCTTCTGCTGCTGTTGCGCGAACTACTTCTGCTTCAACGCTGTTTTCAATTGCTGCAACTGCTGTAGCAACTGCTTCGGCCATTGCAACTGGGTTATTGTTAACTGTTAAAACACCTTGTGCATCACGTAATGTTAATGTTTTAATTGTAACATCTTCGTTAGCAACGATAGATGGTGCATTAACGTACTGTACAGAGAAAAATACTGCTGTACCAGACATTGCTTGTGATAATAGAATACGGGCAGTATTGCTATCAATGATTTCAATGTTTGCAATTACTAGTCTATGATTATTGTCATAAACAAAGTATGCAAAGTCAGTACTATTAAAACCGTGACTGACTGTCCAAGATGTGCTTTCTACACCTTGTGTATGTAAATGTGACGCATATTTTACGCCGATTGGTTGCCAAGTAAAATATCCAGAACCTGAAACTAGTTCTGTATACATATATGCTTGACCTTGTTTAACTACGATTGTACGTGGCTTTGGGTCAACCGGAAAGTCCGTTAAGTCTTTTGAAAAACTTAATGCACCTGTTAACTCTAAGTCACCTAAAACGCGAATGTCGTTATTTGCCATTTGTTAATATGTCCTTAATTGTTTGAACTTATGGGTCTAGCGCCCACAAATAAAACTTGTCCGTTTAAAGCTCGATGTATCAACATTACCAAATGATATTGATGAGTAATAAACTCAATCTTATCTTCATCGGTAACGTCAGTCCTTGCTTTAAACTTCTCTATATTCGCTTCTATCTTCTCTAACCAACCATAGATTTGTTCGTTATGATTAGTTCTCATACTCTACCTCTAGCTAGAAATTCGGCACGTTCGAAGAACTGCTTCATATATAGTACATCATTGCTGTACTGTCTCTTCACGTTGATATCAAGGAAATTTGCTCCTTGAGAATTCTCTTTTAAAACAGTCAAACACTCTTCTATTTTTGTCAGAGTCTGATCAAAAGTAACTAGTGTGTCTAACCAAACATTCGGCATTTGCTTCATATTAATCCTTAAAAGGACAGGGGAACTAGTCCCCTGTCCCGTTGTCATTTATTTATTGAAACAAATTCAATAAACTAACAATCAGATGTTGCCCATTGACTGGACAGCGATCTTGATCTTAGAAGCTTCAGCTAGGTATACCTTTAGAGTATTGCTGTCAACTTCTTCGACGCTAACGATGTCGTTGCGATATGAACCATCTGCACGCTCAACCATAACTGTGAAAGTTACGAAAGAAGCACCTAGGTTGTGAGCAACAACGTGAGTTGTAGCTGCTACGCTAGATTGCATTGTGAAGTTCTTTGCGTTGATGTCTGCGCGAACTGCTGCATCACCGTCGATGTGGTGTTGGTGTTCTGCATCGATTGCTGCTTGTAATGCTACTTCTGCTGCTTGAGCACGTGTAACTTCGCTGCTGATTGCACTTGTTAGTACACCTTCTGCTGCTGTAGCACGTGTAACTTCTGCTGCTAGGTCGCTTGTTAGCTGGTTGTCTGCTGCGGAACGAGCTGCTGTTTCAACTGCAACAATACCGTCTGCATATGTCTTAGCTGCTGCTTCTGCAGAATTAGCCTTAGCTGTTGCGTCTGCTGCTGCTGTAGAAACTGCTGCTGCTTCTGCTGCTGTAGCACGTGTAACTTCTGCTGCTAGGTCAGCTGCAACTGTATCAACGCCTGCTTTAACTTCGTTAACTGCTGCAACTAATGTAGATTTAGCTGTAGTTGTTAATGTGCTTAGGTCACCGATCTTGCCGTTAACTTGGCCTTCAACTGTAGTTACGCGAGTATCTAGGGCTGTATCGGCTGCTGTACGTGCGCTAACTTCTGTTGCTAAGTCTGTGCTTAGTTGTGATTCTACGCCTTGAGCACGGATAACTTCTGCTGCTAAGTCGCTTGTTAGAGTAGCTTCTGCTGCTTGAGCACGTGTTACTTCTGCTGCGATTGCTGCTGCGTTTGTTGCGTCTGCTGCTTGACGTGCAGTTACTTCGTTAGCGATAGCTGTTGCGTTAGTTGCATCACCTGCTAAACGTGCTGTTTCTTCTGCTGAAACTGCTGCTGTTAGAGTAGCTTCTGCTGCTTGAGCGCGAGCAACTTCTGCGTCAATTGATGTGCTTAGTGCTGCGTCTGCAGATGCACGTGCAGTTGCTTCGCTAGTAATAGCTGTTGCGTTAGTTGCATCACCAGCAATACGTGCTGTTTCTTCTGCTGAAATAGCTGAAGATAGGCTAGTATTTAGACTTGTGATAGCACCGTAAATGTCACCGTCTGCTGTTTGGAATGCAGATAGTAATTCGCTAATACTGTCGATTGCTGCTGGGTCAACGTTAGCTAGAACGTTATCAATACGTGTGTTGATAGCGTCGTCTGCTGCTGTACGTGCTGCTACTTCGTTGTCGATGGAAGTTTGGAACGCTGCTTCTGCTGCTTGAGCACGTGCAACTTCAGCGTTTAATGCTGTTGTTAATGCGCTTTCTGCTGTTTGAGCACGTGTTGTTTCTGCTGCAATAGCTGTTGCGTTAGTTGCATCGCCGGCTTGACGTGCTGTTACTTCGTTAGCAATTAAACCAGCTAGGGCCTGACCTTCTGCAATACGCTGAGATACTTCAGTACCTAAATCTAGGCCTAATTGTGTATCTGCTGCTTGACGAGCTTGTGCTTCTGCTGTGATACTTGCTGCTAGGTCAGCGTCGGCTGTTTGACGTGCTGTTGCTTCTGCGTTGATTGCAGATTGAACGTTTGCATCGCCTGCAATACGTGCTGCAACTTCGTCTGCTAGATCGCTAGCAAATGCTGTATCTGCTGCTTGACGTGCGCTTGCTTCGCTTGCAATAGCTGCACTTAGAGTAGCTTCTGCGCCTTCTGCACGTGTTTTTTCTGCTGCAATAGCTGTTGCGTTAGTTGCATCACCTGCTACACGAGATGCTGCTTCTGCTGTTAGGTCAGTAGCTAGTTGTGTTTCAACGCCTTGTGCACGTGTTGTTTCTGCTGCGATTGCGTTAGCGTTTGCTGTGTCGGCTGCTGCACGAGTTGCTGCTTCTGCTGTAATTGCTGCTGCGTTTGTTGCGTCACCAGATTGGCGAGCAGTAGCTTCTGCTGTTAAATCGTTAGCTAGTTGTGTATCAGCTGCGGAACGAGCATTAGTTTCGGCTGTTAGATCAGCACGTAGGCTTGCGTCTGCATCTGTACGAGCAACGATTTCTGCTGCTAGGCCAGATTCTAATGTAGAAACTTTACCTTCTGCTGTTGTAACACGGCCGTCTAGTGCGCTTTCTGCACCTTGAGCACGGTTAACTTCTGTTGCTAGGTCTGCTGCTAGAGCTGCATCGCCTTGTGAACGTAGTAACGCTTCTGCGTCAACTGCTGCTAGAGCGTCAGTTTTAGCTTGTGCTGCTGCTGCTTTAGCTTCGTCAACTTTTGCTAGCATTGTTGTAACGAAATTAGCATCGTTACCGATAGCATCAGCTAGTTCTTTTAATGTATCTAGGATAGCCGGAGCACCGTTAATTAACGCAGAAATTTGTGCGTCTGTATATGCTTTGCTATCGTCTAGCATTGCTGCTAGGTCTTCTGGAACGAAGAAGTTGTGAATTACAACTGCGCCGCGTTCGTCTAGGCTAAAGAAACGCATCTTGT
>JACCEA011039919.1_pt1 | contig 11693 bp, 10 predicted proteins | sample 7449851 | NCBI WGS metagenome assembly JACCEA01 (sample SAMN15323453, study PRJNA562643) | freshwater metagenome | isolation source: river surface water | place: USA:Blue River Watershed | collected 2017-08-18 | reverse complement strand
TTACTAAAGAATGTTGCCAAGTCTTTTTCAAACTCATGATTGAGAAAGTACAAGCTCTCAGATAAGTTGTAATGGTTCTTCATTTCTCGCTCCTTTCGTTTGTTAATGGCGATGGAGTGATTCTGAGCTGATATTTGTTATCAGTCCAATGAATAATATTGAACTTTATTATCTAAAAAATAGATTATTATTGATATACGAGTTTTTAAGGCCTTTAGGCCGCTCTTGAGGCTGCTTTTCTCTGGGGGTTCCTAATCTATTAGGCGCTTAGCATTTATTGTTTGTGCTCAAATGAAGTATTGAACACAAGCTTGAGATGAAACCATTTAAAAAAATCTATGTATTGGGTGCAGGTGCCGTAGGGTGCTTCTTTGGGGGTATTTTGGCTCGTGCGGGTCTTGATGTCACGCTTATCGCTCGCCCCGATAGGGCTCAGGCGATTAATGAATTTGGTCTTGAGCTTGATTGCCAGACCTTTCATGATGTGGTGCATTTAAAAGCGAGTAGTGATATCTCATTGTTGGCTGATGCTGACTTGGTATTGTTAAGTGTTAAGTCGCCAGACACGGAGCCCGTTATTCGTTCGATTGATTCAATTTTGCCATCCCATTCTGTAATGTTAAGTTTGCAAAATGGCGTTGCTAATGTACCAATTGCAAGAACTTTTATTGCTAATGCCGTGTATCCAGTAGTTGTATATGTTGCCACTGGCATGGTCGGACATCGAACTGTGAAGCATCACGGAAGGGGTGAACTCGTGCTCGGCTCTATTGATACCATGACAGATCAAGATTCAAAGATCCTCGCTGCGATTAGTCAATTATTTACTGAAGCCAGGATTCCTTGCTCTATTACTCAAGATATCAAAAAGCAGATGTGGCTTAAGTTTTTGGTCAATTGCTCTTATAACGGAATTTCAGCTATTGGACATGTATCTTATGGTGATATGGTCGCAGTTCAAGAAGTTAAGGCCTTAATAGATAAGATTACCAAAGAATTTCTGATGGTCGCGTTTATGGAAGGTGTGCATATTAGCGAGCGTGAGGCAAGAGAAGTTAATGAGTCAATTGCCAAGACCATGACTACTCAGATATCCTCTACAGCGCAAGATCTAGCTAAGGGAAGAAGGACGGAAATAAACTATTTGAACGGATATATCGTTGAGCTTGGTAAGCGTTATGGAATAGAGACGCCATGTAATTTATCTGTTTATGCGATGGTTAAAATGCTAGAGAGCTAGATTAAACCCAGCGCCCTTGATTAAGCAGCTTTAGAGTTCGATCGGATCTCATTCAACAGCCACTCCTCAAATAATTTAATTTTTTTATTTGATTTTTCACCACTCCGATAGGAGAGAAAGTGTGTTTCTTCCTTAATTCTTTTAAATTGATTGACTCCAATTTCAACCAGTTCACCCTTTGATATTTCGCGTTCAGCTAAGCGACTGCTCTCAAGCACCACCCCAAGGCCATCTACAGCTGCTGAAATCGATAAGGCGGCCCTATCGAACGAAAGTCTAGGTTGAGCACTTTGTACTAGCTTATTAATTTCAAACCATTTATTCCATGTCATTTGATTGATGGAGGAGTCAATTAATGTCAGTTGAGAAATTTGTAACCTTGCAGAATTCTTCGCATTTAGAATTTTAGGTGAGCACATGGGCAAAATATCTTCGCGACCAAGTGGTATGTGGATTACACCTGCACTTACTAAGGTAGCTTGGTATGAAATAGCGATATCAATTTCTCGATTGCGTATTAAGTCAATTGGTTCTGGTCCAGACGTTAGTCTTATCGAGATGGTTGGGTTGGTATTGATAAATCTCGCCAGTCTAGGGCTTAACCATTTTGCTGCAAAGCTGGGTGCGCAATGTACCGCTAAGACTTGAGCATTAGGTGCTAATGTTACTTCGCTACATGCTGCCTCAATAACGTCAAACACTCTAGAAAGACTTTCTAACAGTCTTTTACCTTCACTGTTGAGTTCAACTTTACGATTGCGCCTGATAAATAGCGGCTTAGAAAAATATTCCTCCAACTCTTTAATTTGATGACTGATTGCTGACTGGGTGAGATGCAGTTCATTTGCTGCCAGGGTAAAGCTTTCAAGTCGAGCTGCAGACTCAAACGCCCTTAAAAGCACAAAATTTGGTATTTTTCTCATGTTTGGTGATTATATATGAATTACATTCATGTAAACATGCACAACTCTTGATTGTCAAAATAACTATGTCGCTTCAATATGGCGTTCAATTTGATCTAAATCAAATCGATCACAAATAACTGGAGGGGACAAGTGGCTGAGACTATCGATAAAAATGAACGCAAAATGGATCTGGGAAGTAGGGAGTCAATCTATCAACCAGAAGATGCAAGTTTGATTTTTCCTTATGCACCTAAATTTAAGAACTTTGCTGAGCAGCGACAGCATCTTAAAGAGAGGCTAGTCGCTGCATGTCGTGCATTTGCATTGGAGGGGTTTGATTATGGATTTGCAGGCCATCTAACTGTTCGCGATCCAGAGCATCCACATCTATATTGGACAAATCCAATGGCCGTTCACTTTGATCAAGTCAAAGTGTCTAATTTACTCTTGGCTGACCACCAGGGAAATGTATTAGAGGGTAAGCACGCCCTAAATCGTGCGGGATTTGTTTTGCATGCAGCTGTTCATGAAAAGCATCAAGACATCGTTGCTATGTGTCATGCACATACGGTTTACGGTACTGCATTTGCTGCCTTGGGTAAAAAATTAGAGCCTATCTCCCAAGATGCCGCAGCGTTTTACGAGGACCATATTGTATTAAGTGAACAGGCGGGTCAAGTGGCTGTGGAGGATCAGGCGGGGTACAACGTAGCAGGCTCTATTCCAAAGGTAAAAGGCATTATTCACAAGAATCATGGATTGCTAACGGTGAGCCGTCACAGTATCGATGCAGCAGCCTTCTGGTTTATTGCGCTTGAAAGATGTTGCAAGCAGCAAATGGCAGTTATGGCCACCGGTGTTGAGCCAACCTTATTGAGCCCAGAGGTAGCTCGCTATAGCCGCGAACACGTTGGCAGTGAATATATTGGTTGGTTGCATTTCCAAACTATTTGGAATCAATTAATCGCAAAACAACCTGATATGTTTGCGTAATAAGCAAAAACTGTGGAGAAATTTATGAAGCTATTTAATCTTAAAAAATCACTCGCAATTGCAATTTCCATCTCAAGCTTGATGATGGGTCAAGCATTTGCGCAAAACGCAGAAATTAAAGAACGTACTTTGAAGTTCGCATATGTACAACCTAAGGGTAGTCATATGGGTTTTGGAGTGGAGAAGTTCGCTGAATTAGTGGCTAAAAAAAGCGGCAACAAAATCATCGTTAAAGGATATCCAGATGGATCATTGGGCGGCGATTTGAATGTTTTAACTTCATTACAAGGTGGAACCGTTGATATGACAACAATGCCACCTAGTCTTATGGTTGGCCAGGCGAAAGTGTATGGCGCATTTTCTATTCACTTCTTGTTCAACGATTTTAAAGAAGCCGATACTGTTTTGGATGGCCCGGTTGGCAAAAAGTTTTTAGAGAAAACTCCAAAGGGTGTAGTGGGATTGACCTATTGGGATCATGGCTTCAGAAATATTTCAAACAGCAAGCGCTCTATTGCAAAGGTAGAAGATATACAAGGCCTTAAACTTCGAGTCTTGCAAGAGCCTTTATTTGTAGATTCATTTAGTGCTTTGGGAGCTAACCCAGTTCCGCTAGCGTTTACTGAGTTGTACAGTGCAATGGAAACTAAAGCGGTTGACGGGCAAGACAATCCAATTGCTGCATTTGAGGCAAATAAGTTTTATGAGGTTCAAAAATACCTCTCCTCAACTCGTCACGTATATCAACCTCTTATTGTTTTAATCAGCAGTAAGGCTTGGGATCAATTTACTCCAGCTGAGAAAAAATTGATTCAGGAGGCGGCTAACGAGACAACAATTGAGCAGCGCAAAGTGTCTCGTGGCATGGATGCAAAGGCGATTGATTTGGTGAAGAAACAGGGCGTAATTTTTACTGATGTTTCTCCACAAGAGCGTTCTCGCATGAGAGACAAAGTAAAACCTGTTACTGATAAGTATTTGCAAGATATGAATGCAGTTGATCCTTTGCCAGCAGAATTGGTAAAAGCCGTCGAAGCACAACGCTCTAAAAAATAAGTAAACTTTAGGCATATCAAGTACTGCTCTCAGCGGTCAATCGCTGAGAGCTTCTTCTATTTTGGCTATATGTTCATGATTTCATCTTTAATAAATTCCTTTTTTCGAATAATGAGGCTATTTACGGCCATATGTTTAGCGGTAATGGTTGTTTTGGTCTTTGGTAACGTTGTTTTGCGTTACGGCTTTAATTCTGGCATTGCATTCTCAGAAGAAATGTCTCGCTGGGCTTTTGTTTGGCTAATATTTGTTGGAGCTATTGGCGGCCTGAGGGATCTCTCGCATCTTGGTGTTGATTCATTGGTCTCAAAACTATCGCGAACAGGAAAATTGGTGTGCTACATCCTCAGTCACATTCTGATGCTGGGAATTGTTGGAGTATTTCTATATGGCAGCTTTGCGCTGTTGATGATTAATTTCGATAACGTCACCCCTGTTTCAGGGGTTTCTCTTGCTTGGTACTATTCTGCTGCTATTTTCTTCTCGTTGGCTGCTTTACCGATTCTTTCATATCACTTGTATAAGGCGTTTAGCGGTCGCATTAGTGATGTGGAGCTTATTGCCATTAAAGAGTCAGAGGATGATGCGGATCTAGATGAGATTTTGAAAGATCTTGAGCATGTTAAGTCTCCTAATTTAAGTCGAAAGGGGATCTAATATGACTATTTTCATTTTCATTGGTTCGCTATTAGCACTGATGGCGTTGGGTATGCCCATCGCCTTTGCCTTGTTAGGGTGTGGCATCGCTTTAATGATGCATTTGGATATTTTTGATGCGCAAATTATTGCCCAGAACGTTATCGCTGGAGCTGATAGTTTTCCTTTGATGGCGGTCCCATTTTTCATGCTTGCAGGTGAAGTAATGAATGCTGGCGGCTTATCTAAAAGAATTGTTGCTGTTGCCTTGGGAGTGGTTGGCCATATTAAGGGTGGTTTAGGTTACGTGACTATTGTTGCTGCATGTATTTTGTCGGCCCTTTCAGGGTCTGCAGTTGCTGATGCCGCAGCACTATCGGCATTGCTGGTGCCCATGATGGTTAGTGCTGGCCATGATCAAAAGCAATCAGCTGGATTGGTTGCTGCAGCTGGGGTTATAGGGCCGATCATTCCCCCTAGTATTGGATTTGTCATTTTTGGCGTGGCAGCAAACTTATCTATTACAAAGTTATTCTTAGCCGGAATTTTCCCTGGATTGCTGGTTGGCCTTTCATTATGGCTAACTTGGTGGTGGCTTATTCGCAAAGAGAATATTCAGCCTCCACCGAAGATTCCATTTAATGAAGTGGCAAGATCTTTGATTGATGGATTTTGGGCTTTGATGCTCCCATTGATCATTATTTTTGGCTTAAAGCTTGGAGTTTTTACGCCAACAGAGGCTTCTGTAGTTGCTGCGGTATACGCCATATTTGTAGCCACTGTTATTTACCGCGAGCTAAAGCTTAGTGAGTTATTAGAGTTGTTTTCTAGGGCAGCTCAAACGACAGCGATTGTGATGTTCTTGGTTGCCGCAGCAATGGTCTCTGCCTGGTTAATTACCGTTGCTGATTTACCTTCTAAAGTTGTTGGTTTGCTTGAACCATTTATGAGTAATCAAATATTGTTGATGTTTGCAATCATGGTTTTGGTTGTGATTGTGGGCACGGCAATGGATATGATCCCGACAATTCTGATACTGACTCCGGTTTTGGTTCCAGTTGTAAAGCAGGCGGGTATCGATCCAATTTACTTTGGTGTACTGTTTATTATCAATAACAGTATTGGATTAATTACACCACCTGTAGGTACTGTTTTAAATGTTGTAGCTGGCGTAACAAAAACTTCTATGTCGGATTTAATGAAAGGGGTAATGCCTTTCTTGATAGCGGAGTTGGCCATCCTTTTGCTAATGGTTTTGTTCCCATCCCTGGTGACTGTACCTATGCGTTGGTTCTATTGACATTTGAATAGCCACATACAATAACCCTCATCAGATATGGTGGGGGTTTTGTGTTTTAAGCTTATTTTTGTAAGGTAACCTGACAAATCACCCTAGGCGTCCTTTTAAGAGGAGCTTACTGCCTCACTGGCCCGGCAGAGTCAAATATCCCCACCCAATAAACGCTCAACAGCTTGGCATTGCGACCAACAGTCACGAATACATTCCATTTGGCAAAAAGAAAAAGGACCACATTGCTGTGATCCCTTTGTATTACTGGTGGGTCGGGCGAGATTCGAACTCGCGACCAACGGATTAAAAGAAGTAGTGGCTCTTAAAAATCTAATGTAAATCAATGGTCTGTAAAACTAAAAAATGACTGTGCGATTGAGTATGCGATTGATTTTTGGAGAAAAGTTTGATTCCACGCGAAGCCACCAAGAAATATCAAAACCACCTTCGGGTGGTTTATTCAGCTAGTGTTATGGGGGTATAGTTGTACTATGAATAAATTAAAAACGCTCATTTACGCTTGTCTAGTTATTGGTGGAATTGCTATTTCCAATTTCACATTTGCCCAATATGGCCATGGACATAGAGCATCAACTGCTGATGCAATCCCGAAAAATATCATTATTTTGTTTGCGGATGGCACGACCAGCAGTCAATACGAGTTCGGTCGTTATTCCAGCGCACTACTGAGGCAACAACCATTTGCCGTAACTGATGTCGTAATGGCAAAGGGGCACTATCAGTTGATGAAAACAGAGTCAGCAAATTATTATGTAACAGATTCGGCCGCCGCTGCATCTGCTATGTCTATTGGTTATAAAGTAAATAATGGCGCCATATCAATCACTCCAGATGGCAATACACCGCCAACATTAATGAAGGTGGCTAAAGACAAAGGCAAGAGAATTGGGCTACTTAGTACTGCGCCAATCTATGATGCTAGCCCAGCAGCTTTCAGTGTTCATGCCAAATCTAGGCGAGATAATGAATTAATTGTGAATCAGTATTTAGAGCTAGCTCCTGATGTCTTAATGGGCGGAGGTTCAAGCTATTTTCTGCCAAACACACTTGCTGGCGGAAAACGCATAGATGGCAAGAACATAATTGAAGCCTTTCAAGCAAAGGGTTACCAATACATCAATACACCAGAACAACTGAATCAAATAAGCTCGTCTAAGCTTTTGGGCCTATTTGCCGAGGAAGATTTGGATTATGAAATTGATCGCAACCCTCAAGAGGTGCCATCTTTATCGCAAATGTTAGCGGGGGCGCTCAATGTCCTTAATCAGGGCTCTAAGAAGGGCAATAACAAAGGATTTGTATTATTTGCAGAGAATGAAAATACAGATTCTGCAGGTCACCAGAATGATGTTGCCGCTTTAATGCGAGATCTTTGGGCTTTTGACGATGCTGTAAAAGTTGCGCTAGAGTTTCAGAGACGTAACCCTGATACTCTGGTGATTGTTACAGGGGATCATGAGACGGGTGGCTTTTCTCCTACTTATGGCCGTAAAAATTTAGGGCCCGCAGGAAGCGCAAATTACTTGAATGTGAAAATCGAGCAGCTCAAGCTCATTGAGCGCTATACGATGTCACTTAATGAGTTTTCACAAAAGTTCAAAGCCAAAGCGAAGCAAACTACCAGTAGCTCTGACTTGAATACCTATTTGAATGTTTTGCTGCAAGATAATTTTCCTGACCTTGTTTTAGATGATGACTTACGAGAAAAAATTCTGAACCAAGGGCAGTTGAACCCCAATTCAAATTACTTACCATCTAATATTCTTGCTTTAGCAATTGCAAGGCAAACTGGCTTTTATTGGGGAAGCTCTGGTCATACCCCAACACCTATTACCGTCGCAGCCATTGGGCCAGGGGCACAACTCTTCAAAGGGTTTGATGATAATACTGCTTTTGCAGTCAAGTTGAGACGATTAATGGGGCAATAGCAGCTCCATATCACCCATTATTTACTCTTATAGTCTCCAGGAAGCTCCAAAGCCACCTTAGGGTGGTTTTTTCATATGGGCTCGGTTATATTGTTGCTATGAAGGCCCTCAAGAAAAGAGTTCTTAGCGCTTGTTGTGGCGCTCATATTCTTCACGATGGATATACCGACCTGCTGTATGTCATGCTCCCTATTTGGCAAATCGCCTTTGGATTGACGCTGACTGAAGTTGGTTCGTTAAAGACTTTGTATTCAGGGGCCATGGCCTCTCTACAGGTTCCATCGAGCATGTTGTCAGAGAAGGTAGGTGAAAAACGCCTATTGCTACTGGGCACTCTGATTGCGGCAATTGGGTTTTTATTGTCTGGCTGGACTGCTGGTTTTCTGGGTTTGGCTGCCTGTTTGGTTCTTGGTGGTATTGGCGCCAGTGTTCAGCATCCGATTGCCTCCTCATTAACTTCCCATGCTTTTGAAGGTTCTGGATTAAGGGGGGCTCTGAGTACATATAACTTTTCTGGTGATATAGGTAAGGTTTTATTGCCATCACTATGCGCAGCTTTATTGGCAATTTGGGATTGGCATGCCGTCACCAGTTTGATGGGTATATTAGGGCTGCTGGTAGTGATGTTGTTAGCAGTCGTTTTGCCCAAAGAAAGAGTTTCCAATTATCCTAAAGCTCAATTAGATAAAGCTTCAAGTGATTTAGATAGAAAGGGCGGGGAAAGTAACTTTCTGAATCTGGGCTTTATTTCTTTATCCTCAATTGCTATGGTAGATAGTGCTACTCGCATGGGTTTTTTAACCCTACTCCCTTTTCTATTGATATCCAAAGGTGCAACTGTTACTCAAGTGGGATTTGCCCTCAGCTTGACTTTTGCTGGTGGCGCCGCAGGTAAATTTGTTTGTGGGTTTATCGCCGCTCGATTTGGTGTAATCAAAACTACTTTAGCAACTGAGATAGCCACGGCTATTCTGATGGCTTTAACGTTACCATTAAATGTTGAAGCTGTGATGATATTGTTGCCACTCGTTGGTGTTGCGTTAAACGGCACATCCTCTGGGCTTTATGGAACTGTGCCTGAGTTAGTTCCATCGCATATGCGATCAAGAGCATTTGGAATTTTTTATACAGTAACTATTGGAGCTGGGGCTATTTCACCATTAGTGTATGGCTTATCTGGTGATAGGATTGGAGTTCCTAATACTATTGCCCTTATCGCCGGGTCAGTTTTATTGGTTTTACCGCTGACACTTTGCTTGAAAAAGGCTTTTAGAAAATTGGCAGTCTAGAGATAAGATAGAGACTGATTGATTATGTCGAAGTTATCAAGCTATAGCTTTACTTAAAGTATCGCTTACTCCTGTTAAACACTTTAGAGTAAAGAAGTGATAAATGGTATCCCCAAAAATCACTTTGGTTTTCAAAATCAAAAAGCAAAGGGATATTTTTTGTGACCCCTTTTTATTTCTGGAGTGCTGGGGGAGATTGACTTCGCTGAAACTTCGTATTCAAACTCGCGACCAACAGATCTATTCAAATGGGATCGGAAAGAAATAGGCATCAATCCCCTCTTTTGGTTCTTGTGATCTGGCTGATTTAACAGGGATAGTTTCAATCCAATTCACCACTCCAGTTAAGCGCTTTTTATTGATTAACTCCGAAAATCCTAACTGACCAGCATTCTCTTGTCCTTCTCGATTGCTCCAGAGTAATTCAAAATATTGCCTGTAGGAATTCCATAGTCCATATGACTCAGAATTTTTACTATCCTTTGCTTTGGACTGGGGGTTTAGGGAAATAGTTGTCCCTGCTTGCCAAAGTTTTCCGCTGCCAATACCTGGCGCATCCATGTTAGAAGACGTAACATAAATTTTATTTTCTTCAGGGTAGTTCTTGACGGCAAGTATCGCCAGTTTGTTATGCATATCCCTAGGAGTTCCAGGATTCAGAGCGATACCTGCTTTATCTAGAATTGGCCAGATTCGCGCCTTTTCAAGAGAATAGGACGGCGCTCCTTGTGGGTTGTCAGAACTCTGAATTAAATTCGGACCATTTAAAAGGGTAAATGTTTTTCCAGAGCGCTGACTGCCACTTTGAAATTGCCATAAAAAACGTACTGATAAGGTCCCTATGAATGAAGAGGGTAGATTTTCTGCTGAGGTTTTATCTTCAGTTTTGCCACCCTCAAATCCATTTTGAACAAATCTCCAGAGATTGCTTATGAACGCATTCTCTTGCCCAACCTCGAAAATAAGTACATCAAGATTTACATCTCTGCCTTGCTTTAACTGTTTTGCTGCATCATAGATAAGGCCGTCATACCAATTAATCACCCCATTAGCATGTTGGTCGGCAAAGGGTGGATTAATATTTTTTGGCCATGGTTTTTGTTCGGCGACACTTCCTCCTACAAAGCCAGTCCCTCTGCCTGCATAGAACTGCACGTGATAATTGCCGATACTGGCGGGAATAAGACCTGTCCCGCTGGAATTTTCATTGCCTAGGCCGTTAAATTTTCCTTTGGCCGAATTGACCTCAACCGCATCCCCAAGTTCTTTAAAGTAGTTATAGAGTACTGGCTTAGTTTCAGTGAAACGTAATGCATTATTTGCCTTGCAGGTTAGGCCAACAGTTTGAATATTGAGTGAGCCATGAACAGTAAAAAATCGATCAACTCCATTTCCCAGTTGAAAAACTTTGGCATGGGTTTCTGGAGGACTCCATTTGCCATTATTTTTCCCTATTCGAAGAGTTGTGTTGGGCGGTCTATTGGGAAGTAGATTCTGAAGTTGGTTAAGAGAGTCTCTACTTACACCGATTAAAATTCTCTCGGAGTCAAATGACTGACAAGAGTTAATCTTCTCCAGTACTAGCCTTGCTGCGTCACGATTGGTTGGTTGTCTATTTTTTGTTAGAAAGATGACGCCTTTTTCTGGGTCTATTTTGCAAAAATAGTCAGTGTTTAAAAACCCCATATTGATATCGAGTTTATTGTGATTGCCATTCTTGTCGCATTGATCAAGCGGCGTTATCCAAGGGTTTAAAGCCGGATCTTCAAGGGGGCTGGTTTGTCCTTGCGCCTGGAAAATCTGAGAGAGTCCAATCATCAATATAAATAGATGAGTATTCGATCTCATATTGGCGACCCATGATTTGAATTTGTTTGATTATTTTGATTATAGGTATTTCTTTACAATCTTCTCTGGAGATGCTGTCGACGCCTACGGTCAATCAGCACAAACATCCTCACCCCTTGAGGCCCAATAAATAGACTATTGTTAACAACAGTGACCAATTCATTCTAAGAAACCAAAAGAAAAGGGACCACATTGCTGTGATCCCTTCGTATAACTGGTGGGTCGGGCGAGATTCGAACTCGCGACCAACGGATTAAAAGACTTAAGAATTGTGCTGAACAGTAATCAAAACATTAGCTTAAACCTGCTTAGAAAGTGATGTGATATCGGCGGTTGGTCTAGCGGGTTTGGTTGGCGTAAGGTGGAGATCAATTGGTTTCGACAGCGTCTTGTTGGAGTGTCGCGTTTCCGGACGCTTATGTTGTCGGGTTAACCGACACTTGGAATGGGAGCTATCGGCCACTAAGAGACCTTCTGAAGTTGTTG
>JACCEA012568603.1_pt1 | contig 11694 bp, 16 predicted proteins | sample 7449851 | NCBI WGS metagenome assembly JACCEA01 (sample SAMN15323453, study PRJNA562643) | freshwater metagenome | isolation source: river surface water | place: USA:Blue River Watershed | collected 2017-08-18 | reverse complement strand
GCTCTGACAAGCTAGCGAAGACCGATCAGTCTTCTACAAAGGTTGGTTACCTGTCATTAATGCGTCTGTAGCCCAATTGGCAGAGGCGATGGTTTTAGATACCATAAAGTGAGAGTTTGAATCTCTCCTTGGACACCATATAGAGAATAGTATGTTTTATTTTTGGTGTTTTTTCTTTTACATGTTAATAATGTTAGTTATAGCATGTATTGGAGCAGTTATAGCTAATCTATTCGATGATTAATCCCCGCTGTAGTTTAAATGGTTAGAACCCTGGGTTGTGATTTCATTTTTCATTGTAGTCTTAGTTTATTCGGTAAAACCACAGGTTGTGACCCTGAAGAACTTGGTTCGAGTCCAAGAGATTGCACCACAATGTTTAAAAAATCTACAGAAGAAGTTTTAGAAAATTTCTTTTGAGATCGAGTATCAATATGTATAAGCTTAATATTTAGTTCTTTACATTTTTGTATTTTTTCAAGATCATTCTTTTGAACTTGCTCAAGTTTATCTTGACCGAAAATAGGTTCAAAATGAAAGATTCCTTGTATCTCAAATGCAATTTTTAAAGAAGGTATATAAATGTCCAGTTCAGAGTTTATAACTGTTTTGTTAGAATACAGAATTTCTAAGGTTGGATATAATCTAGTTAGTTCTTGTTCTAAGTAGACTTCTAATTTGGATCTTCGTGTACCTGTAGTCTTATGTTTATTATTAAAACTAGCTGCACAACTTTGAGAACAGAAAAGTTTTTTAGGTTGGTCTCGTAGTAAAAAAGATTTATTGCAATTTTTACAACATTTAGTTTTAGTGTTTTGCATAGAAATTGAATGACATACTCTTGAACAAAATCTAGGAGTCTGTTCTTTTAATTTATATTTACTTGTAATACTATGCTTAGTACGTGTATAAGATGCATGACAGATTTCACACGATAATAAAACTAAGTCATTGTGTTTTAACTTATCAAAGTCTTCTTGTGTTATTAAAAATAATTTTGTGATTAACATAGCTTCTCCTGTTTATTTTAATATTATAGTTGATTTACAAATATTTGCCAAGTCTGGGCAGCAGGACCAATTTATAGAGATATTTATGAAAGATTACTCTAGTCTTTTTCGTGATGCTCAAGGCAAACGAGAAACTGTTTTACAAGATGAGTATCTAGATCGCTTTGAAAAATGTGTTAAAAAAGTTGAAAAAGCTTTAGAAACATACGAAGGTGATTCAGATGTGATTACTGTAGATATTAAATACGAAGCTTCATGTGAAGAACTTGCTAGAGATGTTGTAAAGCATCTTCAAGACAATCATTTACCATGTAGTTATCGTCACGTAGAATCTTATTATGATCGTGATAATGATTGTCCAGAACAATATCAAGTTTATATTAAGTTACGTTAACAATCGGAGCGTGGTGTAGGTGGTTAGCACAGCAGACTTTGACTTTGCTAGGTTTGGTTCGAATCCAAACGTTCCTGCCAATTTAGGATATAATATTATGTTTACCTTAGTTATTACAGTTATTTCAGGAGGCTTCTTTTCAGATCCTCGAACTGTTACATATATTCCTAACTTTAAAACTGAAGCTTTATGTATTCAAGCTGGTGAAAAAGTTAAAAAACAAAATGAAGGTACATTCAGCGGTACTTCTACAAAGTACAGTTGCGTTAAATCTTCTTAATATCGGTAGAGCTCGGTGGCTGAGCAGGAAACTCTAAACTTCTTGGCGTGGGTTCGAAGCCCACTACTGGTACCATTTTTAAATAAGGTATGTATATGTCTAATGCTACTTTTCAGCAAGTTCTTTATCTAAACTATTTGAAAGAAGAGTATGGTAATCAACTTAAAGCTGGTATGATTGCAGGTATTACTGCTAGTCAAGTGAATCAAAATACAGCTCAACAAACAGCTATGAAAACTCTTTTCGGTGGTTTAGTTATGGAACAAGATCCTAACTTCTACTCTGATTATGCGAAGCTAGGTGGTGACGTTGAGTATCTTAAATTTGCAGTAGAATGTTTTAAAGAGATTCGTGCAATGTTTGTCCGTCAAGGATAGCTTATCATGAAAACTACTATTTATCATTGTTCTCCTGATCGCATTACACATTTTAAATGTGATAGAGGAACTCATTTCGGTGGTGAACGATCAGCTATTCAAGCAGGTCGTCGTAAGCTTTCTAATATAGGTCATAAAGATGGGTATAAAGGTCAAGAGACTCTATATATGCATGTTTGTGAATTAGATTTAACTTCTTTAGCTCTTTATGAAACATTTGATAAAGGTGGTGATAAAGAGTGGCAAAGAGAAATTAGATTTGCTAGAGAAGAAGGTTTTAAAGTAATGGTTTATCATAATAAATATGAACCTGATACTGTACCTTCTTATATTGTATTAGATGAAAGTCTAATAACTATTAAACGTAGATATGAGGTGTGCCGTTGTGACCCCCTTTATCATGGGTGATCGAGTTTATGGCAGTGTAATGGATTTGATTGATGAAACATTTCCTGTACCTGACTATGAAGAATGTACTGAGTATGAAATAGGAACATTGCTTCATACTAAAGTTCCTCGATTTAGAACTAATGCAACTATTTTTGATGTCTTTCCTAACGGCTATTTTCAAGTTGTTACAGATATCGGAAATGTCTTAAATGTATCACGCTCAACATTAGAAGAGTGGTACTTACCCCCAACTCAAAAGAGATTAAAATAATGGAACGTTTAGATTTCGCACCTTTCAGTAATGCAGTTGACGCCCAATTTAAAAAATTAACAGAACAAGCAAATGCTGTTCTAGTTCGTGTAGATATCTCAGGTGATGATCTATATGAAAAATACTTGGATGCTTATCCAACAGAACATAATGGTATCTTCCGTGAACGTCGAGAATACGATGGTAACTACGATAAAAACTATATTCGTCGTCTAGGTAATGTAGTATCTGTTACAGCAGATGGTACTGTAAATACTATTTGGAATGTTAAAGTTCCTAGCTACTTCCAAGATGTTGCTGATGCATTGCATGCTTTAGTTTCTAGTCTTCCTCTTAAAGAAGTATTCTTAACTACTGAACCAACAGCTGGTAGTAAACCAAATAAAGATAATAAATCTGATATTATTTGGACTCATTTCTATAGCCGTGTGCCTTCTCAATTTGTAATCGATAAACATAATATCGGTACTAAGCAAGGTGAACTTACAGCGACTATTGATGTATTTGCCCGTGGTCTTGAAACATTCACTCTTGATGCTGCTCAAACTGTATTAGAATTAATTAATACAAATGCTCTGTATCGTGGTGCTGAATTCAAAGCTGCAGTTCAAAGTTTTGTGACTTATAAAAAAGCTTTTGATAAGATTACTGATCCTAAAGCTAAACGTGCTTTCATTCTTTACAATGCTATTAAGAAAGGACCTCAAGTTCGTTTCCGTAGCTCTGTAATCGGTACTTTAGTAGAAGATATTTCTCTAGGTGTTGATCTTGAAAAAGCAGTTGCTTCATTTGAAGCTAAAGTTGCTCCTTCTAACTATAAGCGTACATCTGCTGTAGTAACGCCACGTATGGTAGAAGATGCTAAAAAGACAATTAATGAATTAGGTTTAATGGATTCATTATCTCGTCGTTTTGCTACTCCAACTGATATCAATGTGAATAATGTATTATTTACTTCTCAAATTGATAAACCATTAACGGTGCTAGATGAACTTACGTCAGATGCTTCTCGCCAAGCTCCGAAAGCAATTAATCGTACTGATCCGATCAGTATTAATGACTTTATTGAAAAAGTTTTACCAACAGCTCAGAAAGTTGAAGCGTTAGTAGAAAATTCTCATACATCTAAATTAATGACTTTGCTTACTGCTCAGTATGCAACTGCTCCTGATTTATTTAAATGGAACAATCCTTTTAGTTGGTCATATAATGGTAATATTACAGATGCTATCCAAGAACGTGTTAAACGTGCAGGTGGTTCTGTAGATGGTGTATTACGTGTATCTCTTGCATGGTACAATAAAGACGACTTAGATATTTATATCGATGAACCTACGAAAAATACAATTATGTATTGTGATCGTAAAGGTGATACAGGTGGTGTGTTAGATGTTGATGCTAACTCTCCAAGCTCTCGTCATGTTGATGATCCTGTAGAGAATGTTGTTTGGGCTGATGATCGACGTCTTGTAAAAGGTCGTTATCTAGTTCGTGTAAACCAATACCAAACTCGTAGCCGTGATAATGTAGGCTTTGAGTTGCAAGTTGCATTCGGTGGAAATATTCATAACTTCCATTATAAGAAAGCTGTAAGCGGTACTGTTACTGCATTTGCAATTGATTATGATGGCAACAACTTCACAATTACGAACGTTAACTCTGACTTAGAATCTTCTACAGCTTCACGTGAAGTATGGGGAGTTAAGACAAATGAATTCGTTCCTGTTACTTCAATTATGCTTTCTCCTAATTATTGGGATGGTCAAGCAATCGGTAATAAACATACATTCTTCATTCTAGAGAATTGTGCCACTGATGAACAAACTCGTGGTTTCTATAACGAGTTCTTAAAACCTGACCTTGAAAAGCATCGTAAAGTGTTTGAATTGTTAGGTAGTAAGACAAGCGTTACTCCTGATCTAAACAACCCTGTCGATCAAGTTGCAGGTTTAGGCTTTAGTGAAACTGTTCGTTCTAAGCTTACTGTTCGTGTAACAGGTAAGACAATTCGTACATATGAAGTTCAATTTTAATTAGGTATATAAAATGACTAAAGAAGTTAATATCTTTGAATTAGCTAGCCGTGAAAAGCTACGTTTTAACACAGGTCGCTTACAAGTGACTGTCGAACAACTATGGGAACTCCCATTAACTGGTGCTAATAGTCTTGACACTCTTGCTGTCGAACTAGATGCTGCAATTCGTAACACAGCTCCTCGTAGCTTCGTTACTAACTCTGCAACAGCAGCAGATAAAACTTTACAATTACAATTTGACATTGTTAAACATGTAATTGATGTACGTGTTGCTGAGCGTAAAGCTAAAGCAGAGAAAGCTGAAAAAGCTTCTCAACGTAAATTGCTTCGTGAAGCAATTGCAGCTAAAGAGCATGAAGAACTACTTAGTGGTGACACTGCAGCTCTTAAAGCTAAACTTGCTGCGTTAGAAGCAGAAGAAGAATAAACAAATGACGCATCGTAAGGTGCGTCTTTACAGGTACTTAGCTCAATTGGTAGAGCACCGTCCTCCAAAGTCGGGGGTTAAGGGTTCGAGTCCTTTAGTACCTGCCAATTAAATAGAAAGAGACTCCTATGGAATTTCATCCAATTAAAAATATAGCTACTCATGATTTATTTAGTCATGAGCTTCCGAACAATGTTTCTGAAATACTACGTGATTATGTTCTTGATAATGAGTTGTATGATCATTGTATGGATGGCGACTTTTCTTTTAAAACTTCATACAATAAGCTTTTAGAAATCTTAACTAAACTTGATGATGAATATATTGCTGAAGAGATTGAAGCAGGATGGACAGAAGAAGATGGTCCTCTTGAAACTTATGTAAAAGAACTTGAGTTAGCTTTTCCTCTTGAATGGAAGAACGATAATTACTTCATGCTTTGGTTTATTCATTAAGGTGGAATATGGAATATACATATTGGGATAAAGATCTTCTCCCAGATAAGACTGTAGTCTATGGCTTTAGAGCTGATGTAAACACAACTTTTACTAAAGTTTTTGTTAGTAGTAAAGTTAAAAAGTTTATTGTAGTAGAGGCTAGCAATGGCTATAAACATTTCCATAACATTTTAAAAAGTGGTAAGATTGGGAGTATTACAGGTAGCTTATATTACTATTCTTTATATAAAGATGAACAAGAAGCTTTAGATGCGTTTGAAATCAAAAAACAAAAAGTGAGAGATCAAATTCTCGAAAAGAGAACAAAACTTGATAATTTACTTAAATTAATAACGTGAGGCTACATGTCCATTTCTAAGAAAAAAGATGGTAACGTCGAAGAACCAATGAATCCTTTTCTAGGATTTACTGTTGGTGTTTATAATATTATCATTACAGTTTTTGCTGTATTTATTGCTTGGTTATTTTATTCAGATGTAGTTCAACATCTTGGGTATACACCAATCTCATTCCTTTATTTTTACTTTTTATATATGATTGTAAACTGTTTCTTCTTTATGCTTAAGACACCTGCTGAAGTTCTACTACAGGTAGACAAAGCTAAATCTGCAGAATATAAGACATTTGCAAGAGTATATCCAACCGTTAAAACATTTGTTATTGCTGTTTCATACGGTTTATTTAAAGTGATTGAATGGATTTTCGTGTAGTCTAGTGCTACACTTTTGGAGAGTTGACCGAGTGGTCGAAGGTACCTCACTGCTAACGAGGCGAGTTGTAATGGCTCCGTGGGTTCGAATCCCACACTCTCCGCAACGGATTATTAACTATGCTAGAATTTCTTGAACAAGCAGGTAATTTTATCTTGCAACCTTATGCATACGCTACAGGTGCATTTATTGTATTCTTAATTATTAATATCTGTTTTAAAGCAGATGCTATTAATTCTAAAAAGAACCCAGATGAGTACATGCCAGCTGGTCTTTTTATAGGTGCTTTAGGTGCGCTTGTATGGCCCGCTATTGTAGGTTTTTACCTACTCTACTTAGCTAACTTATTCTTAAATGTTCTTGCTAAAATGTTTAGTGAGTCAAGTCAGAATAATTCTAAAGAGTCTTAATGTAAAGTTAAGACTTTATTTTATTGTCTGCTATTGCTAAAAATAGTAAAGTCCTATCTATAGGTATTTTAAAATGAATACAATTCAATTTATTCGTGAGAATGGTCTTGAAGCTCTAACTGAACAGTTAGGAATCGTTGTTAAAGAACGAGGAAATTTGCTTTGTCTAGACTATGATCAAATCGAATCTCCTCGTCTCCATCCTGTCGTGTTAGAGTGCCGTGGTCTAATCTTAGAGAAAGATACATATAATATTGTCTTTCGAAGTATGAGTCGTTTCTTCAATTATGGAGAAGCTTATACTAAAGATCTAGATTTTACAGGTGCTAAATATTACGATAAAGTAGATGGAAGTCTTATTAAGATCTATTGCTATCAAGATAATTGGTATATCGCAACTCGTGGTACAATTATAGCAGATAATGAAACTCCTTTCGGAATATCATTCCAAGATCTTGTCCTTAAAGCTCTGCGTTTAACTGAAGAAGATTTTCAGTTTGAAGCTCATAAATTCCTAAATCCAAATATATCTTATAACTTTGAAGTCACCTCTATTGAAAATCGTGTCGTTACTCGATATGAAGGGTATACTTTATATTACCTAAATGCTCGTGATACTCAAACAGGTGAGTATGTAGATGAAATTAATCCTGCAATTTTGTTAGGAGCTCGTTTACCACCTGACGTAATGGAAGGTGCAACTCCTGAACAAGTCGTAGAATATGTAAAACATTTACCTGATCTTCGAGAGGGTCTTGTTGCCTATCTTAATGGTACTCCTTCTTGTAAATTTAAAAGCCCAACTTATGTAGAGTTACATCATAAGCGTGGTAATGGTATCTCTTTAAATGGTATTCGTCGTCTTGTAATTTTACAAGAACATCCTGAGTATCTTTCTTACTTTGGTGAAGAATTACCCTTGTTTGAACCTTATATTTATGCCTATGAAGCTATGTTTGTAGACATTTATGCTCTATGGGAAAAAGTAAAAGATATTGAAGATCAAAAAGAATATGCTAATGTTGTAAAAGTACATCCTGCAAGTGCTTTATTATTTGCTAAACGTAAACAACAAGATGCGACTTTCTATAGCCTATTCAATACACGTATGACTGAACCAAGTCAATTCCGTTTATTAGATGCTTATGTTCAGGGGTTATAATGCAACAAGAACTTTCTCAACCTTATTTCTATAACTTTGATCGTAACGATATTGGTAAAATAGTATTGTTTAAATCAGAAAAAGAATTAGCTTTATATCCGTATATGATTATCTTTAATGCCCATCAAAAAGATGAATGGGACGATGAGATCTTATTTAAAGATTTATTTGCCGAGCAATATGGTAAAGTAGAAACTTATACTATCGGTCAATTAGTTGGAGAACAACGCTTAGATTATATTCAAATTAAAACTATTCCTGATGATATTCCTGCTAACCAGGTGTATGAAAGACGTGGTGATATGGGGCAAGAACGACTTCAAATTATTCTCCAAGAGGATGGCGATGTTTGTCTAACTCTCCATAATGCTGCTCGTGATCATACTGAATTTCAAAGAGTAGGTATAGAATTCTGTACTGGAAGTGGAGGTGGAAAATCTCCACACACTTTAAGAGCTCTTCAAGAGTTGGTAAGAGCTGTCGCTAGAGATGAAAAAGGTTTACCTTTATGATTTTATTATTACCATTTGGTAGTCAAGTTTATGGCATGACCAATCCTAAATCTGATAAAGATTATCTTGCTATTTGTATTGATGAAGATAAACCTGAAAATATTGATACAGGTTATGGTTCTTCTGAAGTTGAGATTTGGTCTTATTCCGAATTTCTAGATAAATTAGAAGCTCATGATCTAAAGGCTTTAGAAATCTATTTTGAAAATAGAGCTATCTTCCTTTCAGGTTTTAATACATATTTCACTCTTAGCAAAAGTAACCTAAGACGTGCGGTAAGTGCAGTTGTTTCAAATGCACATGTTAAAGCTAAAAAGAAACTAATAGATGGTGAAGTCTACACAGGTTTAAAGTCTTATTGGCATTGTATAAGAATTCTAACAATGTTTAATGTTTTAGCCGATAAGGGTATCTTTAAACCTTCTTCTTTTGTTGAAGAATTAGACTACATTTACGTAGATATTATGGAGAGACAAGGAGATGAACCTTCAGGTATTTTTCAGTATTTGGAAAATGACTATAAAGTTCTGCTTAAAAGCTTACACCATACCTTTAAATTACGTTGTCCGTTAGATGACAAGTCTTGATATGTAAGAGTTTTTACTGTATAATCTGTGGTTGCTATATAAAAATCTTATAGCAACTTATAAAGGTATTATGTATGAATTCAAACGTAACTTTAACAAATAGTAGCCAATTCTACTTAGCTAACGCAGAAGTATTTCTTAGAAGTATTCCTACACAGATTAAGTTTGGTGAACTATCGGATGATGCTCTACGCCTTTTAGTATACTATATTTCTAAAGCAGGTCCTTTTGAACTTGCAGTAGAGTCTGGATACTTTACAGGTACATTAGAAGAATGGCTATCTAGCTTGAAATCTAATTTACAATTTAAAGCTGTTGTAGATGAATATTCAGACTTAGCAACTTTTGAAGGTGCTTCTCAAGGTGATCTAGTTTTTGTTAAATCTACTAATATGGCTTATATCTATGATGGTGGTGCTTTTGCTGATGAAGCAAATGGTATCTCTATTACAGGTCCTTCTGCTTACGATATTGCTGTTACTAATGGTTTCCAAGGTACAGTTCAAGATTTTCTAGACAGTTTAAAAGGTGAAGATGGAGATGATGGTTTACCAGGTGTCAACGGTTCTCACGGTTTATCTGCTTATGAAATTGCTCAAGAAGCAGGCTTTACAGGTACTGAAGCGGAATGGCTTGCTAGTTTAGTAGGCATTCCAGGTCAAGATGGTATAGATGGCGATCAAGGTGTTCCAGGTATCAATGGTAGATCTGCATATGAGCTTGCTGTAGAAAGTGGCTTTGAAGGTAACTTAGAAGATTGGTTAGCTAGTCTTGTAGGTCTTAAAGGTGAAGACGGTGTAGATGGTATTGATGGGGTGACTCAAAATGCTACAACTATTACTTTCACAGGTTTAGATACTTCAGATTCATCAGATGTGACAGAAACAGATACATTGCTAGCGGTTATTGGTAAACTTCAAGCTCAATTGTCAGCTCTCAAACTGCGTGTTGATGCTTTAGAAGCAACTGAAGAAACTCCTTAACAACATAAGCCCATCTCTTAGGAGGTGGGTTTTATTATTTATAGAATATAAAATTTAGGTATTTATTTAAATGCAATCAAAAATTAACCTTATTAACAGCTCAGAAGCTACATTACAACCAGGTCCTGGTGAAGAAGCATTTTTAAGAAGTGTTCCTGCTAACATCCGACTTGGTGAGATGACTCCTGAAGCTCTACGTCTCTTAGTTTACTATGTATCTAAACAAGGTCCGTTTGAGTTAGCTGTAGAATCAGGATATTTTAAAGGAACTTTAGCTGAGTGGTTACAAAGCCTTAAAGCTAATTTTACACTAAAAGCAGCAGTACCTTATTACCATGAATTAAGTCATCTTACAAATCTATCTGAAGGTGATATGGTATATGTAGAAGAAACAGGTCTTGTATACTTCTATAGCGGTGAAGTTTTCCCTGCTAAAGAAAGTGGTATTAAACTTACAGGCTCTTCTGCTTATCAACTTGCAGTTATGCAAGGCTTTGATGGTACAGTTGACGACTACTTAGCTAGTCTTAAAGGTGAACCATTCCGCTTTAATGACTTTACAGCTGAACAACTTGAACTTATTCGTGGTCCTGAAGGTAAAGATGCATATGCAGTTGCCAAAGAAGATGGATTCCAAGGTACTCGTTCACAATGGTTAGGTAGTTTAATTGGTCCTAAAGGTGATCAAGGTGTTAAAGGTACTGATGGTGTCAATGGTAAATCTGCATATCAATTAGCTCAAGACACTGGTTTCCAAGGTTCAATGACAGCTTGGCTTGCTAGCCTTGTTGGTGATAAAGGTGACAAAGGTTTAACAGCTTTTGAAGTTGCACTTACAGATGGTTACGTAGGTACTCGTACTGAATGGCTTCAATCTTTAATTGGAGACTCTGCTTATGAGATTGCTGTTCAACAAGGCTTCCTAGGAAGTATTGAAGATTGGGTTGTATCTCTTCGTGGTCGTACAGCTTATGAATTAGCAACAGCTAATGGTTTTGTAGGTTCTGAAGTAGCTTGGTTAAAATCTTTAGTAGGTAAATCTGCTTATAAAACCGCTACTGATGCAGGATATGTAGGCACTGAAAATCAATGGTTAGAAAGCTTACAAGGTAAATCAGCTTACGAATTAGCTGTAGCTACAGGATTCTCAGGGGACTTAACCGCTTGGCTATCTTCTTTAGTAGGTAAATCTGCGTATCAAGTCGCTGTTCAAGAAGGTTTCCAAGGTACATCCGAATCATGGTTAGATAGCCTTAAGGGTAAATCTGCTTATCAGCTCGCACTTCAGTCAGGTTATCAAGGAACTGAGTCGCAATGGCTTGAAACTTTGCGTGGCAAATCTGCTTATCAGATTGCAGTACAAGGCGGTTATCAAGGAACCGAAGCTCAATGGCTTGAATTCTTACGTGGTAAATCGGCTTACTCTGTAGCCGTAGACAATGGTTATATAGGTAGTCAAGAAGAGTGGTTAGCTAGTCTTCATGGTGCTTCTGCATATACACTTGCTGTTAATAATGGCTTCAACGGTACTCTAACTCAGTGGATCGCCAGCCTTAAAGGTGAGCGTGGTTTCTCTCCTTATGAGCTTTATGTACAAAGTTTTGTAGACCCTGCTGATGCTTTAAGTGAAAGTGCATGGTTGTTGTCACTTAAAGGCGAAAAAGGTGACAAAGGCGATGTCGGAGAG
>JACCEA010725548.1_pt1 | contig 11696 bp, 6 predicted proteins | sample 7449851 | NCBI WGS metagenome assembly JACCEA01 (sample SAMN15323453, study PRJNA562643) | freshwater metagenome | isolation source: river surface water | place: USA:Blue River Watershed | collected 2017-08-18 | reverse complement strand
TTCTTCGGCTTGGGCAGCTCGGGCGCCGCGTAGTCCGGCAGCGGGTCTTTGAAGATCCAGTGGTTGAACCAGTCGAGGTTGTGCTGCATCTGCGCGCGCGCCGCCTTGGGCTTGGTGATGCCGTGCCCAAAGCCCTTGTAGACGATCAGCTCGACGGGTACGTTGCGGTCTTCCAGGGCCTGGCGCAGTTGGTAGGCGTTGGCGATGGGCACGCGCTTGTCGAGTTCGCCGTGTTGGATCAGCGTTGGCGTTCGGGCGCCCTTCAGGTAGCCGGACGGCGAGGTCTTGCGGTAGATCTCGGGGTCGGCCACGGGGTCGGCGCCCAGGTAGTTGAGGGTGAACTGCGGGATGTCGGTGTTGTAGTAGTAGGTCGACCAGTCGGAGATGCCGGCCCCGACCGACACCGCCGCAAAGCGGTTCGTGGCCGTGCCCAAGAAGGCCGAGATGTAGCCGCCCTGGCTCCAGCCCATGCTGCCCACGCGGTCCTTGTCCACCCAGCCTAGGGCCACCAGGTGGTCCACGCCGGAGACGACGTCCCAGGCGTCGCCGATGCCGAGGTTGCGCTCGTTGAGCCGGCGGAAGGCCTCGCCGTAGCCCGCGCTGCCGCGGTAGTTGACCTTCAGCAGCAGCGCGCCGCGGGCGGCCCACAGGTCGGAGGGGTAGTAGCGCGTGTCCAGCAGGGTGGGGCGGTCGATGCCCGTGGGGCCGCCGTGCACGATGGTCAGCAGCGGGTGCTTCTTCTGGGGGTCGAAGTCGGCGGGCTTGATCAGCACGCCTTCGATCTCGGTGCCGTCTTTGCTCTTCCAGCGGATCAGCTCGCGGCGGGCCATCCAGAACCCGCGGGTCTGCTCGGTCAGTTGGGTCAGCTGCTGCGGCGCGAAGCGCGGCAGGTCGGTCACGAAGACCTCGGCCAAGGACTGGGGCGAGGGCGCGGTGTAGGCCAAGCGGCGGCCGTCGCGGCTGAGCGAGACGCCGCCCGCCATCAGCGCGTCGGGGGCGGAGACGCGCTCGATGCGGCCGCTGGCCGGGTCGAGCCGGAACACGTGCCCGTTGGTGCGTTGCAGCCCGCCGAAGTACAGACCGTCGGCCGTCCAGCCGATGAGCGCCGCGTGCTCGTCAAAGGCCTCGCTGACGGAACGCGGCGTGCCGCCTTCCACCGGCACCACGGCGATGCGCTGGTTGCGGGTGAAGAAGGGCGTGCGGCCCATCAAGGAGACGAAGGCGATCTGCCGCCCGTCGGGCGACCAGTGCGGGTTCGAATCGGGCCCGGGCTGCACGACCAGGGGCCGAATGCTGTTGTCGCTGAGCGTGAGCAGGTAGAGGTCGGTGGTGGCCAGGTGCCGCGCTTCCGGCGAGGCCCCGGCGCTGAAGGCGATGCGGCTGCCGTCGGGCGACCAGTTGAAGCCCTCGACGTGCAGTTGGGCGTTGCGGGTGCGCTGCTGGCCGGCCTGCGGGGCGGCCAGGGCCTCGGCCAGGTTCAGCGTCCACAGTTGCGCGGCTTGGGTCTCTTTGCGCACCACCTCGTAGTCGGCGAAATGGGCCTTGCGGTCCTTGGCCGCCTGGCTGGGGGCCTCGTTGGCGGTGAAGGCGATCTGCTGCCCATCGGGCGACCAAGCGTAGCCGCGAACGCCGGTCTCCGACTTGCTCAGCTGCACGGCCTCGCCGCCATCGGGGCGGATCGCGAACAGCTGGTCCTTGTCGTCCACGCGCCCGCTGGTGAAGGCCAGCCACCGCCCATCGGGCGACCACTGCGGGTTGCCGGCCGACTTGCCGCCTTGCGTCAAGGGGAACTGGCGGCCGGTGGCGGTGTCGGCCAGCCAGATGGACGTGACGAAGGCGTCCTGCTTGAAGTCGGCCTGGCTGATCAGGTAGGCCACGTAGCGGCCGTCCGGCGAAATCTGCGTGCCGCCGACCAGGGTTTTGAGCTGGAGCAGCTCGTCGATCGAGGCCGGGCGGCGCGGGGCCGGCTCGGTGGCGAGCGCCGATCCTGCGAAGAGGGACAGGGCCAGCAGCAGCGCGTGGGTCTTCATGGGCGTCCTTGGCAACGGTGACGAACGCGGCAGGCAGCACGCGCCCCCGCGGGTTTTGCCGTTCCAGTATCGGCGGGGCCACCCCGCCCGGGCGAGGGTCAGCCGCTGTGGAACATGGGCCCGAGCAGGCCCAGCGGGCGGTGCCGAACGTGCGCCGCAAACGCCGGGGGCATGGGGGCGGTGGTGGACCGACGCAGCGGGGATGATCTTCCTGGCGCGGTGTGACCATCCCTCTCCAGTCCTTCGCTGTCGGCTTCATGACCCTCCTCTCCACCATCGACCTGCGCTGCGGCCTGTGCCGCCAGCGCACCAGCGTCCATCGCATCCAGTCCTGGTTTTGCCGCGACGGCAGCCTGAACCTGGATCTGATCCGACCCGGACTGCCACGTGGCTTGCGGGGTTTGGGGCTGGAGGGCTGCAGCGAGTGTGGCTACTTGGCGCGCGACCTGTCCGAGCGACCCAGCCGCGCCGTTCGCGCGTTTTTTGCGCACCAGCAGGAGCAGCAGGCGCGCCGCCACGCCAAGGGGGACGGTGCCCCGTGCGATTTGGAGGTGGCCGCGCACTTGGCGGAGTGGCTGGACCGGCCCTTGGACGCCTTCCTGGCCTACCGCGAGTTGGCCTGGAACCGGGAGGAGTTCCTGCAATCGCCCTGGACCCAACGCGACAGCGAGGAAGGCGCACGGGCCCGCGCCGAGATGCTGCTGGCCCGGCTGAACGCCGCCCAGTCCTTGGCACGAGCGGCCGAGTGCACCGACGCCGAGGATTGGGTGGCCAATCCCATCGCCGTGGCCGCGGTGCGGGCCGACTTGCTGCGCCGCGCCCGCGCTTTCGAGCCCGCCCTGGCGCTGGCCGAATCCGCCCTGGCGCGGCACCGCGGTCCGTCCGGCGACGAGGACGCCTTGCAGCTGCGCGACATGCTGGCCCTGCAGGTGCGCCTGTGCCGCAAGCGCAGCGCCGCCACGCACACCGTGTACGACGCCTACGCCGCTTCCCCCGACCACGCCGCGCGAGAGGCTGCGCGCGAAGCCGAGGCGAAGCAGCGGGAGGCGCGCCGGGCCGCCGAGGAGCAAGCCGCCCGCGCGGCCGTCGCGCCCCTGCGCTTGGTGGAGCGGCTGGACGCAGCCAGCCGGGGCGCCAGCGCGGGCGCCACGACGGACGAGCTGGCGCGCATCGACCCCGCCCTGGCCCGAGCGCTGACGGCGTCCACGCCGTCCGATGCCCAAGGGGCCCTGCGTGGGTTGCCGCTGCCCGCGTCCCTGGTCAGCACCCTGACGAGCTGCGCCGAGGCCTACCACTGGCCGGCCCAGGGGCTGCTGGTGGCGCTGGCCGCGGCCCTTGCCGAGGTGATTCCGACCACGGCGCCCCGACTGCGAGCCTTCCTGGACGGCCCCGCGGCCCGGCAGGCGCTGGGCGTTGCGCATCGCGTGGCTTTGCAGCCCTACCTGGTGCGATGCCTGAGGGAAACGACGCTGGACGACTGGCATTACGCCGCGCCCCGGGTGGCCGATGTGCCGCCGCCCCTATGGCCCAAGGCGCGCTGAGGGGCACGCGGCTCGCCTGGCCCCCGGCCCGCCGCGATCGGCTGCCGAGCGGCCGGGAGCGTCAGGCCGGCGCGTGCTGCGCGAGTTCGCCCTGGGGCACCGGCTGCGGGCTCGGGCGATGGGCGTCCGGCGGGGCGGCCTTGCAGTAGCGCTGGACGTAGTCCTGGTGCTTGGGCATGCGCTGAAGCCGGCGCTCCAGGTCGTCGCGAATGCCTCCTAGGAAGGCGCTCAGTTCGGCCTGGCCCATCCGGTCGGCCACGGGGTGGTAGGCGGTCGGCATGACCCCTTGGCCCATCAGCACCTGCACCCAAGAGTTTTCGGCGAAGAGACCGTCCGCCGGTCTGAACACGCGACCCGTCTGGGCAAAGAGTTCGATGCGGTGCTGCAGGGTCTCGGGGATGGCCATGTGGCGAACGTGCCGCCAGAACTCGGAGTCGTCCCGCTGCGTGACGTGGTAGTGCAGGATGATGAAGTCGCGGATGTCCGCCAGGTCGTGCGCCGTCTGGCGGTTGAACTCTTGGATGTCGACGGCCCGCAGGGCGTCGGTTGGGAACAGGCGCAGCAGTCGGATCGCCGCCCGTTGGATCAGGTGGATGCTGGTGGATTCGAGGGGCTCGATGAAGCCGCTGGACAGGCCGACGGCGATGCAGTTGCGCTCCCACACCCGCGTGCGCTGGCCGGGCTGGAACTGGATCACGCGGGGCTGCATCAGCGCGTCCCCTTCCACATGCCGCAGCAAGGTCCCGGGCGCCTCGGCGTCGCTCAGCGCTTGGCTGCTGTACACGAGGCCATTGCCAACGCGGTGCTGGAGCGGGATGCGCCACTGCCAACCGAAGGGGTGCGCGATGGCCCGGGTGAAGGGCGGGGCCTCGCGAACGGTGCGGGTTTGGACCGCCACCGCGCGGTCGCAAGGCAGCCAGTGCCGCCAGTCCTCGTAGGGCACGCCCAGCGTCTGGCCGATGAGCAGCGCGCGAAACCCAGTGCAGTCGATGAACAGGTCGCCTTCGACGCGCGTGCCGTTTTCCATGCGGAGCGCGGCGATGTCGCCGCTGGGCGCTTGCTCGACCTCGCGAATCTTGCCTTCCACCCGCGTCACGCCTGCGCGCTCGCTCATGCCGCGCAGGAAGCTGGCGTAGCGGCTGGCATCGAGGTGGTAGGCGTAGTTCAGCCCGTTGTCCGGCGCATGGCCGAAGCGTTGGGTTTCGCAGGCGCGATGCTCCAAGCAGTAGTCGCCGTAGGGACGTGCCAGCCCGCGGCGCTGGGCAGCGAGCCAGAAGTGCTGGAAGTCGGCACTCCAATGGTCTTTGCCGGTCTTGCCGAAGGAGTGGATGTAATCCACGCCGGGGGAATGCCAGCCTTCGAAACGGATGCCGAGCTTGAACGTGGCCTGCGTGGCCGACATGAACTCGGCCTCGTTGATGCCCAGCATCTCGTGGAACAGGTGGAGGGCGGGGATGGTGGCCTCGCCGACGCCGACGGTGCCAATCTCCTCGGACTCCACGAGCCGAATGTCGAGTTGGCGCCCCATCAGCTTGCTCATCAGCGCGGCCACCATCCAGCCGGCCGTTCCTCCCCCGGCGATGACGACGCGTCGAATGGCGTTGGGAGGGCTTGTGTCTTGCATGGTCACCTCAGCGTTTGAGCTTGTTCAAGAGCAGCGCGCGCAAGCGGCGCATGGCGGGCTCGTCCAGGGGCGCCAACATGCCCCGAGCGGCTTCAGGAATGTGCGCACTCGTCGCGTCGGTCGCGTTGAACACGTAGTGGTCGAACAAGGCCCGCCAGCCGGCGCGCTCGTCGGGCGGCAGGTCGCGCACCGTGGCCAAGGCCAGCCAGAGGGCGGCGTTGGGCGAATCGGCCCACGAGGGGCCGCGCCGCCACCAATAGTTGATGAGGCCCCCCAGGGGGGCGGTGGCATCGACCTGGTGCCACCACTGGCTGGGGATGTAGATCGCGTCCCCGGGTTCCAAGTCGAAGCGCAGCGCACGCGCTGCGGCCTGGGCGAAGCGTGGAAAGCGCGCGAGGTCCGGCGCCCGGGCATCGACCAAGCTGATGGGTTGCCCGGCGGGCGTCAGGTCCAAGGGGCCGACGTACAGGTCCGCCACCGCGTCGGGCGGGAACAGCGTGAAGCGGCGCTGGCCCGCCACGCAGACGGCGAGGTTGGACGGCCAATCCTGGTGGGCGGGAACGCTGACGCGGTTGCCCAGCCACAGGCTGACCAGCGGAGGCTCCGGGGTTTGCAGGTCCAGGGGGTGGTCGGCGCTGAAGCCAGGCAGGCAGGCGTCCAGGGTGGTCGAGCCCATGTAGAGCGTGGGGGCGGCGGGGTCGTCCAGCAAGGCCGTGAGCTCGTCCAGCAGCCGACCAAACGGAAGAAAAGCCCGTTCGAAGTTGAAGCCGCTGAAGTCCGGCGTGTAGGCAATCCGTCCGCCGGTTTCGGGGGCCATGCGAAACAGGCCGATCGTGGCGTCGCGCCAGTAGCGCCGCAGCAGGTCGATGGCCTGCCGATCGCTGCGACGCGCGGCCTGAACCAGCGGCCAATGCGCCGCCAGTCCTTTCAGCAGCGTTGGGGTGTCGCCAGTGAGTTGCATCTCAGGCACTCCCCCAGCGCATGGCCATGGCAGGGCCTCCACGCAGGGGCCGCGGTCGGCTGGCAGCCGCAGCGCGTTCAAACGCCGTGTTCATGGGCGAGCAGGTCACGGAATCGGGCCATCGAGGCGACGGCCATGTGGATGGGCAGCAGGTGGCCCGCGTCTTGCAGTTCGGCCACCGCGTCACCGGGCAGTGCCGCCAATCGGTCGGCGTCGACGACGCTGAAGCCGCCCACCCGGTGCGCGTCCCCGTTGGGCAGGGTGATGTCCAGCGCCAGGGGCTCCAGCAGTTGGTGACGCTGCAGCGCGTCCACGAAGGCCGGCATGCCTTGCAGCCCGTCGTGCAGGGCCTGCAGCACCGCCATGCGGCGCTCCAGCACGGGGGAGGGTCCGCCGTGGGGCAGGAACAGGGCTTCGCCTCGGTCTTCGCTGAGCCGCGGACTGTCGAGGTCGATGTGAACCACCCATCGCTCGCCGTCGCGTCCGACCAGCAGCGGCTGCCGCTCCAGCGCCCACGGCAAGTGGGCCGCGTGCCAGGTGCCGTCGGTGGCGAACCCGTTGTGGGCCTGTGTGAGTGCCAGCAGTGCGACGGCCTGCAGGCCAGCGCCGTCCTCGGTCGGTGTGAACGCGATCGGGAAGCTGCCTTGGAGGGCTTGGAACTCGGCGGGCACGGTGGGCACCGCACGAACCGCGTCACCCCATCGCGCATCGGGACGCACATCGAGCCGCAAATCGGCGTGCCGAAGGTTGTCGAGAAGGTCAGGTCGCATGGGGAGGGGAAAGTGAAGGGCCCCAGGGCCGGCCTTGAGAAGGCCAGACCCGGGGCCCGAGGGCCACGCCTTACAGCGCGTAGCGGGCGCCGATGATGTAGCGACGACCGGTCTGCGTGATGAACTGCGTTTGGCCGGCGCGCCCCTTGATCACCTGCAGGCCATCGTTCAAGTTGATGCCTTCAAACTGCAGGCTCAGTTGCTTGTTGATGCGGATGCCGGCACTGAGGTCCCACTGGCCGTACGCCTGGGTGTAGCTGGGGCCAGCGGACCCAAAGACATCGGCGTTCAGGCTGCTGAGGAAGGTGTCGCGCCAGTTGTAGGCGACCCGCACGCTGTAGGTGTCGTCTTCGTAGAAGCCGATGAAGTTGGCGGAGTCGCCCACGCCCAGCAAGGCGTTTTGGCTGGTGAGGTTCGTGTTGTCGTACTTGAGGCCCGAGCGCACGCGGGTGTAGTTGGCCGAGACGCCGAAGCCACTCTTGCCAAAGGCGTGCTGGACGTTGAGCTCCAGGCCCTTGATCTTGTCGCTGCGCTCGTTGACCGGCACGCTGATGTTGAAGGTCGCGGCCGGATCGCCCGGTTGGCCCGCGATGGTCCCGAGGGGGTTGCCCCCGCCATCAAAGCCCGTGCGAACGACGCCCCGCGTTCCGTTGTACTTGTTGAGGATGTAGGTCCGGATGCACGACGCGTCCTTGGTCGGGCAGCTGGCCGCCACGGCTTCGTTGTACAGCGGGCCGCCAACGGGCGTGGTCAGGTTGAACGGCGTGGACTTGATGGTGCTGTTGCCGATGAAGTTCTTGATGCTCTTGTGGAACAGGCCCACCGCCGCGTAGCTGCCCTTGGCGTAGTAGTACTCCGCCGAGAAGTCGAGGTTGCGCGACTTGAGGGGCTTCAAGGCCGGGTTGCCTTGGGAACCCGAACCCCCGTCGACCCGGAAATCGGACAGGGTCTGTCCCCCCTGGATGGCCCCCCAACCGGGTCGCCCGATCGTTTCGCCGATGCTGGCGCGCACCTTGACGTCGTCCGTCAGTTCCGCCTCCCAGTCGAAGCTGGGCAGCACGTGCTTGTAGGAGCCGCTCAGCGAGGTGAAGCCGGGCGTGGAGCGTTGGATGGCAAATTCGTTGGCGGCCACCCATTGGATGCCGGTGATGGTGGGCACCAGCGCCTGCGACTCCACCTTGGTGGACTCGTAGCGCAGGCCGAACGCGGTCGTCATCGGCACGCCCAGGTTCCAGTCCTTCACGTACTGAACGTAAGCGTTGCTCGAGGTCTCCTGCGTGCGGCGGTCGTCGGTGAAGGTGTCCAGTGCCTTGAACCAGCGGTCCGATCCGTCGGCCTTGACGGCCGCATCACGGACGGCCAAGAAGTCCCACAGGTAGAAGTCGTTGAACAGATTGCCGCCCTTGGCATTGCCAAAGGAATGCGCGAAGAAGGGTTGCAACTTGGCGGGCTTCCACAGCGCGTCGTCGTAGGCGGCGGGCGAGTTGTGGCCCCCCCAGTCGTCTTGCTGGTTGTTGACGAACGCCGTCCGGTTGTTCACCTTGCTGAGGCCAACCCCGAAGTCCAGGTTGCTCGCTTCGTCGAGGTTCCATTTGCCCTTGAACTGCGCTTGGTCGACCACGTTGCGCATGTAGCTGTTGCGGAACGAGGACCCGGTCACCTGCATCAGCTTGGCGCCGTCGGCCGGGTTCCCCGCGATGGTGATGCTGGCGATGGGGAAGTCGGCCGAGAAGTCGGCGGTCACGCTGGCCCGGTTCTGCATGGAGGCGCCGAGCGTGGAGTTGCTGCCGAAGGGGCTGTCCTTGCCCGAGGTGGCGGTCGAGTGGTGCGCGTCGAACTCCAGCGTCAAGCTGTCGGCGGCCTTCCACTCCAGGTTCAGGCCGGTGGACTGGTTCTTGTTCTTGGTGCCGTAGATGCTGCCCGCCATGGCGACGTCGGCCGGGCTGGTGTAGGTCTCGGTGTAGCTGTTGGGCCGTGCGATCGGTCCGTTCGTCCAGCTCGAGGAGGACGGGCCGAAGTTGAACCACGCCGACATCTCATGGCGCTTGGTGTGGACCTTGTTCTCGGAGTACGTGTTGTCGAGCGTGGCCGTGAGGCTCTTCATCGGACGGAACTGCAACACCAGTTGACCGTTCGTGCGCGTGCGCTCGAAGGCGTTGAGGCTGTAGCGAAGTTCCTGCGGCACGACGTACAGGTCGCTGGGCTTGGGTCGGTTGGTGATGTTCTCGGACCCTGGCTGACCCGGCAGGGGGATCGTGCCCCAGTTCTGCTCGTCGCCCTTGAAGGTGCGCCAGCCGGCGTCGATCGCCGCTTGGTTGTAGCCGCCGGTTCGGTTCTGGTGCGAGGCCGACAGGGCAATGCCGAACGTGCCATCGGCAAAGACGTCGCTGTAGATGCCGGATACCTCCGGCGTGTACTGCGAACCCTTGCTCATGTCCGGCAAGCGCTTGTTCGACTCGTCGCTGACCACCTTCACGCCGAAGTTGGCCACGCTGCGGCGGGAGTCGAGCGGACGGGCCGTCTTGATGTTGATCGTGGCGCCGATGCCGCCGGTGGGGGAGGCGGCGCGGCTGGTTTTGTAGACCTCAACGGCGGAGACGCTTTCTGCGGCCAGGTTGGCAAAGTCGAAGGCGCGAGAGTTCGAGGCCGATGTGGCGTTGATGCTGGAAGCGGGCATTTGCCGGCCGTTGAGCAGCACCAAGTTGAAGTCGGGGCCCACGCCGCGAACCGTCACGCGAGAGCCTTCGCCGTTGCTGCGGTCGATCGAGACGCCAGCGATGCGCTGCATCGATTCGGCCAGGTTGGTGTCGGGGAACTTGCCGATGTCTTCGGCCACGATGCCGTCCACCAAGCCCTGTGCCTTGCGCTTCAAGTTCAGAGACGTGTCCAGGGACTGCCGGATGCCGGTGATGACCACGGTGTCGAGCTTTTGGGCCTCTTGCTGTTGGGCCAGCACGCCGCTGGCGCAAACGGCCAGTGCGCAGGCAGCGATGGGCTTGAGCGTGTACCGCGAGCGCGAACGCGGGCATTGAGTCGGGTTGTGTTTCATGTGTCTCCTCGGTGAACGTGAAGGTTCGGTTCGAAAACGGGGGACCTGGCCACGCCAACTCGGCCAAGGGAGCTTGAAAGGCCAATCGCGACCAGTGCAACGTTTGGGCAGCGCGGCGAAACGGGTTCGACGCGACTGACAACGTTGTCTCTTGAGGCTGTGCGTTGGCGGTTGGGGTACATCGCTGGGACAGCGGCTTGACGGTGGAAAAAGCGAAGGGGTTTGCGTCTCAGGGGGCGCCCGGCGTGCGCTTGTTCGAGCTCATCGAGCAGGCACAGACCGGGCGTTTGACCCGCAAACGGGCTGAATTGGGGCGATTCATGCACTTGCTTGAGTGCCGCCGATTCACCGTCCGCACCCTGCATTGGGGCAGAACTCGCACGGCGGTCCAATCGTGGCGAATGGCAATTGACAGCGCTGTCTTTCTTGTGCAGCATCGCGCGGGTTTGGGCCCAAGCCCCCTCAAAAGCCGGTCTTGGGCGCCGCGTCCCCGCACGGGCTGGCACGCCAAGCGGGTCGCCCGCCCTGGGCCGGGCGGTACGTGATCCGGGCACGCCCTCGCCGTGCCGCCTTTCGTGGGGCGGCTGGCCCCGCCACCTCACCCGGCTCCCTGCGAGCACAAGGCAGACAATCCCACCATGGCGACCCGATCCAAAGACAACTCAGTGCCCACCATCGTGGACGTGGCGCGCATGGCCGGGGTGTCCATCAAGACGGTGTCGCGCGTCGTGAACGCCGAGGCGGGGGTGCACGAGGAAACCCGGGTGCGCGTGCAGGAGGCCGTTCAACGGTTGAACTACCGGCCCAAGCTCAGCGCGCGCAGCCTGGCGGGCGCGCGCAGCTTTTTGATCGGCCTGTTCTATTACGACCCCCAGGCGGCGTACGCCGGCAACGTGCAGCGCGGCGCCACGCGCGCTTGCCGGGCCGCGGGGTATCACCTTTTGGTGGAGTCGCTGGACCGCGAGGCCCAAGACATCAACGACCAAGTGCAGCGCAGCCTGGTGGCGCTGCGGCCCGACGGCGTCATCCTGACGCCCCCCCTGTGCGACAACGAGGACGTGTTGGCGACCTTGGCCGCGAGCAACACGCCGGTGGTGCGGCTGTCGCCCCGCGACGACCGCGGGGTGCACGTGCGCATCGACGATCGCTTGGCCGCCGAGGAGCTGACCCGCCTGTTGATCGGGCTTGGGCACGAGCGAATCGGGTTCCTCGGCGGGCCGGACGACCAAATCGCCAGCGAACGGCGCTACGAGGGGTTCGTGGCCGCGCTGGCGTTGGCGCGACTCAAGCCGTGCTGGGTGGGGCAGGGGGACTTCACCTTCGAGACCGGCGTCCAGGCCGCCCGCCAGCTGCACCAACTCGCGCAGCGTCCCACCGCCGTGTTCGCCGCCAACGACTACATGGCATTGGGCCTGATCGCCGGTGCAGAAAGCCTGGGCATGCGCATCCCCGGTGACCTGTCCGTGGTCGGCTTCGACGATGCCCCGGCGGCCACCTTGGTCTGGCCCTCCTTGACCACCGTGCGCCAGCCCTTGGAGCAGATGGCCGAGGTGGCCGTGCAGCTGCTGCTCGCGCCGCCGGGCCAAGGGTCCTCCTGCGTCTTGCCGCACGAAATCCAGGTTCGCGCCTCGACGGCGGCCTGGCACCCCAAGCCAAGTCGGTCCTGATGTCATCGCCCGGGTAATCCCGGGTTGTTGGCGAAATGACAGCGCTGTAAGAAT
>JACCEA010088942.1_pt1 | contig 11701 bp, 8 predicted proteins | sample 7449851 | NCBI WGS metagenome assembly JACCEA01 (sample SAMN15323453, study PRJNA562643) | freshwater metagenome | isolation source: river surface water | place: USA:Blue River Watershed | collected 2017-08-18 | reverse complement strand
TTGTTCCTGTATTACCACTCAAAGTTATATTCGACGGTTGAACACCAGAACAAATTGTTTGGTTTGATGAAGCAGTTCCTGCAACCGAAAGTGGAGAAACGGTTATTGCTCCTGAAACAGCACTTGTAGTCGAACCTTGTGTATTTGTTAAAACAACATAATAGTATTTCACCCCTGAAACGTTGGTTGGAGGTGTATAAGTACTTGATGTTGCACCTGAAATGATTGTTCCACCTGAAGTTGAGGCAGAAGTATTTGAATACCATTGATATGAAATTGTTGTGGCACTAGTCGCGTTAACTGATAAGGTTGTTGCAGATGAACCAATACATATATTTTGAGCTAAATTTGAAGGTTGAGTGGTAATTGTTGGTCCATTTACAACCGCCACAAATGGTGCTTGAACGAGCAACTGAAAGTAATTACCTGAAGCAATTTCTCCTAAATTATTGCGAATTTGTCTCATATTGTCGACAGGAATCCAATGCACTCCATTTCCTGTGCATGCTGTATGAATTACGCGTTGATGCAAACCATTGTTTGTTGCAGCATTACAGCCTCCAGCAGAAAAAGATGCGTTTAATGTATTTGTGCCTGACCAAGTATTAATACTATTGTCATTTCCACCTTTATGCAATGCTTGATTGTTAACAATACGCGACATAATCGTAGAATTTGTATTTTGCACGTCTAACTGACCTGTGCTCACGTAAATTCTTGCTTTCGTTGCTGATCCGAATTTGGCCAAAACTGTTGGCGTTAAAATACCTCTTGAAGAATTTGTTAATGCGGTTTGTTGGGGCATTGCTCCTCCTGTAGAACCAGCAAAGTCAATTGCAACTTGAACCCAGCCTCCTAGTTTCACGTAAGTACTAAATGTTGTTCCAGTTAGATTAAAATAATATACTCCCTCCGTGCTAATATTTTGAGCTTGACCCAAACTAGTAAAAGGGCTAGCGGCCGTTCCCATTTGGGCGCGTGTAGTAGAAACGAAAAACAGAAGGAATAAAGAAACTGTGAATGGGAGAAATTTTCCCTTATAACGATTTAACGTTGTTGATTTAAACATTGTTTTCATACATAGTAAATTTGGTCTGAACAAATTTTTACTTATGTAGAAGTGGTTTACATCAAACTTCAGGTGAGAAATTCGAAACAAACTTATATTTATTTTTTAGACAAGAAATCGAACAATTCTGAAAACACTTATTTTTTAAGGTTTTCAGTAATCATTTTAGCATTTCAGTAAGTCAAAAACAAAATTTTTTAGGAATAATTGAAACCTAAAAGACATTTTGTAAGTAAGTTCATAAAGAAAATTAGAAGCCAGATTTTGTTGCTTTCAACCGTAAATAAATCGTAAAATTCAAGAAATGGATTTCATCTTATTTGAAAATTTTATTCTTTTAATCACTGGGTTAATTGGTATTGTTATCATTAGCCTAATTCTATTTTCAATAAAATCGAACAAACTTGTAAATCTATTTCTTGTATTAATCATTGCCCTAGCAAGTTTTCGAATGATCATTCGTAGTTCTTTTTTATTAGGGCTTCAAGACAATATCAGCGACTTTATCGGACCTTATAAATCCTTGTTGCTTTATTCTCTACCCTTGTTCTTTCTTTATTTCAAAGCAATTATCTATGATTATCGATCTTTTCAACAAAAGGATCTATGCCATTTAATTTTTCCTGCTGGACTTTTAGGTTTCAATTTATTTTTTCTCAATAGCGATTATATTTCAAAAGAACACATGTTGGTTTTGAATGCGGTAATCTGTTCTAGTTATGCTATTTTTTATGTCGTCAAAAGTTATTTGTTACTGAGAAATCAATTGTGGGGACGCCAACGTGAAATTCACTTTGAACACTACAAATTGATTCGCAATTGGACAATCTTTCTATTTACGATTTGTGTCATTTTAACCTTGCGATTGATTGGTTCTATTTTTTATGAAACGATTAGTAGTAACGAATTATCCGGAAAACCTTTAACAATTCTACAAGTTACATTGTGGTTGGTTATTTTCATTAAAATTCTCATTTCCCCCGAAATATTGTATGGGATGCCAAAATTGGAAAAGCAAGCCATTAATTATTCAACTGAAGAAGAGAATCATGAATTATGGCATATTGGAGAAATTGATATCCTGAATCAGCAGGATAAAAAATTAAAAGAAAAAGTGGATTCAAAAATATCCGATTTAATTAAGGAGATTGAATTTCTATCACGGGAGAAAAATTACTTTCGCAATCAAAAAATCACCATTACTGACATGGCCAACGAATTAAATATTCCTGTTAGTCATTTGGTGTATATGTTTAAATATCACTGCCAATACACCTTTACGGAGTATAAAACAATCATTAAAATTGAAGACGCCAAACGATTAATCGAATCTGGGTTTCTTACTGTAAATACATTAGAATCTTTAGCCATAGAAGTCGGTTTTTCCTCTTACAATCCTTTTTTCACGGCTTTTAAAAAGCTTGCTGGAAAATCGCCAAATGAATATGCGATGAGTCTAACAAAAAAATAATATTAGATTGCTAAACGCATCACAAAATCTTCCATTAAATAACCGTTTCCAATATCAATATTCTCTTCGTACAAAATTTCAAATCCTTGTGATTTGTAAAAATGGACCGCATTGTTAAAACGATTCACATTCAATTGAAGGTTTAAAATGTTTGACTGACGTGATAAATCAACAACGTGTTCAATTAATTTCTTCCCAATTCCCATTCCTTGCATAGAAGGAAGAATATAAATTTTGTGAATTTTCGTAATTCCTTTTTCAGGATGATTCGGTTGAATTCCAATAAAACCAGCGGGCTTTCCTTCATGTTCCGCAACAAAAAAAAGATGACCATTATCGAATTGAAATTCTAATTGTTTTAACTCATACATCCAATTCAGCATGTACTCAATTTGATCCTTACTTAAAATATCCTTGAAGGTATCCGGCCATGTTAAATGTGCAATTTCTTGAACTACAATCAGCTCATTTCGATTCAAGGCACGAATGATCATCTTACAACTTAATAAATTGTTGCTGTTGAATTCGACCATTCACTTCCATTCTAACCCAATAGGTTCCTGGTTTTAAATCTGATACATTTACTCTAGAATTTTGTATTGATTTATCCAATATTTTACCCATAGAGTCAATGATTTGAACTTTTTCCGGCAATTCATCAACTAACGTAAAAAACAAGTCTTTGGTCACAGGATTTGGATAAACTGACCAAGGTATTTCTTGCTCTACTTCTTCCGTACCTACAGTATTCAAGGCAAGTTGAACAGCCATATATGCATTCAATTTACCCCAACCCCACTGGGTACTCCCAGTCATTGGAATAACACCAGTATTTGCATCTTCACGAGCAGTTTCAATGATTATATCCTTCACTTGCTGAGCTGACAAATAAGGATTTGCTTCAAGAATTAATGCAACAACACCTGTTACCATTGGCGATGCCATAGATGTTCCTGAAAAACGTGCAAAAGGATAAGTTCTCCCATTAAAATCAACTGTTGCAATAGACGTAAATGAATTATCTGTGTAGGACGAAATAGAAGATGCAACTGACACGCCTGGTGCTGCAATTTCTGGTTTTAATACCTCATCATAGCGTGGGCCAATGCTTGAAAAGTTGGCAATCTGACCACCAACTAATGTTCCCCCTGAAGTGTAATAACTCGACGAGTAAGCTGCAACACTTATTAAACTGTTTGTACAAGAAGGCTCACTTATTCCGTATTGATTATCTCCACCGATTGCTCCGGCACCAAATGCAGTAAATGGCATTCCCCAATTTCCAACATCTGTAGACAATTCCGTTACATTCCAATAATGAACTTTTCCAGCAACTGCTTTCGATTTTAAATACACCCTCAAATAAGTATGTGTATTCATTACCCGCAACCTCATTTGTGGTCGACCATTCAATGGATGAGCGGCATCTGCGGACAAATTGTACCAAATTGTATCAGCACCAATCACTAAAAAAGTATCAATGTACATTGAAGTGGTTGCAGTTGAATACCAAGGTGTTTCCGCTAGTACTACTCCGCTTGTATTGTAAATCATCAAACCAGATTCAAATGGGTTCGATTGTTCACCCCACATGTGAATACTTTGTCCCCACATATTTGGATTTGAAGCATATGGATAAAAGTCTATTTTCGTACGAATCGAATCATTGTTATACGTTTTCTTGATGTGGAAATTTACATTTCCATTATTTCCTCCTGAATTGGCAAAAATGACGCCTTGTGCAGAATAATTATCGATTGCCTGACTTAACAAAGAATTTCCATCCAAAGTTCCTAAATGATACAAGCCCCAACTCATGTTAATTACCAAACGCTTTCCTTCCGATAAAGACTTCTGATACATCCATTCCCAAGCATCTAAAACAGCACTTTCATCCACCAAAAAAGTAGCAAACAAAAACTGTGATTCAAAAGCAATACCTCTATAAGCTGTTCCTGCTCCGCTTCCACCACATATGCCTGCAACATGAGAACCATGTGTTGCATAACTGTAAATATTGGCAGTATCGGCGCCAGCAGCGGTAAATTCAGGTAACGAACTTAATTCTGTTCCATACGAAAATCCACTTGGCGCTGGTCCTGAAGTTCTGTATTGATCCCAAGCTGCTAAAATGCGTGTATCTTGAAGTAAAGTATCATAGAACATTGGAGACGAATAATCAAATCCCCAGTCTGTTATTCCAATCAATACATTTTTCCCTGTATATCCTTGCGGCAAATTATATCCTTTTTGAACACTATCAGCTTTGATATCCTTCACTGCTTTGTCCAAAGTTGGTTTGATTTTACCTGCTAATTGGAGCATCTTTAATCCGGGTAATGACTCAACCGATGACAACAAAGAAACTGGTACTTGAATGGAAACTATATCTCCCGACTTAGCACCAACTATAATTCCTTGCTGAAGCAAGGCATTTTTAGAATAAGAAGAAGATGTTTTCGCCAAGAAACCAACAAAATAACCTTCTGAAAATTTATGAATTGCAAAACGGTCCATCAATGCGTTTGAAGGAACATTTTTAGTTCGAAGAAGATCGTTCTGAATAACCAGCACATCTGCTTTTGTATTTGCAGATAGGATAACTTGCGCAGAAGCACTAAAGAACATAAAAATTCCAAAAATCAACGTAATTAATCTCATTCCAAATCGTTTAAATTCAAAAATAGAGAAATTAAACGAAATTCTGGCTGGTTAACGAGGATTGTTTGGTTGGATTTGTTCACACATGTCCGTTGATTAGTAAGAGAAATAATCAAATTAACATGTAAAAAAAAGTCTCACATTTCTGTGAGACTCTTACTTATCCTTTTCCACCTTTTAAAGCAGGTGTCGTTTTCACTGGGTTTGAATTTGAAGGAACCCCTCCTCCACTTGGTTTCGGCGAGGTGGTTTTAATTTCCCTTCCTATCGGTTTAGAATTAATTGGCGTTGAATTTGACGGTTTAACATCTTGTTCCACCGGTCGAGAAATAGTGATTGGTTTCACCTCATTATTAGTTGGTTTTGTATTTTTATCTCCGTCCAACTTTCCATTTTTCAACTCTTGATTCACAGGTTTTATCTCTCCGTTATTAGGGTTTTGTTGAATCGGCAGTGGCTCATTATTTGAACCCACCTTATCAACTGGTCGGAAATTCGTTGGAGTAATGTTGGAACCGTTTACATTATTTACAGGTTTATCAAGTCGTGGCATTTGAATACCGCTTGTAAGATCTTTTACAACTGGTCTTGGACTTGGAGGTATTTCCAAATACGCTTGATCAAAAATACAACCTTTTAATTCATCACCTCTGATTCCGTTTTCTTCACATTTAGCTCTTGCAGCATTTTGTCGGTCTGGCGTTAAATCATTCACTGTTCTATGCACTCTAGGGAAAGACTCATCCGTGTAGGTATACGTGCTTTGACCAATTCCGTAATCAAACAAAGATGTTGTAGGTGTAACTCTAAATTGACGGGCATAATCTCTAGCTAAAAAAGCTAAATATTCTTTTTCCATTTCATTGGAAGCTTGCTGCATTTGACTTCCACCAAAAGAAGAAAACGCCATGTATGCCGGACGGTTGCTATTATTACGCACATCAAAATCATCGCTTTGACGCCCATTTGCATTACCCAACAAGCCTTCTAAATCGTTTTGAGAACAAGGAAAAACTTGAACGGCTACATTCAAGAAATTCATTTGAGATGAACGTCTAACATCAATTGTTGCTACCTCTCCTGTTGGCCAAGTAACAACATAATTGTTTGAAGTGTAACGAATTGTTCCACCATGCGGTAAATAATACGTTCCCGCATTGATATACAAAGGTGTACCATTTAAACGCAAAGCACAATTTGAAATGTTATCTGGTTTTTCATTGGCATAAACACAAACTCGATCTCCGCCTACATTCATTGCCAATGCTGTATTCAAGGAAAAATCATCACTTTGAGGTTGCTGACGCGCTTGTATTTCTATGTTTTGAGAAGGTGATTTCACTAATACAAATTCACCAACTGTTTGAAACGAATAAGTTGCTCCATCAAATGACGATAAATGTGGATCTCCATATGTTCTTCCCATAGTCGGCTGGCAAGATGGTCGATTTAATTGAGTGGTAATCGAACTCCAATTTCCCCTTGAGGATGAATCTGCATTTTGCGCGCTTGTTGTTGCAATTCGCTGAATATTTGCACGACTGCTTTCTGGAACCATTTTCATCATCTCCGCAGGCGTATAATTTTCTGGAAACGTTCTATCAGGAATTGGCTCCTTCTTTGCTATAGAAACCATACTTGATGCCAACCACTCTCCTCTGATTGGGTCCCATTTTGTTAATTCCGCTCGAATCGGCTGAAAATCTTGGGTGAATCGATCTGTTTGAGCATTCAGGGAACTGAACGTAACCAATGCGATTCCTAAACTAAGTACTTGTTTTTTCATAGCAAACTTTTTAAAGTTGAACAGCGGACAAAAGCAAAAGTTGTGCCAATCGTCAACCGATTATTATGTAAGCAAGATCTGCTCAATTTGATCTTGGTATTCTGTTATCGAATTCGTCTTTTTTATTTTTCGGTAAACACCGGATTCATTTTCAAACGAAGAAGAAAAATACTCCCAAAAATGCTTCATTTTAATCAGCACATTCCCTGCATTTGAAGATTCGTTTAAATGACTTTCAAGCAAAAAGATTAAAAAATCGTGAAACACTTCCTTCCAATCTTCTGGTTTCTCACACTCATTCTCTTGAATCATTTCAAAAATAAAGGGATTTGAAACTGCACCTCTACCAATCATCCAATGATGAATTGTTGGAAAACGCATTTTCAAATTTCTAAAATCTTCTACCGTAACAATATCTCCGTTGTAGATTAGTCGGTGTTTCGATAAAGGAATGCATTCCTCAAAGCGATCATAATCACAACTTCCTGTATAAAGCTGTTTTCCATAACGCGCATGAACAATTATTTCACACAATGGATAGTTATCCAATGCTGGAAGCAACTGCAGAATATCAGAAGTATCTTCATACCCCATCCGCATTTTAATACCGATATTCAACTTGGTTTTTGGAATTACTTCTTCTAATATCGAAAGCACTTTCTCTGGTTTATTCAGTATTCCGGAACCTAAATCACGTTTTGCTACCATTGGATACGGGCAACCCAAATTCCAGTTCACTTCTTGATAACCTAAATCAGACAAGTAATTGGCCATCGTTATAAAATCTTCCGCGCAACATGCCATGAGTTGAGGAACAACTTTTTCAAAAGGATTATTCTTTGGCAAGACGTCTTGCTTCGGTCCATCCTTAATCGTTCCATCGTTCGACATTTTGAGATAAGGCGCATAGAAACGATCAACATCACCCAGGGTTTGCTGAAAAGCATTCCGAAAATGATGATCTGTAAAACTTTGCAAAGGAGCCAAATACAAAAAGTCTCTCACGATTGATTTTTTTTACAAATGTAATCGTATCAATAATAGTTGAGACCCTTTCGATATTCACAATAAATCTAAAAATGTACATGCACTTCGAAAAAGAGTTGTTTTTGAACTAATATTGTCCTAATTTTCGTCTTGCTAAGAAAGATCTCTATGAATACAGCAATAACAGAAGGAGTTAAAATATCGGTTAACACACAATTTCGATCGGATTTATCGCAAATCATGAGTAGCCAATTTTTCTTCAATTATCGTATCACGATTGAAAATCACAATGCATTTGATATTCAATTAATTACAAGAGATTGGTATATATTCGATTCTTTAAACGAACCAAGTTTTGTTTCAGGAAGTGGTGTTGTTGGAGAACAACCTTTACTCAAGCCAGGACAAAGTTTCACGTATACAAGTGGTTGCGAATTAATGTCTGAAATGGGATTTATGAAAGGATTTTACACCTTTAAAAACCTAAGCAATGGCAAATTATTTCAGGTGATTGTTCCAACGTTCAAATTAATCTATCCTCCAAGGCTTAATTGATTTTCTTGCGGTAAATTAGCAAGATGACTAAGGCTGTAACGAACACAATCAGTGCTACATAAAGCAAATAGGTTTGATATTTTTGATTGATGAGTTCTTCATTCAATTTTGCTTCATGCGAATCAGTTCGATTTGAAAGTTCCATCTCATCTAACATGTGAAGTATTTCTTGATCCTCAGTTTGCTCAATCGCAAGTTCAGCATAATATTTTTCAAGCAAATCAGAATACCGTTCAGAATAAACAAGTGCTTTTTCAAAGTTCTTCTGAAGTTTAAACATGTCTGAAATAGCGAGATTAACATCCATTTCTTCCTTCAACAGTTTTTTACTTTTGGAATACTTTTCACACAACTGATAATAGGACAGTGCTTTGTCATATTGTTTCATTTCAACGTATAAACCTGCAATGTTGTAATAACTTTCTGAAATTGATTTGGCGTTTTTCGATTTAAGTCGCAATTCCAGGGCATTGTTAAAATACGCTAAACTCGAGTCCATTTTGCTTTCCTCGAAAAAAGCGATGGCCATGTTATTATATGCATGCGCTATTAAAGCTTTTGATTTCGACTTAAAACCATAGCGAGCACTTTTTTGAAAATACTCTTTAGCCAACTCATGTTTCTTTTGAATCAAAGCAATTTGACCCAAATAGGCATAAGCATTCGCAACTGATTCCAATTTACCCAATTTAATACATTGCTTCTTGTAATGCTGTAAATAAGCTTCCGCCTTTGAGTAATTGCGTAAATTGATGTAGGCCTGCGCTAAATTCGCTTCCGCTAAAAAAGCAGATGTTGGGTCTGGTGAATTTTTACCACATCTCAAGGACTTCAAAAAGTACTTTTCAGCTTGAACAGGTTTTCCTGCGTACAAATAACCATTTCCCAACTCGTTTAAAAGTTCCGTTTGAATTAAAAAATCTTCACGCTCCTCAAAATATGAATTGGACGATTTCAAGTAATTTATCCCTTTTTCGGTATCTCCGGTGCGAATCAAATAACTTCCCAATGATCGTTTACCGACATTAATCGCGAAATTGTTGTTGTTTTCTAAACCAATAAATAGAATTTCAAACGCATCAATTTTTAATGAATCCAGGTTGTTTCGCATGAAATAATTCCAATTGTCGAGGGACTCAATAGCTCTTTCTTTGATTTCATCATCAGACCATTGCTTCGACTTGGCTTGAAACTCTTGAGACAGGAGTTGAAATGAAAGAATTTGGATCAATAAGAGAAATAAGATAGGTGGTTTCATAGCACTGTTATTAACATGAGATGATTTGTAACAATCTTCTTTGCAAGGATAGCGAACATTCGTTACTTTTGCAAAAAAAAACAGTGTCTATGTCAAACGCAATTTTTCAAGTTCCAGTTGCAAAAAATGAGCCTGTAAAAGGTTATGCTCCTGGATCATCAGAACGTGATTCTTTACTAAAAAAATATAACGAATTATACAACCAAGCGCCTATCGATGTTCCAATGTACATCGGTGGAAAAGAAGTTCGCACGGATAATAAAAAACCAATGAATCCTCCGCACGAACATGCGAAAGTATTGGGTCATTTCAATTATGGTGATGCTTCACACGTACAACAAGCGATTGATGCTGCATTAGCGGCAAAGGCAGATTGGGCGAATTTACCATGGGAAGAACGTGCTGCGATTTTCTTGAAAGCTGCTGATTTATTGGCTGGACCTTTCAGAGATAAAATGAATGCAGCAACTATGTTGGCGCAATCTAAAAATGTATTTCAAGCTGAAATTGATGCAGCTTGTGAGTTGATTGACTTTTTCCGTTTCAACGTTCAGTACATGACGCAGATTTACAAAGAACAACCAGAATCGTTACCAGGAATGTGGAACCGTTTGCAATATCGTCCATTGGAAGGATTTGTATTCGCATTAACACCGTTCAACTTTACATCAATCGCTGCAAATCTTTGTGCTGCACCAGCAATGATGGGAAATGTGGTTGTTTGGAAGCCTGCTGATTCTCAAGTTTATTCTGCTCAGGTAATTATGGAATTGTTCAAAGCTGCTGGTGTTCCAGACGGCGTTATCAACATGGTTACAGTTGATGGTCCAGTTGCTGGAGATGTGATTTTCAAAAACAAACACTTTGCTGGTTTACACTTTACAGGTTCAACTGGTGTTTTCCGTCACTTGTGGAAAGAAATCGGAAACAACCTTGAAAATTATAGAACCTACCCACGAATTGTTGGTGAAACGGGTGGAAAAGATTTCATCATGGTGCACAAATCTGCTGATGCAGCTGAAGTAGCAACAGCAATGTCACGTGGAGCATTCGAATTCCAAGGACAAAAATGTTCTGCAGCATCTCGTGCTTACATTCCTTTTAACCTTTGGTCAGAAGTAAAACGCATTTATTTAGAGCAAGTGAATTCTTTCAAACAAGGAACTCCTGCAGATACCTCAAACTTTGTGAATGCAGTAATTGATAGTCGTGCATTTGATAAAATCGCAGGTTACATCGACTATTGTAAAGCGCAAAGTGATGCTGAAATCATTACTGGAGGAAATTACGATAAATCGACAGGTTACTTTATTGAACCAACAACTGTGGTAACAACGAATCCAAAATTCAGAACATTGAGCGAAGAAATTTTTGGACCAGTTTTGACAGTTTATGTTTACGACGAAAATAAATTCGAAGAAACATTAACATTGTTGGATGAAACTTCAGAATACGCATTAACAGGTTCAATTATGTCGAATGATCGTTACGCGATTAACTTGGCAACAAAAATGTTGGAAAATGCAGCTGGAAATTTCTACATCAACGACAAACCAACTGGAGCTGTTGTAGGTCAACAACCATTTGGTGGAGCCAGAGGTTCAGGTACAAACGATAAAGCGGGTGCTGCAATGAACTTGTTGCGTTGGACATCTGCTCGTACAATCAAAGAAACGTTTGTACCGCCAGTTGATTATAGATATCCATTCTTAGGTTAAGATCCTAAATTGAATATGAAAACGCCTTCAATCGAGGGCGTTTTTTTTTGTGTCAATCAATTTTAACAATTGAAGAATCAAAGATTTTGTTGATTTCAAGAAAATAATTGCGGACTTTTGTACTGATTATGAGAAAAAAGGTTGAAATACTAGCGCCTGCAAAGAATCTTTTGCAAGGAATGTTGGCGATTAACTC
>JACCEA011722030.1_pt1 | contig 11705 bp, 9 predicted proteins | sample 7449851 | NCBI WGS metagenome assembly JACCEA01 (sample SAMN15323453, study PRJNA562643) | freshwater metagenome | isolation source: river surface water | place: USA:Blue River Watershed | collected 2017-08-18 | reverse complement strand
TTTTCGCTATCACCACTTACTTTTATTAAAATATCAAGCTCAATTTTGTCTTCATCCCAAGTGGTTACGAATACCGTCCCGTATGAATTGGTGATGTTAATACCAGCATCAGCGTTTACAATAAAAGCTTTCTTAATATTTTTTTGTTTTGTGATTATGGCATCATCATTTGCAAAACCAATTATGGGAAGGAGCAGTAATGCAATAATTGTTTTATAAAGTTTTTTCATCATTCCAAATATTAAGTTGTTCTGTTGTTTCAATTTGATTTAATACATTTTGCAGAAATGAAATTCGAGTTTGCAAATTGCTAATCATCGCATAAATAATTTGCTTGTTTTCTCCATTTCTAGCAATCTCTTTAATGATTTTTTGATAGTCATTGTCCAAAACTTTCATTTGTTGTAAGGCATCAGCAATAATTTTTTTATTCTGAGGAGATTCTTTTTCCTTGAGCTTGTTCAATTCATTTTTAATAAGAACATTAAAAATAGAATCTGTTTGTTTGGTTTCTTTTGAAGCAAAAGTAAGTTTGTTCACTTTCGCATCGGGTTTAAAAAAGAATGACAAACTAAACATTACCAACACTGTTGCCGCAATAGAAATAGTAGTGTATAAATTTCGTTTTCTATTCTTAATCGCTTTATTACTCAATTTATCCATAAATCGATTCTCGTGATTTTTGGGTAATTCAATGACATCCCAATCTGAATCAAATCTTGAAAATAATTGCTCTAATTTTCCCTCTTCATTTCTCATATTTCGCATAATTTATTTCTTAAACTTTCTTTGGCTCTACTCAAAGTTGTTCTGCAATTCGCGTAGCTTATTTTTAGGATTTCGCTTATTTCTTCTTGGTCGTAACCTTCAATATAAAATAAAGTCAAAACCGTGCTATAGTTTGTTTTTAAAGATTGAATTGCACTCAAAATTTGTTTGACTTTAATCTCGTCAAAGTTTATTTCTTCAGTAAATTCAGCTTCTTTATCTTCAACTTTGTGTAGGTTTTTTTCAAAATCATCTGCTTTTAGCTTATTGTTTTTTTTGCAAAAATCAATGCTGTAATTAATAACGATTCGTTTTAGCCACGCGCCAAAAGCAACTTCTTTTTTATAAGAATCTATCTTAGTAAAAGCTTTCAAAAAACTCTCTTGCATCACATCTTCGGCAAAATGTTCATCTTTTACAATTCGAAAAGCGACATTATACATTGCTTTACAATACCTATTGTAGACTTCAAATTGAGCCTTTTGGTTTTGTTTTTGGCAAAGTGTTACCAATTCTTCGATATGTAATTGTTGATATGACAAGTAGCTAGTAATCGTTTTAATGAAAGACGTTCCTTTTTATGCAGTGTTACAGTTTTGTAAAAATAAATAAATTTAAAGGTATCAAAATAAACCTATTTAGTATGAAAAGGTTCATTTTCAATTTCGTTCTTTTCTTTTGGAGCAGAAAGATTTGGCTTTTTTGTAAACATAGTCCCGCTGTACGTTCTATCTTTGCTTTTATAAAGAAAAAAAGCAAAGGATGCCACTACCATCAGGGCTAGCTGTTAGTATTGTTTTTCTTTTGCCAGCAAACTATAAAATATACCTTTACCTTTTTCGTTTTAAAAGCTCTGGCACAAAGATTGTCTTTGTTAGTGTGAATAATACAACGCCAAACGGCATAAGTATTGAATTCCAGATAAATAAAAAGTATAAATCATTAACTTTGCATTGAATGATTTTTCATTTAATGACAAAATGACTTAATAACGATATGTCAAATCACAAAATACTTACAATTGACAACTTGTCACTTCAAGAATTTGATTCCGAATCAGATTTAATTCCGCTTTTAACTCCCGAGGATGAAGAGGAAATGAACAACGAAATATTGCCAGAGACATTACCAATTTTGCCTTTGCGCAACACCGTTTTGTTTCCTGGAGTAGTGATTCCAATTTCTGCCGGAAGAGATAAATCCATCAAATTAATCAATGATGCCAATGCTTCAGGAAAAGTTATTGGAGTTGTGGCTCAAATCAATGAAGCAGACGAGGATCCATCTAAAAACGATATCAACAAAATTGGTACTGTTGCCAAAATTTTACGCGTTTTAAAAATGCCTGACGGTAATGTTACCGTAATTCTGCAAGGTAAAAAGCGTTTCGAAATCGACGAAGTTGTAGCTGAAGAACCTTATCTAACAGCAACCATCAAAGAAGTTTCAGAAAAAAGACCAAGAAAAAACGACTCAGAATTTTCTGCGATTATCGATTCAATAAAAGAATTGGCAATAAAAATTATTCAAGAAAGTCCAAATATTCCAACCGAAGCCACTTTTGCGATTAAAAACATCGAAAGTCAGTCGTTTTTGGTGAATTTCGTGTCTTCTAATATGAATCTTTCTGTAAAAGAAAAACAAGATTTATTAGCCATTAATGGTTTAAAGGAGCGTGCGTTAGAAACTTTGCGATTTATGAATGTTGAATTGCAAAAGTTAGAATTGAAAAATGACATTCAATCCAAAGTTCGTTTTGACTTAGACCAACAACAAAGAGAATATTTCTTGCACCAACAGATGAAAACCATCCAAGAAGAATTGGGTGGCGTTTCTCAAGAGGAAGAAATGGACGAAATGAGTCAAAAAGCCAAAACAAAAAAATGGGACGAAAAAACGCAACAACACTTTGAAAAAGAGTTGTCTAAAATGCGTAGAATGAATCCTCAAGCTCCAGATTTTGGTATTCAAAGAAACTATTTAGAAATGTTTTTAGACCTTCCTTGGGGAGAGTTTTCAAAAGACAATTTTGATTTAAAACACGCTCAAAAAGTTTTAGACAAAGACCATTTTGGACTAGAAGAAGTAAAAAAACGAATGATAGAGCATTTGGCAGTACTTAAACTAAGAAATGATATGAAGTCTCCAATTATTTGTTTAACAGGACCTCCGGGTGTTGGAAAAACATCTATTGGTCGCTCAGTTGCAGAGGCTTTAGGAAGAGAATATGTTCGTATTTCGTTGGGTGGTTTACGTGATGAAGCGGAGATTCGTGGTCACCGTAAAACCTATATTGGGGCAATGCCTGGGCGTATCATTCAAAGTCTGAAAAAAGCAGGTACATCTAATCCAGTTTTTGTTTTAGATGAAATCGATAAATTGTCAAGTAGTCATAACGGAGATCCTTCTTCGGCTTTGTTAGAGGTTTTGGATCCTGAACAGAACAATGCTTTTTATGATAATTTCCTAGAAATGGGGTATGATTTGTCTAAAGTAATGTTTATTGCTACTTCCAATAATATGTCGGCTATTCAACCCGCATTACGTGACCGTATGGAGGTGATAAAAATGTCGGGATACACAATTGAAGAAAAAGTTGAAATTGCCAAAAAGCATTTATTTGCTAAACAACTTGAGGCTCACGGTTTGACTTCTAAAGATTTGACTATTGGAAAAAAACAACTAGAAAAAATCATTGAAGGTTATACTAGAGAATCTGGTGTGCGTGGTTTGGAGAATAAAATTGCTCAAATTGTTCGAAATGCCGCGAAATCTGTTGCGATGGAGGAGGAGTACAACAAAAAAGTAACCGACGAAGACATCGTAAAAGTATTAGGTGTTCCAAGATTGGAGCGCGATAAATATGAAAGCAATGATGTAGCAGGAGTTGTTACAGGTTTGGCTTGGACTAGTGTTGGCGGTGATATTTTATTCATAGAATCATTGATTTCTCCAGGAAAAGGAAGTATGACGATTACTGGGAATTTAGGTAATGTGATGAAAGAATCGGCTACGATTGCTTTAGAATATATCAAAGCTAACGCTGAGTTGTTGGGCTTGAATCCTGAAATTATTTCGAAATACAACATTCACTTGCACGTTCCTGAAGGAGCTACACCAAAAGACGGTCCAAGTGCGGGTATCGCAATGTTGACTTCTTTGGTATCCTTGTTTACACAAAAGCGAGTGAAGAAAAACTTAGCAATGACTGGCGAGATTACTTTGCGTGGAAAAGTATTGCCTGTTGGTGGCATCAAAGAAAAAATATTAGCTGCTAAAAGAGCGAATATCAAAGAAATCATCCTTTGTCACGAAAATAAAAGTGATATTGATGAAATTAAATCGGAGTATTTAGAAGGACTTACGTTTCATTATGTGAAAGAAATGAGTGAAGTTTTAGCAATTGCTATTACCAACCAAAAAGTTAAAAACGCCAAAGATTTAAAATAAAACAAATTCTTATTGTTATTCCAAATTCCAGCTGTTTATCAAGTTCGGAATTTGGAATTTCTTTTTTATACAGAAAAGCATTTTTTTATTGGATATAATTTTATCTTCGTTTTATCGTTCTAGTTAATCAAAAAAAAACACCGTCTTGAGGGTATTCAAAAAGTTTTTAGTTGTACTCATAATTTTACTTTGTTTGCCTGTTTTTGGGCAAATAGGAGGAAGGTATACCTATCAATTTTTGAATTTAGTTACTTCTCCCCGTCAAGCTGCTTTGGGTGGAAAAACAGTAACGATTTATGACGAAGATGTCAATCAGGCGCATTTTAATCCAGCTTCGATTAATCCAGAAATGCATAATCAATTGGCACTGAATTACGGAAGCTATTTCGGAGAAGTCAGTTATGGTACAGCGTCCTATGCGTACACTTATGATAGGCATCTACAAACTTTTCAAGCAGGAATCAATTATATCAATTATGGTAAATTTGAAGGCTATGACGAAAATGGTCAAGCAACCAACTCTTTTACCGGTAGCGAAGTAGCGGTTTCTTTGGGATACGCTTATAATATTCCTTTTACAAGTTTACATATTGGTGCCAATGCCAAAGTAATCTCATCTGTTTTAGAAAACTATAATTCATTAGGTGGCGCATTGGATATAGGTGCGGTTTATATAGATGAACGCAACGATGTGAACTGGGCTTTGGTGATAAGGAATATAGGGACACAATTCACTACTTATTCAGGGGTTCGTGAAAAATTGCCTTTAGAAGTACTGCTTGGTGTTTCGCAAGAATTAGACAATGTTCCCATTCGTTGGCATTTGACATTAGAAAATTTACAACAATGGAATATTGGTTTTTCAAATCCAGTTCGAGGAGAAACATCCATTGACGGAACGCAGACCGATGAGAAAGTTTCTTTTGTAAATAATGCGTTGCGCCACGTTATTTTTGGCGTAGAATTGTTTCCCAAAAGAGCTTTTAACGTAAGACTAGGCTATAATTTTAGACGTGGAGAAGAATTACGTGTAGTTGATAAACGTCATTTTTCTGGGATTTCTGTTGGTTTTGGTTTGAAAATGAACCGACTAAAATTCAATTATTCCTATTCTAGATACACATTGGCAGCAAACACAAGTTTGTTTGGTTTGACGTTGAACTTGCAATAAGAGTTTGTTAACTTTGTACTTTATTTAAAAATCAGTAATCATTTTCTGTGGAAAAGATTGCAAAAAATCGCCTTCATTTTGAATACTAAAATCACTATCGCTATTGACGGATTCTCGTCTACAGGTAAAAGCACTTTGGCTAAACAATTAGCTAAACATTTAGGATATATTTATGTAGATACAGGAGCAATGTACCGAGCTGTTGCGTATTTTGCTATGCAAAAAGGATTCATTACTTCATCAACTTTTGATAAATCAGCGTTGATAGCAGCGCTTCCAACTATTCAATTGTCTTTTGAATTCAATGAAGCATTAGGCTTTGCTGAAATGTATTTGAACAATGAAAATGTAGAAACTCAAATCAGAACTATTGAAGTCTCTAATTATGTGAGTAAAGTAGCCGAGGTTTCAGAAGTGAGAGCAAAATTAGTTGAGCAACAACAAGAAATGGGAAAAAACAAAGGAATCGTTATGGATGGTCGTGATATTGGAACCGTAGTTTTTCCTGAAGCGGAACTTAAAATTTTTATGACTGCAAGCGCTGCAACTCGTGCCCAAAGACGTTTTGCTGAGTTGCAACAAAAAGGTGACGAAGTAAGCTATGAAGAAGTGCTTAAAAATGTTGAAGAACGCGATTATATTGACACACATAGAGCCGATTCACCACTTGTAATCGCTGATGACGCAATAGAAATTGATAATTCTGAACTTAATAAAGCAGAACAATTTACCATTGTTTTAGATTTAGTAAATGATGTGATTAAAGCCATCTAAGTTTTGTAAATCTCTTTTTAAAATAGTAGATTTACCGCTTACTTATATTTACTACTTCAATTCAACAGTATGGGAATTAAAATTAGATTGATTATAATGAGTTTTCTTCAGTTTTTTGTTTGGGGAGCTTGGCTCATTACTATTGCCAATTTTTGGTTTGGCACAAAAAGCTGGGACGGAACGCAATTTGGATTAGTCTTCAGTACAATGGGAATCGCCTCATTGTTTATGCCAACGCTTACAGGTATTCTTGCAGACCGTTGGGTGAATGCTGAAAAGCTTTATGGCGTTTTGCATATTTTATACGCTTTAGTTTTATTCTATTTACCTCAAATTACTACTCCTGATAACTTTATTTATGTGATGCTTTTGGCGATGTGTTGTTATATGCCAACCATTGCTTTGAGTAATTCAATTTCATATAATGCTTTAAAACTAAACAATTGTGATGTTGTTAAAGATTTTCCACCGATTCGTGTTTTTGGAACCATTGGTTTTATTGTAGCGATGTGGATTACTAATTTAACTGGAAATAAAGCTTCTGCTTACCAGTTTTATATCGCGGGAGTAGCAGCTATAGGTTTAGGATTGTATGCTTTTTCGTTACCGAAATGTAAACCACAGAATTTGACCAAAGAAAACGCTTCTTTTATGGAGCTAATGGGATTGGAGTCATTTAAATTGTTTGCCAATTATAAAATGGCTTTGTTTTTTATATTCTCAATGTTTTTGGGAGCAGCCTTACAGTTAACCAATGCTTATGGTGATGTGTTTTTAGATGAGTTTAAGCACTTTCCAAAATACGCAGACTCTTTTGTAGTGAAATATTCTACAATTATAATGTCCATTTCTCAAATATCTGAAACCTTATTTATTTTAGCTATTCCATTCTTCTTAAAACGTTTTGGAATCAAACAAGTAATGTTGATTAGTATGTTGGCTTGGGTATTGCGTTTTGGGCTTTTTGCTTTTGGAGACCCAGTGAATGGATTGTGGATGATTATTTTATCGTGTGTAGTATACGGAATGGCTTTTGACTTCTTTAATATCTCAGGGTCATTATTTGTGGAAACCAATACAGATTCAAAGAATCGTTCCTCTGCACAAGGTTTGTTTATGATGATGACTAATGGTATTGGAGCTATTTTAGGAAGTTTTACCTCGGGTTGGGCTATAGACCAGTTTTTTACTAAATCATTTACAAGCACTACAGATTTAGCAGGTTTTTTACAAACTGAAGTAACCAATCCTAAAATGATGGAGTTCATTGGCGCTCAAGGTAAAAAAGTAGCAGCTGATGGTTTGTTAGATTCTGCTTTATTGATGAAAGACTGGCATCAAATATGGTTAGCTTTCGCTATTTATTCTTTGATTATTGCTGTGGCTTTTGCGGTCTTGTTTAAACATGAACATCATCCAAAAGAAGTTGAGAATTTAAATCATTAAAAAGCGCTTCTCGATAGATTTTGATAATTTTTTTCTTCTATTGATGAATGTTATATTCTTTAACAAAATGCCCCAAAAAGAACTTAGCTTTTTGGGGCATTTTTTTTTCAACTTACTTATTTTAAGGAAACAACCCTTTCAGATTGTTGAGTTCTAAAAGGGTTGTTTTCAAATAAATTAGGAAATTAACTAACTAATTGACTTTGATTTCTAAAAACTAATTTACCATCAAAAGCATCAATTAAAATGATACTATCAGCAGTAATTTTTCCTGATAGAATCTCCTTTGATAGTTCATTGAGAACTTCACGTTGAATAACACGTTTTACAGGTCTTGCTCCAAATTGTGGGTCATATCCTTTTTCGGACAAGTAAACAATAGCTTCAGGAGTAGCATCCATAACGACGCCTTGTTGTGCTAACATTTTTGTTACTGATTTCAATTGAAAGCTTACAATTTGCGCAATATTTGCACTTGTTAATGGCGTGAACATTACAATTTCATCAATTCGATTGATAAATTCAGGACGGACTGTTTGCTTTAACAAACCTAACACTTCAATTTTAGCAGCTTCTGTAGCAGCATCAATACTTCCTTTTAAGTTTTCAAATTTATCTTGAATGATTTGGCTACCCATATTTGAGGTCATGATAATAATTGTGTTTTTAAAATCAGCCAAACGTCCTTTATTGTCTGTCAATCGACCTTCGTCTAACACTTGAAGTAGAATATTGAACGTATCTGGATGAGCTTTTTCAATTTCATCTAACAAAATAACTGAATATGGTTTTCTACGAACAGCTTCTGTCAATTGTCCACCTTCATCATATCCTACATAGCCTGGAGGCGCTCCCACTAATCTACTCACGCTATGACGTTCTTGGTATTCACTCATATCAATTCTAGTCATGGCATTTTCATCATCGAATAAATACTCAGCTAATGCTTTTGCTAATTCTGTTTTTCCTACTCCTGTAGTTCCCAAGAAGAGAAAAGTACCTACGGGTTTTTTCATATCTTGAAGACCTGCTCGACTTCTGCGAACTGCATCACTTACAGCTTCAATGGCTTCTTCTTGTCCAACAACTCTTTTGTGTAATTCATCTTCAAGTCTTAAAAGTTTTTCTCTTTCACCTTGGAGCATTTTTACAACGGGTATGCCTGTCCATTTTGCAACAACTTCGGCAATATCTTCTCGGGTTACTTCTTCTTTTATTAATGAAGTTCCTCCAGATTGATTCTCTTGAAGCTGGTGCGTAAGTTCTGATAATTTCTCTTGTGCTTCTTTAATTTTTCCATATCTAATTTCTGCAACTTTGCCATAATCACCTTCTCGTTCAGCACGTTCGGCTTCGTATTTAAAGTTTTCGATTTCAGTTTTTGTAAATTGAATACTATCTACAATGTCTTTTTCAGATTTCCATTTGGCAAAAATTTCGTTACGTTCTTCTTTTAGATTGGCTAAATCTAAGCCCAAAACTTTTAGTTTGCTTTCATCTTTTTCTCTTTTAATTGCCTCAATTTCAATTTCAAGCTGCATTATTTTACGGTCCAAAGCATCAAGTTCTTCTGGTTTAGAATTGATTTCCATACGCAGTTTAGAAGCGGATTCGTCCATTAAATCAATGGCTTTATCAGGTAAAAAGCGATTGGTAATGTATCGTTGTGATAATTCTACAGATGCTATAATTGCTTCATCTTTAATTTGTACTTGATGGTGTGTTTCATATTTTTCTTTAATACCTCTTAGGATAGAAATTGCGCTCTCCGTATCGGGTTCTTCAACCATTACTTTCTGAAAACGTCGTTCTAATGCTTTATCTTTTTCAAAGTATTTTTGGTATTCGTCTAAAGTCGTGGCTCCAATAGCGCGAAGTTCTCCTCGTGCTAAAGCAGGTTTTAATATGTTAGCGGCATCCATTGCTCCTTCGCCACCTCCAGCACCTACAAGAGTATGAATTTCATCGATAAATAAAACGATATCACCTTCAGAAGATATCACTTCTTTGACCACAGATTTTAGACGTTCTTCAAATTCACCTTTATATTTAGCGCCTGCAATTAAAGCACCCATATCAAGTGAGAAAATAATTTTATCTTTTAAATTCTCTGGGACGTCTCCTGCAACTATTCGATGTGCAAGGCCTTCGGCAATAGCGGTTTTACCTACACCAGGCTCTCCTACGAGCATAGGATTGTTTTTGGTTCTTCTTGTTAAAATTTGAAGTACGCGACGAATTTCCTCATCACGACCAATAACAGGGTCGAGTTTACTGTTTCTTGCTAAATCATTTAGGTTTTTTGCATACTTATTCAAAGAATTATAGGTTTCTTCTGCAGAAGCAGAGGTTACTCTTTCACCTTTTCGTAATTCATCAATTGCAGCTTTTAAGTTTTTTTCAGTTACTCCTTGGTCTTTTAAAATTTGTGCTACTTTACTTTTTGTGTTAAAGATTGCAAGTAGTAAATGTTCTATTGCAACGAATTCATCATTCATTTTCTTAGCAATAATTTCAGCCTCGTTGAGTGCGGTGTTGGCACTTCTAGACAATTGAATTTCACCTCCAGAAACTTTTGGAAAATTCTTTATAACGCTATCCAATAATTGAAGAAATAGCGGAACGTTTACTTGCAGTTTTTTTAAAATAAATGGTGCTACATTTTCATCAACTTCAAATATTGCTTTGAAGATGTGCTCATTTTCTATTTGTTGTTGCCCTAGACTTTGCACCAATTGTTGTGAGTGCTGAATTGCCTCTTGGGATTTGATTGTAAATTTATTACTATTCATGATTGGTAGATTTGATGATTAATAACTATTTATTAGCTAATTTTGTTGAGTAGACGTCAAATAGTATTCCAATATAAAATCAACGACATTTTGACCTATTTCTAATTAATTTTTAAAACATTTAACGACAAAAAGTCATAAAAAGAGACAATATGAGCCTATTTAATTCCATTTTTGGTAGTTCTGATGAAAAAAAAGAAAAGCTTAGTAATGTCAATTGGATTCCATTGCAATTGATGGGGCAATTGGATGAAATAATTGCTTTGTCAAAAGAAAAGCCAGTTCTAATCTTTAAGCATAGTACACGTTGTAGTATTAGTAGATTTGCATTGAAGCAATTTGAAAATGAATTTGATTTGCAAAATCAGATAGATGCTTATTTTCTAGATTTATTGGAGTTTAGGGACATTTCAAATGAAATTGCAAGTCGTTTTGGAATTATGCATCAATCGCCGCAACTTCTTTTGATAAAAGAAGGAAAGGTGCTTTATGACGCTTCTCACAGCGATATTCAAGCGAATGAATTGAAGAAATATATTTAGCTTTTATTCTATCAAAAAAAAATCTCATTCAATAAAGAATGAGATTTTTTTTGAAATATAATAGACAAATTAATGTCCTCCAGCAATTTTTTTATCGAAATCAATGCCTTGAGCTCTAAGGATTCCGCTTACTCTCCAAGCATAAAAAGCTAAGTAAGCAAAACATAGAATTCCAACAATATAACTCTCTTGGATTCCGATTCCTTCAGCTACTTTACCTTGTAACACACTGATAAAACCACCACCCATAATCATCATAATTAAGAAGCTACTTCCTTGGCTAGTGTTTTTTCCGAGTCCACTTACTGCTAATGTAAAGATACAAGGCCATAAGGTACTACAAAATAAACCAACACTTGTGAGAGCGTAAACACTTACCATTCCACTTGTTGTCATTCCTATTCCTGTCGCAATGATTCCAAGCGTTGAAAAAATTAATAACATTCTAGCTGGGTTTCCTTTACTAGCCATATCAGCAGCAATTAAAACCAAAATTACTAATCCGTAAACGTAAAAAGGAGTCAAGTCGTGTTTTGCAATTGCGTTAACTCCTAAAAACACACCAAAAGCTAGGTAAGGAGCAATGAATCGCAATATTTTTTGCCAACTCATATTGTCAGTGAAAGCTTCAACAGCTCCTGTCCAACGACCAATCATCAAACTCGCCCAATATAAAGAGATATACGGTGCTACATCTTTCGTTAGAAAGCCTAATTTACTTTCCATATAAGCTGGTAAGTTACTTGCTGTAGAAACTTCAAC
>JACCEA011515924.1_pt1 | contig 11705 bp, 12 predicted proteins | sample 7449851 | NCBI WGS metagenome assembly JACCEA01 (sample SAMN15323453, study PRJNA562643) | freshwater metagenome | isolation source: river surface water | place: USA:Blue River Watershed | collected 2017-08-18 | reverse complement strand
CTTTGTTATAAAAGACCAGTGCAAATAAAGACATCAATGCAGCCAATCTCACTGAAGACAATTCAAATCTAACAAAAGAGAGTGGTAATAGAGTCAATCTGGCTACTGACAACATAACAACATCCTACTTGTAAAATGTGATGATTTTTTTAACATCAGAAACCAATATTTTCCGATAAAGTAAAGTAGCGGTTATCCAGCAAATAGTAAGTGTCCAAATATCATCCGAAAGAAAGTGCGCCCCGCGTAGTTGCTGAGCAAATCCGAATACCAGCCCAACCAGTAACGGGATCAACAGGCCATACCAACGCCAACGACTTTTTGCATAAACGCCAGCAAAAAACAAACACACCCAAGAATAGCCCGCACTGGAATGCCCTGCTGGAAAACAGCCTTCGCCATTGGCTATCCACAATTGTGAAAAACGGCTGAGATAATCCAACTTCCCACCGTATATCGAAAATTCCCAAGGACAAGATAAGTTCAAACTATGTTTGCCGATACTCACTAGGCTAGTACTGATGAGTACTGATAAAAAAAGATATAAAAAAATATTCCGAAATCGTTTAACTTTATGGGAAGAAAAACTAATGAGATACAACGCTAAAACTATTAGCTCCAAAAAAATTGAGGCGTTTCTTCCACCATTGTGAATAATCACTTGCAACCAATAGTTTTTTTGAAAAGCCCAGCTATGACTACCCATCAAATAAATCCAATCGGCAAGTTTGCGATCAAAACCAAAGTACTCATTCAAAGCTGAAAACAAAAGTGCTCCAACCACTACTGCCTTGACTGTGCCAAAGTATTGATAGTCGGATTCAGCAGCCAACGAAACTTTTGACTGATAAGTCAATTCTGATATTTCCATAATCAACAAACCCTGATTACCCAAATAAGAACAGTGATGGAATAGATAACGAATTCACTCACTAAGGTTAGAATTGGTTTATTAAGAGAAACTTAACTTGATATTGATGAACCGCCTTAAGCTATTCTTAAGTTAGGTTTGCTTTAGTAGCAGTAAATCAACTGGACAGAGGCTTTATGAAAAACATTCTCAAATACTGTTGCTTATTTATAGTTGTTAGTTATTCCCATTTGGCACTTGCTAACAACGCCTTAAATATCGAGCAATACAAAGGCAAGGTTGTATATATTGATTTTTGGGCATCTTGGTGTGTTCCCTGCCGAAAATCATTTCCCTGGATGAATGACATACAACAAAAATTCGAGAAAGATTTAGTTGTTATTGGCATCAATGTCGACCAAGAAAAGTCCTTAGCGGATGAATTTATCAAAGAAACTTCGCCTCAATTTAAGATAATTTTTGATGCTAAAGGTTTACTGGCTACCGAATATCAGGTTGCCGCAATGCCAAGTTCGTTTATTTTGGATAGATCAGGAAAAATTGTATTCAAACATCTTGGTTTTCATACCAAAAAACAAGCCACCTATGAATCAGAAATTCAACAACTCATTAACCAACAATAACCTTCAACCTTCGGGGTAATTTATGCTTGATCGAAGAATGATTTCAACGATCAGCCTGATAATCAGCATAGGCTTATTATCTGGCTGCTCGAATTTAGGGGTCAAACCCTGGGAAAGAGATTTACTCGCCAAAAAATGCATGCAGCTCAATGCTTATCCTTTGGAATCTGCATCAGACGATCATACTTATTTCAGTAAAGAAGCTTCTACTGGCGGTAGGGGCTTTGGCGGAGGTGGCTGCGGATGCAACTAATAACACAACCCAAAAGCAATCAAAAAAAATCCGCGGGCAATATTGCATTGTTACTTGCAGCGGCCAGTGTGAATTTAGTTTCATCGACTGCACACGCAAAAGACGCTCCTTGGCAGGTAGATTCATCGCTACTCATTTATTCAGAATCGGATAGTCGTGTAACTGCTGTCGAACCGATTGTTGCATTGAAAAAAGATTTAGGTGATGAACATATTTTTTCGATGAAGATGACATTGGATTCTTTAACTGGCGCATCACCAAATGGTGCTCTGGCATCCAATAGCCCGCAAACCTTTACTGGGCCATCAGGCGAAGGCAAATATGAAGCAGATGCAGGCGAAACACCCTTAGATAATAGCTTTAAAGATACACGCGCAGCACTCAATTTGGGTTGGGAACAACCTTGGGGAGATCGCAATAAAATATCCTTGGGCGGAAATTTTTCAAAAGAATATGACTTTACCTCTCTCGGTTTAAATGGCGCAATCGCGCGTGACTTCAACAACAAAAACACCACTCTGTCTTTCGGTGTAGGTTATGAAGCCGATCAAATTAACCCTGTTGGTGGCACGCCTATTAAGTTAACGGCAATGGCGCAGGGTGATGACGATGAAGATGACGATATAAAACAAACAGGATCTGATGAAAGCAAAGATGTATTGGATGTTTTGTTCGGCCTAACACAGGTGATGAACCGCCATTGGGTAACACAACTCAATTATTCTTATGGATCATCCAGTGGTTATCATTCTGATCCCTATAAAATAGTGTCCGTGCTGGACGATCAGGGGAATATTGTAAACCATCCTTCTGCTGATATTGACAATTGGTATGCCTATGAAAACAGGCCTGATGAACGTATTCGCCACAGTTTATATTGGGCGAATAAAATTCATCTGACTGAAGATGTCATTGATTTTTCATACCGATATTACACAGATGATTGGGGCATTGATTCACACACCTTGGATTTACGCTATCGCTATCAATTTGCCAATAATATGTATTTGGAACCGCATCTACGATGGTACCAACAATCAGCTGCTGATTTTTATCAATTGTTTATTGCTCAATCAACACAAACGACGGCTGCTACAGTTAACTTGGATTATGTATCCGCAGATCCACGCTTGGCAGAATTAACGGGTACTACTTTTGGTATCAAATATGGAATTGAATTCAACCGCTACAGTGAATTCAATATTCGTATTGAACAATATAACCAGTCTTATGAGATCAATAGCTCTAGATTACCTGCACTTGCCGGTTTGGATTTAGCACCTGACTTGAAAGCCATGACCGTTGCTATTGGCTATTCATTCGAGTTTTAATCCAACTCCACTGGGATTTTAGTGATCGTTTGATAAAGCCCAACTTTGCCCGTCTAACAGACGGGCTTTTTATTTTAATCATGTATAGTTGACACCATCGCTCAAAAAATACGATATATTTAGCAAAGATTTTGAACATCAAAATGCTGCCGTAGTAAGCCACCTTAAAAATTCTCGATTATGATAAATAAAAATGATGTGACGCTGCTCAAAAAAGACCAACACTTTCTTGGTCAATTCCGGGCAATGGCAAGTACCTGCGAGATACTGATTGATACCACAGACGAAACACATGCATTACAACTCATGCAAATAGCACAAGCGGAAACGCATCGCATCGAAAAAAAATTCAGCCGCTACCGATCCGATAATATTGTTTATGCTATTAATCACAGCCTAGGAAAATCTGTTGAGGTGGACGAAGAAACCTCTTCACTGTTTGACTATGCACAATTATGTTACCAATTGAGCGATGGTCTATTTGATATTACTTCGGGTGTATTACGACGGGTATGGATCTTTGATGGCTCAGACAGAATTCCAGATCAGAACAGCATTTTCTCTCTGCTGCCGTTAGTAGGTTGGCATAAAGTTAACTGGCAAAAACCGATTTTCACACTACCCGAAGGAATGGAAATTGATTTGGGCGGAATTGGTAAAGAATATGCCGTCGATAAAGTATTGAATTTATTAACAAGTCAAACTGATGTGCCACTGTTGATAAATTTTGGAGGTGATCTAGCCGTCAGTGGCTTACAAAAAAATCAACTACCTTGGCAAGTCGGAATTGAAACACCCAATGAAACAGGCAAGGCCAAGAATATTCTGGAAATTTCCGCGGGAGCCTTAGCAACCAGCGGCGATTCAAAACGTTTTTTATTACACAATGGCAAACGTTATGGGCATATTCTAAATCCGAAAACCGGCTACCCTATTGAAAATGCACCACGATCAATTACCGTAGCCGGATCAAGTTGTACCCAAGCTGGTACCCTTTCTACATTGGCGTTATTGCAAGGTGAAAATGCAGAAAAGTTTTTACAAGAACAAGATGCAATTTTTTGGTGTTTACGATGAGATTACTTCTGGTTGAAGATGACATAATGCTAGGTGAAGCATTACAAGAAGCCATGACCTTGCATCACTATGCTGTCGATTGGATGAAAGACAGCGAATCAGCTTATCGTTCATTAAAGCACGAAAATTTTGATTTAATGATTTTGGATCTAGGTTTACCTGGTATGGATGGCATCAGCTTTTTAAAAAAAATCAGACGTGAAAAACATTCCATACCCACACTAATATTGACAGCACGAGATACATTACTCGATAAAATTTCCGGTTTAGATGCGGGTGCCGACGATTATCTATTAAAACCATTTGAACTTGATGAGCTTCTCGCTCGTCTTCGAGCTATTTCACGGCGCCTTACGGGTAGAGCAGATAATGAAATTATTCATGGTGACTTGCGACTCAATTTGGATACTCAGGAAATTTCTTATAAAGAAAACGCCGTAAATTTATCTCGCCGTGAATTTATGATTTTAATGAAGCTTTTGGAAACTCCCGGCAGAGTGCTGAGCCGCGAGCAACTAGAGCAAAGCCTTTATACTTGGAGCGATGATGTAGACAGTAATGCACTCGAAGTTCATATACATCATTTACGCAAAAAAATTGCACCTGACTTTATCAGGACATTGCGTGGCTTTGGTTATGTGATTGATAAATGAAAGCCTTATTCAACATGTTTATTCAAGGTAAATCTTGGTTTTTAGGTTCACTCAAACGATTTTTTATTGTGAGTTTGTTGTGTCTACTCGGCTTAAGTATTGTCATTACCATATTGATTACCCGCCATGTAACGGTCAAACAAGTCGATGAACTCTATGATGCACAGATGGCACAAACCAGCCGAGTTTTGCAGAGCTTTCTGAATCGTCCTATTGATGAACTTGACTATGAGAACCTCAATTCAACTTTGCTGAGTGCGCTGAACAATTTTACTGATGAAAATGACAGTCAACGCCACAGCACCGGACATGGCTACGAAAATAAATTAGCTGTTCAACTCTGGGATGAAGAAGGCAATCTTCTTGTAAAAACGCCCACAGCACCTATGTACTTATTATCACCACTGCAAAAAGGCTATTCATTTGCTCAGTATCAACAACATCACTGGCATACCTTTACTCAATACATGCCACAAAATCAATTATGGATAGTATTAGCCGAGCGTGAAGATATTCGTGATGAATTAATACAAAAATCGTTATTGAGTGCACTGGGCGGTTTATTTTTTGCTGCAATGTTTATGAGCATCTGCTTGATATGGGTGATTAAACGCGGTTTAAATCCTTTAATAACAATATCTCAACAATTAGCTGAACGAAATTTGGATAAGTTGGCCTCCATTACACTCGAAGAATCTACACCGAAAGAATTAGTCCCGGTTATTAACAGTATCAATCAATTAATGACGCGCGTTTCTCAGGCTGTTGAAATTGAGCGTCGTTTTTTGGGGGATGTTGCGCATGAATTACGCACACCTTTATCAGCCATGAAGCTAAACACTCAGTTGGGGTTACAAAGCTCTAGCATTGAACAAAGTAAAAATCAGCTTGCCAAAATTTTAATTGGCATCAACCGCAGCAATCGACTAATCCAACAACTACTGACTTTGGCAAGATTGGACCCTAAAGCCTTGGGCGAAAAAACATCGCTAAACCTTTTCGACTTACTCATGCAATCCATTCAGGATTTAAATGGCCAAACAATTTATTTACAAGCAGAAACCTATACATTGCACCTACAGAATCATCAGATTCAATTTAGTAATCAATTCAAACAAACCAATATTACGGCTCATCCACTCTTGCTATCTGTGTTATTTCGCAATTTGATAGATAACGCCTGTCGTTATAGTCCCAAGGGTTCGAAAATTGAATTGCAAGTAACACAAAATAACCAGTACACAGTGATAAGTGTGATAGATAACGGCGCAGGTATTGCCCGAGAAAAATTGGATTCATTAGGACAACGTTTTTTCAGAGCAGAGCCAGATCAAAAACTAGCCGACCAAAGTGGCAGCGGGCTGGGTTTATCAATTGTGGCTCGCATTATTGAACTGCATCAGGGCCATCTTGAGTTTTTACCCGTGAAACCACAAGGCTTGGAGGTTCGTTTTAGCCTGCCTTCGTGACAGCGCACTCACAGTCACGTATATTTCCGACCTCTATCAGCTCACCCAATCCACAGCTCACGATTTCTACGGGGATTATGCTATGCAGCAGAAACTGGAGACGACAACGTTTCTCTTTTTTTTATTTATTGTTTCCTTGGGTTTTATTCTGATTCTTAAACCTTTTTTTGGCACTATTTTTTGGGCCTGTGCAATCGCCGTTATTTTTTATCCGTTACAAGTACGGCTACTCAAAATATTGAAAGGAAGAATTAATTTAACTGCTTTTATAACGCTAATGGCTTGTATTCTAATCGTGATATTACCGGTTATTGTCTTAACTGGTTCAGTTATCAATGAAGGTGCAGCAATTTATCAGCGTATGCAATCAGGTGAAATCAATCCTGCTCAGCAAATTGAAAAAATTCGCACCGCATTTCCAGCCCTGCAAGCAGTGTTCGATAGGTTTGGAGTCGACATCATTAAAATTAAAGAAGCGGCGATGCAGCTTGCAATGAGCAGCGGCAAATTTTTGGCGCAACAAGCCATTAGTGTTGGACAAAATACTTTCAAGCTGGTGTTGAATATTTGTTTAATGCTGTACCTAACGTTTTTCTTGTTACGCGATGGCACAGGAATACTTGAATTATTAATTCGCGCTCTACCCTTGGGTGACGCACGCGAACGCTTACTCTTTGCAAAATTTGGCGAAGTAACGCGCGCCACTATAAAAGGTAATCTCGTGGTAGCTTTAGTACAAGGGACACTGGGCGGTATGATTTTTTGGTTTTTAGGAATCCCCGGTGCGTTACTCTGGGGGGTACTCATGGCTTTTGCGTCGTTGATACCTGCGGTTGGTCCCGCATTAATATGGGCTCCAGTTGCCTTGTATTTAGTCGCCGCAGGTGAGCACACCCAGGCGATTATTTTAACGGCATTCGGTGTCGGCATTATCGGCTTGGTAGATAATGTGTTGCGCCCGATATTAGTGGGTAGAGATACAAAATTACCCGATTATTTAGTATTGCTATCAACACTTGGCGGATTAGGATTATTTGGTATTAACGGCTTTGTGATAGGCCCCTTGGTTGCCGCATTGTTTATCGCATTTTGGGGAATTTTTATTCGTGAAATTCACTTACTCGCACCCAAACAACATTCAGACATCACAGGCAAGAGTGCCACCAAACAAAATCCTTCCGAAAAGGAAAATAATTAATGTGGTTTAAAAATTTACGTCTATTCCGGCTAACGCAACCTTGGACATTGACACATGAAGAGTTACACGAAAAATTAAGTGCTTTTGTTTTTAACCCTTGTGGAAATCTTGATCTTTTTCGCTATGGATTTATTCCACCTTTAGGTCAAGATTCAGAAGAATTGGTGCATTCTACTCAGGGAAGAATGATGATTTGTGCCAAACGTCAGGAAAAAATTCTGCCCAGTGGCGTTATCAAAGAACAAGTAGAAGAGAAAATACTGAGTATCGAAAATACCGAACAACGAAAGTTAAGCCGTAAAGAAAAACAGAGCTTAAAAGATGAGATTATCTTTTCGTTGTTACCAAAAGCTTTCACCCGATCACGATTGGACTTCGCCTACATAGATCCAAAAGCCAATTGGATTGTAGTCAATAGCGCATCTGCAAAACGCGCTGAAGATTTAATGAGTAAATTACGCGAAGCACTGGGCAGCTTGCCCAGTATCCCGCTCGCCACAAAACATCTGCCCACACAAATCATGACGCGTTGGTTGCGCGAAGCCACAGCCGGTGCCGAATTGGAACTAGGTGATGAATGCGAACTGGTTGCCAGTAAAGACGGCCGCATTATTCGCTGCAAAAAACAGGATCTCACCGCCAGTGAAATTCGTAATCATCTGGACTTAGGTATGCAAGTTAATAAATTAACATTGATTTGGAAAGAATCAGTACATTTATTAATTGACGAACAATGCGCAATTAAACGATTAAAATTTGAAGGCGAAATTACCAACCCCAGTAATGAACGACAACCAGAAACTAAAGCCGAACAATTCGATTTAGATTTTTCAATCATGGCATTAGAATTCGATGCGCTAATTAACACCATCATCAAATCATTTGGCGGTATTAATAAAGACAAGGATATATGATTTTACTGACTCAACGCCAAACCAATCTTGTTGTTTCACTTTATATAGGCATAGTGCTGAATGCCACGACGCTATTCAGAAATGCCAGTAAAGCAGGCTTCAATGAGTTGCTCATTGCGCTATTGTCGGCAATCGCCATTGTCGCATTGACCTATGGACTTTGCTCTCTTTTCTCTATTTTTGGAAAGAAACTATATAAGGCCATGCTGGTTTTTTTTATTATGTCTTCCTCTATCGCCAGTTATTACATGATTTTTTTTAATGTAGTGATTGGTTATGGCGTTATAGTGTCAACACTTACTTGGGATTTTGATCTTTCAAAAGAAAGTGTTGGCTGGAATTTTATGCTGTGGGTTTTTATCTCCGGCGTAATACCTGCTTTATTGTTGATGAGAACTCATTTGACAAAATCCTTTTATGATTGGCGCTGGAAAAATTTTTATTTATTTGTATTGAGCTTTCGTTTTTTAATTATTGGATTATTAGCGTTAATCATCTGTTTAAAAATAGCCATTTTTTTGATTGAAAGAGATGAAATTAAACTCAACCGTTATCAAGCCAGCCCTGGGGGAATCATCGCCCATTCTTACTTGCCCACGAATTGGATAGCAGGGTTGGCATCTTATCTTTATCAACAAATTAATGAACATAATGTCTCTCATCTATTGTTGAATCCTGCAGATCATTTTACCTATCAAGCAGATAGTGCGATTAAGGATTTATATCTAGTTTTTGTTATTGGCGAAACTACGCGATGGGATCATATGGGGTTATTAGGATATTCGCGCAATACCACACCACAATTATCGAAGGAAAAGAATTTAATTGCACTTAAGGGGGAATCCTGCGACACCGCTACCAAACTGTCATTGCGGTGCATGTTTGTTCGTTATGGGGCATCAGAAAATAATCCTCAACGCACAGTGAAAGAACGCAATGTATTCGCCGTGTTGCGCTCATTGGGATTCAGTTCCGAACTCTATGCTATGCAGAGTGAAGTCTGGTTCTATAGCAGTATAGATGCACAAAAATACGAAATACGCGAAGTGATTGCTGCACCTTACATCCAAGAAAATAAACCTGTAAATGATTTAATTCTGGTTGACCAACTCAAGCAATCATTGTTGAATAATCCAGCAGGAAAACATCTCGTGGTATTGCATAGTAAAGGCTCGCATTTTTTATACAGTCAACGCCACACACCCGAATTCGCTCAATTTAAACCTGAGTGTTTAAGTATTGATGATGCCTGCTCTCTTGAGCAATTAATTAATTCTTTTGATAATTCGGTTTTATTTGTTGACCATGTATTAACGGAAATTTTTAATCAGTTACGCGATAAAAATGCATTGGTATTCTATGTGTCCGACCACGGGGAGTCGATTGGAGAAAACACCCATTTCCATGCCACACCAAAAGAAATGGCCCCTCCAGAGCAATTCAGAGTTCCCTTTATTATTTGGGCATCGGATAAATTTTTAAGCCATCCAGAAAATGCAGCAAGATTTGATAAGCTGAAACACAAACAACTTTCTGATACAGTCGTCAAACATACCGACATATTTGACAGCTTACTCGGCTGTATGGGATTTAACTCACCGAATGGTGGAATCAACAATCAATTGAATTGGTGCCATTAGAATGAATAAGCATTTTTATTGTGTTGGCCTATGCCGTTTTATTTCTAGAATTGCCATGATGCAGGTTATTTTATGCCTAATAGCCTGCAATCCTTCTACACCTAAAACACAAAAACTGGAAGGATTTGCACAAGGAACGACTTATCACATCACTTATATACCGCCAGCAGAACATAGGTTGGATGTAAATAATATTGAGAAATCCATTGCTGCTGAATTCGAACGCATAGACATAACATTATCCAATTATCGAAATGATTCTGAGATCGAACGATTTAACAATAATCAAACTGACAGCCCACTGAGTGTTGACGCTGAGTTAGTGAAACTGGTGGAACAAGCACGGAGTGTTTATCAAGCCAGCAATGGTTGTTACGATTTAACAATCAAGCCCTTATTTGATTTATGGGGATTTAAAAAAGATGTATTTTCTCCTCCATCCGAAGAAAATTTATCCATGACGCTTTCAACGATTGGTATGAATTATTTAGAAACGGTTGATGCCACTCACCTGCGCAAAATGATTCCAAAATTACGAATTGATATTTCGTCTATAGGACAAGGTTACACAGTAGCGCGTATCGCCGCTATTTTAGAAAAACATCAGATCCACAATTATTTAGTCGAAATCGGTGGAGAGTTAAAAACAAAAGGGAAAAAATCTACAGGTGAGCCTTGGAAAATTGCATTAGAGAAACCCCTACCCAACGAACGCAAACTTCACAAAATTGTTTCTTTCGATTCCGGCGAGCCTTATGCGTTAATGGCATCGGGAACCTATCGCCATTATTTTGATGATAAAGGCAAACGCTATAGCCATATTCTCGACGCTCGCACAGGTAAACCCGTTGAACACAATACAGTATCAGTTACGGTGTTGAATCCTGACCCCACCATCGCCGACGCTTGGTCCACTGCTCTACTCTGTTTGGGTTCTCAAGAGGGGTTGAAAGTTGCCAATCAAAATAATATCGCCGCTTTATTTATTGACGATCAAAATGGTTCGTTAGTCGAACGCAATTCACAAGGGCTTAATGAATTGCAGGGAATTAGTTTGAGTGAACCTTGATAAATTTTCTTTACCAGAAAATAACACTAAAGCGACATCATCATACAATTCTATAGGTTATTAATTCACTCCTGATTAAAAATAGTCTCCGCTAACAAGCTTTACAAAAACCAATCAACGCTTTCAAACCATTGTTGCGCGAGGGAGTCATGTATTTTTGTAGTTGGGATTTATGTAAGAACTCTTCTTCATTCCAGTTGCGAATATAATTCGCGGTTTGGCCGTTGAGTTGAACGAGAATGATGGCAGCTAAACCTTTGATGAGTTTGCTTTGGCTGTCGAATAAAAAATACTGGACGTCATCAATGGATTCGGTTTGTATCCAACTCTCTACCTCGCAACCTTTCAGTAGGGCTTCCGGTTTTTGTAGTGCAGGTTTGGGCTTGATGAGATCTGACCATTGCAGAATTAATCGGTATTTTTCTTGCCAGTTGTGACCATTCATCAGCAAGCTTAAGTCGATTGATGATAAATCATCGTAGTACATCGGGAACTCCAAATAATCTGTTGGCATTGGCGGTGGTTTGCTCAGCAACTTTTTCCAAGGATAATTGTTTTATCTTTGCCAATGAATCCGCTATTGCAATCAAGTTGATAGGTGTGTTGG
>JACCEA012124742.1_pt1 | contig 11708 bp, 14 predicted proteins | sample 7449851 | NCBI WGS metagenome assembly JACCEA01 (sample SAMN15323453, study PRJNA562643) | freshwater metagenome | isolation source: river surface water | place: USA:Blue River Watershed | collected 2017-08-18 | reverse complement strand
TCGGTGGTTCATCATACAACTTCAAGATTATCATTAATGGTAATAATGCTACTCTAGAGCAGATTTACACTAAGATTCAATACTTGTTACGTCAAGCTACGGATATTAACACTGGCGGTACAGCTGGTTCTAAGATTGGTAAGATTCAGTCCGACTTGCTAACATTCGTTGGCGATACACTGGTTACTAGTCAATCGGTTTATATTGATAACGTTCTACCAGCCGATAGTAACCGTGTAGAATTTTACGATGATGGTAACACTAAACGTACTAACCCTTACAGCTCTGCTGGTACTATTACGTTCAACACCCCTCTAGTTGGTGGTGGTTCTTCTTACCGCTTGATGTTTACAGATCCTCCAGGTGCAGGTAACGCTTTCGGTGAATCTGGTGCTATTACTGTTAATGACGCCACCGGTACTCCTATTACTGGTACAATCTCTGCAAGCAGCATTAACTTTACGTATGACTATGACGGCAACGTTCAGGGCGGATTTACTGGTGGTACAGATCGTCCAGTTACTCTAATTGGTATTAAGCCAGGCTCTGGTAAGTATGTTGTAGCTACAGGTACCCTTACACGCTCTAAGTCTATCGCACTATCACTTGTTGCTGAGCAGGATCGTGTTTACGCATAAGGAATAGTAGATGGCACTCACCGTTGACACCGTTAATAAACGGATTATTTTAGACAGGGCTACAATTACAGCTCAAGAAATATATGCAGGGTGGGTGGACTGGGTAGTTTTATCAGATAACGTAAAATACCCTCAAGCGTTCCTAGCCGTAGGCGGTGATGACCTTGGGGGTGGATTATCTATTCCACCTTATTATTTCTTGGCTAATGGATGGAGAGTACGTCCAATGGAGTCTTCACACACATTAACGATCACAGGTAATTTGTTCGTAGATGGTGGCGGAGACCCTGTAGTTAGCACACTAGGTAACTACAATGTACTAATAAGATCGGTAGTACCTGTGCAAGCGCAAGGTATTAGCACTGGTGGAGGTAGCGCACCTACAGCAGAACAAAACGCAGAAGCAGTATGGCAACATACTTTCGTAGGTAAGCTATTAACAGTAGCTAAATTTTTAGGGCTTAAGTAATGACCTTACAAATTAGATTAATCTTACTAGGCATTATGCTGGCAGCTCTAGGTACCTTAGGGTACCTAGGCTACGCCAGAGTTAAGGCAGTAGGCTATGAAGAGGCTGAAACAAAGTATTTAAAAATCATTCAAGAACAGAACGATAAAGTAGCTGTAAAGATTGATGGAATTGAGAAACTGAGTAATACACTAGTAGTTGCTAACAGGTCCTCTCAAGCTAAATACAGTGGAGATATCAAGACTATTTTAGCTGAAATCCAGGGCAAGCCTTTGTACTATTTAAAAGATGGCCAATGTACCCCAACGGCAGAATTCTCAGATAGTTTACGGAAGGTAATTCAACGTAGTAATCAGGAAGTGAAGGATTCCCAAAAGTGAGATTTATCCCAATCATAATTCTTTCAATTTTTCTGTCTGGTTGCTCGATCTCCGAATATTTCAGATGGAAAGACCCTCAGAACGTAAACATTAACCCCGAAGTACTTGAATATTGCGCACCTTTAAATGAGGATGTCAAGATAGAAGAAAACGGCGTACTTACTGTTTACTCTGACATGGCCCAACAATACGTTACATGCGCTAAAAAACAAGCTGCTGGCGTTAAAGTTATCCAGGAGCTTGTGAAATGAGCGCTCCAGAAATCTCTTTATTAGTAATTACAGTATTAGCTTTAGGGTTCATTCTAAAGTGGCACCTGGACCCTAATACAAAGCTAAACTTCTCGTCCGTCATAACTGACGAAAAAGGAGAGTTTAGTCTGTTCCGCACTGGACAAGCTACTGCTCTTGTAGTATCTACGTGGTACTTTGTTACAGAAGTACATCGTAATCAAATGACCTGGGAAGTTTTTGCACTATATATGAGTACTTGGGCAGGAGCTAACCTAATTAAAATGGGCATTAATAAAATGGCTGTTAAAGGAGACGCAACCAATGCAACTCAGTGAACACTTCAGTCTAGAAGAAATGACTGTATCTCATAACGCTGCTAGGATGGGTATTGATAATACTCCGCCTGATGATGTACTAGATAATCTAAAGTACACAGCCTCTAAAATGGAGGACGTTAGAACACTACTAGGTGGCTGCCCTATTACAATTAATAGCGCATACAGAAGCCTAGCGGTTAATAAGTTAGCTGGTAGTAAGTCCGATAAAAGCCAGCACGTTAGAGGCGAAGCAGTTGATTTTATCTGCCCAAAATTCGGCAATCCAAGAGAAATTGTAGAAGCTATTATTGCTTCCAATATCCAGTATGACCAAGTAATTTTAGAGTTTAATTCTTGGGTTCATATAAGTTTCAAGAAGAGCAATCCACGTATGTCTGCTCTTATTATTGATAAATCCGGTGCTCGTCAATTCGCGTAAGCACTATCCCTTAATATAACTATTTAGTTTATATGGCAAAAAACTCAGGCAAAGCTAGCCGCCGTGCGGCAACTCAGCATAATGAATATACCCCCAACTCCTTTAAAGAGGTACACCCTCTAAATTGGATTCAGGGCGAATACCAAGACGCTATCCGACATAATGATATTATATTCGGCGTAGGTTCAGCTGGTACAGGAAAAACATTCATTGCAGCGTCTTACGCAGCTGGGGAGTTATTTCACAGACGGATTAATAAGGTCTATCTTACACGTCCAAATGTTGAAACAGGTAGAGGATTAGGTTTCCTACCTGGCACACTAGAAGAAAAATATGCTCCTTATCTAATGCCCTTTGATAACATTTTTAGCAAAGCACTAGGTAAAGGTTTTTATGAGTATTGCTTAAAGAATAAGGATATTGAACCGACTCCACTAGGATTTTTACGTGGAACAACCTTTGAGAACTGCATCGTACTAGTAGATGAAGCTCAGAACTGTACTAAAGAAGAGATGAAAATGCTTCTTAGCCGTATCGGTAAAAACTGCAAAATGATCTTCTCTGGAGATCAAGATCAGTCCGATATCGGTGATGACTCAGGCCTAATGGACGCTGTTAATCGTCTACGCGGTATTGAAGGTATCGAGACAGTACACTTTAGAGACGAAGATATTGTAAGAAGCAAAATGTGTAAAGCTATTATTATGGCTTACCGTAATTAATAAAAGAAAAAGCCCGCTAAGCTTAGTGCTTAGCGGGCTTTTTCTTATTCAGCTTCTGCTTCTGTTGGCTTAGGCAATTGCTCCTGATACTGTTGCATCAATTTTTGAACAATTGGATTAGCTACTTTAAAAGGTAGCTCTGCCAAACCATTTAGTGCCAAGTTAACTTCGTCAATAGTAAGAGAGAAGTTATATTCTTTACGTTCATCATTACCCATTTTTATTTTCCTTTATATAGAGTTTCCACCCTCTATGTGATTTAATCTTTTTAGAGAATAGTCTACTAAGTCCTTCCCTTGTTAGGTTGTGCTTCTCAGAAAATTCTCTGGCATTTGTTATATTGGTATAGATAGTTCCTGATGTATCTATTAGATCAGGGTATAAAAATCCGTTGGACTTATTTATGCTAAGCTCCTCCGCCATCTTTTTTCTGGACTTCTTGTACCTTGAGTCCATGGTGCTTCTATCTCTAATTATACTAAATAGTTTTGGATACTTCTCTTGTAACCACGTATGTGCATTATTATCGACAATATTAGTTATTGTCGATATACTTACGCCAGTTATATCTGCTATTTCTTGATATGTGTATATTTCGCTATTACTTAATAGTTTAAATACTTCAGTCAGTAGTTCTTCAGAGTATATAGCTCTATTATGCTGCGTACCTGACCCACCACCATCACCTCCAGAAGAGATATTTAAACCTGAGTTAATTGAATCAAGTTCCTTAATCCAATATATTTCTTTTTCATTCAGACTAGTCGTATCACAGTACTCTAATACTAAAAACTCAGGCTCACCGTAATTTTTATAAGCATTCAAAACCTTATAATTGGCTATACCATCCCGCATACTGGTGAGGTGGTCCCTATGTCTGCGTAATAAGTTATTAGACTTACCTACGTAGCAGTTGCCCTCAAAGTTGAGGCAGTATATTCCAACATTATTCATTCTTGTGTAACCTAGTTAATTATCTTATAATTTTTAACATAGGTTACACATACTTTGAAAGTCTAAATTTTCTTACCGGATTGGGCAACCACCAGTAGAGCAATCGTCCTGAACTATTTCATCAAAGCTATTAGTATTATCTAGGTCAACTTCTCCTAGAGTCTCTACGTAGTCCTTGTAAGTACGTTCATCAACCACTTCCTGCGGTAAATATAAGTAACCAAGATCTTTAGCTGTCTTGCTAGGGTCGGCTCTATAAATAAAGCTAACACCAACATAAATATCCCAATTATCTAGCAACCACTTAATAATATCCTCTACTTCATCAATAGAGTAGGAAATAGTTACGGAAGTATTCTGCTGTGTCCAACTGTTTTGAATAAGTTTATACTTTTCTAGCTGTTCTATAGCTGTATCTAGATTAACTTCTTTACCATTTACTTTGCTAAAGGGTACGTCCTCCCATTTAACAGGGAAAGTAACTAGCACACCAGAATCATCGGTAGGGTGATTAAATACGTTATAATTGGCAGCGCGAAGCTTCTCTACAACAGGATCGTATTTACTAAACTGTACGTTATTAAAAATATACTTGCCGAGAGGTTTATGTATGCCTTCAGTAGTATCCATGATTTTGCTTAAAGTACCGCTAGGTTTCACGCAGGTAACATTTTTAGGACGAGGTAGTCCTAGCTCTTCGGCCATGCCGATAGCAGCGCTGGTAGCTGTACGCTTAAGATACTCATAGTCATAACCGCCCATATCAGGACGCTTGGCAATGCCAGTAAGACCAACACCGCAAAGACGTAAGAAATAGTTATTAAGATGCCAAGACTCTTGCAGGATACCATCTTTTAGATTTACACAGGTTTGTCTGTAGTTAGCTCTCGCAGCGAGGCGAATAGCTTCGTGAAGTCCGGCTGTATTTCCTTTGAACTTTCCAATGTCAGTTTCAGTGAGGTTGCAAAAGGACTTGTTGCCCAAGAGGATTTCGACACACGGATTGCACCCTGCGAACCATGGAGCTCTTCTAGTTGCTTCGACAGCATTAATAAATCCTGGCTCGGAACCTCCCGCGTCGGCCATGAGATCGAAAATTCTACGCAGATCGGCATAAACTGGCTTCTCCTTAAATACTAGACTATTATTTGATTGTTGACGGTGAGCATTCCCATGTAACCACCAATCCTTCTTAGCTACTGCGAATTCTTCCCATTCTGGTTGACCATACTCGAATAGAGCAATTTCAGCTGAGCGGCGAGAACTGAGGATAGTTCCAAGAAGATTGACAATATCTAGAATATCCATTCTAGTAAGTAGACTATCAGCACGCCCGTTAAGGATGTTCGCAATTGCAATATACGCCGTAGAAATAGCGCTATCACCACTACTAATCCATCCGTAGCCTTTTAGACGTTCCCCCGCAGGACGAAGTTGAGAAAAATCTAGGACGAGTTCTTTTGCAGGATACTTTCCCGCCATAAGTTTACCTATAGACTTAGCCCACGCCTCAGCAGAATCACCAACAGAGATTGTCCATACTTTATTTACGTTATCCCAAGTTTCGGTATTATTTTCATTACCACCTTTTTCAGTACGGGTACTGCGGATAACGCGAATATTTTTAATAGGCTTACTAAACCCATTTAGTGTACCTACAATAGGCTTAAATCCTACGCCACATCCTTGTAGCAAAAGCCATAATACATCCACTAGGTCGTATACTGTTTCTACCTCAGTAAAACTGCAATTAAATTGAGAGGCTTCACGTGTTTGGGCTACACTTGTACCGCCAAGCCACAAAGACCTACCTGACATAGATACCTTACGGTCTAACATTAACTGCTCTAAATCATATAGCTCACCAAACTCACTATCGGTTAGTTCTCTACCTACTGCACGCTCCCATAGCCACTGCTGATGGTCAATAACTCGTGCAACAGTTTCCTGCCATGTTTCAAATACCTTACCATCATCTGATTTAGGTCGATTATACGTACGTCGTGTAATTACTTGAGCACGGACTGAGGGTTGTTTAATATCCATAATTTTCCTTATTAGTTAGACCCGGTACTACCGAACCCATTTATTCCACGAGCTGTGGTACCTAGCTCTACTTTATCAGTAACTTCTGAAAAATTAACTTTAGGTACTATAGCGAATACCCCTTGGGCAATCCTATCTCCCTTGTTAATCTTTAGAGTTGCTTCGCCTTTGTTGTCAACTATAACACCGATCTCACCGCGATAATCACTGTCAATAGTGCCTGGACTATTTGCAATCCGAATATTAGTTTTAGCTGAGTTACCACTTCTGGGCCTGATTTGTAGTTCAAAACCCGGGGGTACTGCCATGTAAAGTCCAGTAGGTACAATGGCCACACCATTGCCAGCGACTTCCACGGTTCTGGCTGCATAAATATCAAAACCAGCAGCCCCGTCAGTAGCATATTTAACAGGATACGCGCCCGATTCATAGTCATAGTAAATTTCTACATTCATTATAGGTTTTCCATTGTTTCATAAATAACTTTGCAGTTTTCCTCACCAATTGCTTCCTCGCAAAAAGTGACTAAGTCCATAAGCTTATAATTGAGCATAATTGCTTCAGCGCCAAAAGCGTTCAAGTTCTTAATATGAACATACTTACTAGTGATGGGCAAAGCAGCTGCCACATCTAAAGCACTACCATACTCCTCAACTAAAGCTAGAGCCTTTTTAGGACCTACTTTATCAACGCCAGGTACTGAGTCACCTGCATCGCCCATTAAGCACTTGATGCTAATATGATCCTCTGGAGGGTATTCGTAGCGTTCAGACCAATTCTCCATTGTGAGTTCTTTTCTAGACACTGTGGAAAATTGACTAACATGATCACTTATAAGCTGGTGCCAGTCAGCATCTGAACTAATCAACCAAATACGGTCAATGCCAAAAGACTTACGATTAGCACAGATATACGCAGCAATATCGTCTGCCTCAACTCTTTCAAACCTAAATAATGTAAACTCTTCTTTGCATAGCTCCATAGTACGGTTGAACTCTTTTATAAACTTCTCAAAGTTCTCCGCTTCCTGCTCAGTTTGGTTTTCGAATTTTTCCTTACGAGCACCTTTATAACCTGGATGTAACGCTTTACGATAAGAGGAACTCCCCTTATCGCAAGCAATAACAATTTTTGCACACTGGTAAGAACGAGCTAAGCTCTTAACTGTTGCTAAGTATTCTTCTGCGAATTCAAACTTTTTAGCATGCATCCAGCGAAATGCTAGGTTCATACCGTCCACGATTAGACAAGAAGCCGAATTTTTATCTGTATATGTATTAAATGATTTCATATTGATATTATACTATATTTTTACGGGTAGATAAAGACTGGATTTTCTCGCTCCAGATACTCTTCCAGCAAATGAACAAATATGTAGTAATCTTTGTGCTTAATACAGAAGTAGTCGATATCAGAATTAGGTTCATCATCCACTGCTACGAAAAATTTACTACGATCGTATTTAAAGATAAGCATAGGAGATTTATCTATCTGCCCTGCTTCTCTAATCGTTTGCTCCCACCACTCTATGAACGTAGGGCTTTTGGCAGTAAAGATACTAGAGGTTAACTGGTCATCGGCGTAACCTTTAACTTCGACACAGTACTGAATAGGTGTACCAGGTACATACAGGTCGCCTTTTAGCCCATGCTTAGGATCGAGTGCTCCTGAAGCTGGAACTCGCTCCCAAGAAAGACCTGTGGCCTTCTTGAGAATATCCTTAGCTTGTGTTTCCGTTCTAGCGCCTTTGGCTCTACTGTCTACCATCGTAACCCCTCCAGTTTTTATGTGTATTACGAGTACCTCGCATTATTTCCCCAAGTTTATTACTATCTAACCCGTGTTTTCTACCAAAAGCACTTATATTAGTTATACTATACACTATACCTTCTGGGCTAATAAGAGAAGTATACTTGTACTGCTTAGTACTACGTAGGGAACTATTACGTAGTCTATTATCACGTATACGTACTAACTCTATACATTTATCAGGTATTAATTCTTCTAGCCAGTAATGTACCGATCTGTCTGCAAGGTGCCTTATAGTACTTATAGAGACACCTGTAATTTCAGAAATATGTTTGTACTGGTTTTTAGGGTCTAGGCATAGGTCTACTACTTCTAAAATCTGTTCTTTTGAATACACATTGGAAGGGTGGTTAATGCCGCTTCCAGAAATACCTGCAGCAGCTATACTATACCCTGATTCTAGGCAGCTATACAGGCTCATGTAGAACTTTTCTCTATCGTATAAGCTATCAGTAACACTACATATTTCTACTATCTCATATACAAAAGTACCGGTAATATTGTAATCATTTTGTAGTTTAAAGTTATAGTGCTTACCTCTTTTTAGTAGAGACTTATGCTGAGATGTACGTTCCTCAATATTTAACGATTGTCCAATGTATACTTTAGAATCAATTCCTAAAGTAATTTTATAAATTCCTCTAGTCATTATGAGTATAGTACGCTAATATTATTAGTCTTACTTACATTTATTTGTTTTATAAGAGGATGTTGGAAAGAGTGGCTTATTAGGACTGTATTGAGAGATTCTTCCATTAGTAATACCTCTACTAATCTTTCTTTGCCCTCTATATCGAGCGACTCTATAGTCTCATCTAGAATTAGCAAGTTTGTACGACTGTTAGACAGCCCTTGCATCAGCTTACGAATAGCAAGTAGTGTCGATACATTAACTCTAGCGCGTTCACCAGATGAAAGCGCATCAATTTCAATATCCTCACCATTATCAGTAATAACTACATTCAACTTATCGGAGGAGGTAATCTTGAAGGATAACTGGAATCTACCATCAGCCATGTCAGATAAGTACTGGTTAGTCAATTCTTCCAAATCTTTGACTAGACACTCAATCTTATAAGCGACTAAACCTGTAGTACTGAAAGCCTTTACCAGAACTTGATACTCTGAAAGAATTTCTTTAGCTGTAGATAGTGAGTTAGCCGCCTCTACATGGGATTCTTTTGTCTCTGTGAGCTGCTTGAGCATAAGTTCCAGCTGAGCATTATGTACTTCGTTAGCTTTGTTCGCGTCAGTTGCCGATCTAATAGCTTTTCTAACTGTGGCAATCTCGTCTTCGAGGGCTTTAATCCTGCCTTGGAGAGAACTAGCTGAAACCGCCTCTTTCGGCATAGTTTTGTCGTACAGTACCGAGTATTTTTCCCATTCTGCGAGACGTTTCTCATACGCTGTAAACGTAGCCTTTTCGGAATCCCAAACCTTAATTTTAGCCTCAAGTTCATCAATTGTTGATTTAAGACTAGGTAGTTTGTCCGAGTGCATTTTAGCGTGTTCATAGGCATTTGCTTGATCTATTACTTGACCGCAGGATGTGCACTTAGAGCTACTAGATGTACAACTCTTGCTAAGTTTTAACGAGATAGCGTGTTCGCTTTTAGCTACAGCTAATGAGTCTTTAACTTCCTGATATTCTTCCGCTGTGCACGAAACTGCGACAACAGGACTAATATCAATGGCATCCATTAGGTCTTTGTATGTGTTATTTTTCTTAATCTTAGCCGAAGTTGTATCAATATCTGCAAGTTCTAAGGATAGGCGGGCAAGTTCATCCTGCTCCAGTTTAGGGTCAGAAGGCACTTCAACCAAATCTTTTCTAGCTACGCCTTCCCACTTTTTGGTCTTAGCCAGCATAGTTTCTAGTGTAGTAACAGCACCTTCCAGCTTATCAACTTCCTTTGACTGTGTACTAGCTAACTTACTAAAAAGTTCGGACGACTTAGTATACCTTGAAAGATTTAGTAACTCGATCAAGAACTTCTTGCGGTTAGTATCGGTAGCTGTTAGAAACTCTAATGCCGAGACTGATGATTGGTAGACGATTTGGCTGAAGGTCTTATGATCGTATCCAATAATTTCTTCGATAAGTTTATACGTGGCAGTCGCCGTATGAGAACTAATATCCAGACCGTCACAAGTAAGTTTAACAGTACCAGAAGAGGCTGTACGAACAGTATTAATAGTATATAAATGTCCATCTTTTTCGAAGTCCAATTCTATAGTATAGTTCTTGCTCTTACTATACCTGTTAATGACTTTGGCTTTCTTAATCTTTTTAGAGTTAGTATTGAATAGAACTTCTTCTAAGATCAAGGCAATAGAGCTTTTACCATGCCCATTTTTACCAACTAATTGCGTTAACTGATGTTCAGTAAAGTTGATAACATTGTTTTTACCGTAGGAGAACGCATCACTCCAACGTAGTTCTTTATAGATTATCATTCTGTTATAAGATGTGCATGGTCACTAAATACACTCAGTAGACGTGTCACTTTAGCGTCATCTAACTGCATAATATATAGTAAGTACTCTTTAAGTTCTTCTTCCGGAGTCATATCTGCTTCTAGTATTAACGCAGTATCTACTTCGCGTTTTACTACTTTCTTAGAGATAAGCTCACTATCTGCTAGACTACAAAGCTCTGTCATATCTCCCTCTACCTCATACATAGTATGATGATAGGGAGTAGGCTCCATCGGTTCGCCAGCTTTAATTGTTTTCTTTATTAGTTGAGGAACATCGAAAGCATGCCAAGTATGTTCATGAGTTTCAGTATCAAAAATAATATACCCAGTAGCAGTATTATGTCTATGAAAACTGGTAGTGACAGGTGAGCCAGGATACAAGATATTTCGTTGGGAATTTTCATATGAATGCAAATCTCCGGCTAGTACTGTTTTCCACTTATCAAACTTACTAAGGTCTATTTCAGGAGTAACATGCGGCTGGATTTCGGCCCGCACGTGAGTCACTAGTAGTTTATACTCCCATTCGTCTGATACCATGCCCTTATCAAAGTCTTTTAGATCATTGTACGGCAAAAAGTCTATACCTTTTGTACTACAAGACTGATCTAGGATAATTACATTATTATTTATCGCACTAGTAGAGTACGATAACTTACTAAGGAATGACTTAGTTTTAGTAGTGGCTTCGTGATTACCGGGGATAATATAGGTAGGGATAGTAAATATACTAACAAGCTTGTAGTATAAATCTATCTCGTCCATATTAGGTAGTTTATCGAATACATCTCCACCAATAACAGCTACATCAGGCTTGTGCTCATGAATAGCCTTTTGGATTTCTTCGTTTAGTTTATGGAAACGATTTATAGACCACTCATTTGGAACGTCTTTGGCGCCTACTTTTAAGTGAACGTCTGCAATAAAAAATAGCTTCATCGTACTACCTTATCTACTTGTTCTAATAGGTGAGAGATACTTGCAGTATTTTTCATACGTCTATCCATATTACAACCAAGCCATGCCCACTCAGACTCGTGAATATTGTGCGCTTTAAGATTGGCTAATGCTAACTTATCTCCAGTAGCTGCTTTAATACCATCTTCCATCCATACTGGTTGCTGTCGCTCTACACACCAAATCTCTGCACCGGCATCACGCAATAGCTGAATCTCATTAGGAAAACGGCAATCAGAAATAACAATATCCTCGTTAGAGTTT
>JACCEA011547535.1_pt1 | contig 11713 bp, 10 predicted proteins | sample 7449851 | NCBI WGS metagenome assembly JACCEA01 (sample SAMN15323453, study PRJNA562643) | freshwater metagenome | isolation source: river surface water | place: USA:Blue River Watershed | collected 2017-08-18 | reverse complement strand
GAAGCGTTACACAACTTGTTTAGCGTTAATTACATCCAGCATCGCCTGGCGGCAATGTAATAGCATAAGGAACCGCATCGTGAAACCAGTGTACATCCGGGCGACCGGGCTTTATGCCGAGCATTGTGTTGACCAACAACTGTTGGCGCAACATCTTGCGACGCGTCCCGCACTACCAGCGCCAGCATTATACCAAGCCGCAAATGTGCGCTTAGTTAAATCTGAACTTGCGGTCATTGCGCGCGAAGACAGATCGATCCTCAACGATCTAGCAACCGGAATTCTCAATGCTACCAGTGACTTACTGTCTCAGGCAGCAGTGCGCGGCTTAGATGCCCCTGAGGATATGCCCTTGTACGCCGGCACCGATGGTGTTGCCGAATATAGCTTTACTGCGTTAAGTCAGTTGATTGAAAAACTGGGAACTCCGCAAGCAACCCTGCAAAACCTTGGGCAACTCAGCGGCATGACCAATCCAATTAATATGATGCGGTTTTTATCAACCAACCCGGTGTACCACCTGTCCAAGCGCTTAGCGCTGCGCGGCGGCGGTTATCCAATCCGCGGTATGTCGTTGTCAGGTTTGTATGCATTGGAAGATGCTGTGGCTGAACTGCAAGCAGGCCGCAGCCAACAAGCTCTGGTATGTGCAGCCGGTAGTATGCGTAATTTCGATTCTTTGGTGGTGTTTGGCAAGCTTGGGTTATTAGATCCAGAAAACCCAGCTGCCAACTTACATCCGTCTTATGGGACAGCACTGTTATGGCTCGACAGCACTCGAAGCGATGACGCGCTTGCTGAACTGCAGTGGGTACAAAGCTGCTATAGCCCAGAACCATTCCCGCAACGGCATGATTGGCTGCAGCTGTTAGAACAAGCCGCCAAACGGGTCACGCCAGATGTGGTGGTTTCTTATTGCAATGGGGTAAAAGCCAATGACGAAAACGAAACTAGTGTGATTCAGGCGTTATTCCCTGCTGCTCAGATCTGCAACTACAAATCACTTTTTGGCTACACCAGCAAAGCAAACAATTTGCTGGATATCGTGGCGATGCTTGCAGATCCAAGCATCAAGCCAGGTAGCACAGTCTTAGTTAACGGTGCCGGCTTTGGCGTAGGCATCGGTTATGTCGTGGTGAAAAAGCTTCGCCACAGCCCAGTTCACAGCACCACAGGAGATGCCGCATGAGCACGCTTGATCCAATTTGTATTAGTGCTTATGGCGCTATCACGCCGCTTGGCAATAGCCTCGATGAAATTAGTCATGCTTTACAGCATGGTATTTCTGGGGTTCGCGCCATCGAGAAATTCAACACCAGCACCTTCCAAACCAAATGGGCTGGCGTGCCAGAACTTGGCAATCAGTTAATTCGGTGGCCGCGCACCGGCCGGCCAGGCGGCAAGCCGGGCGAATTGCTGTATGCCGAAATGGCAGCAGAACAGCTCATTGGCCAGTTTAATCCAAGTCAGCACTACCCGGCTTCGCGCATCGGTTGTGTGATTGGTGTGGACGAGCCTTCCATAGATCCACAACGTTGTGTCGAACTTGCGCATTTGCTCGGCCCTGAAGGCTGCAACAACCGCGAACAATTAGTGCAAAAAGCGACTGACTATTTCCGCGTCTCCGAGATGATGGATTTGGATGTCACGTCGGTACTGCGCACCATTCATAAATTTGTACCATTTAGCGGTTATGCGCGTTGTCATGTGGGATTGTGTTCGGCGTCTTTGCAAGCTCTTGGCATGGCTCGACAGGCCATTTTAGACGGCAAAGTCGATGCCGCAGTGGTCGGCGGGGTTTCCGCAAAAGTGACACCATTTAACTTGGCCCAACTCGAAGCCATTGGTGCTTTGTGCACAGATCCGCTGTTAGACGGTCCAGCTCGATGCCGGCCTTTTGATCAGCGTCGTTCTGGGTTTATTCCTGCGGAAGGCGCTGTGTTGTTTGTGGTGGAACGCGAGTCAGCCATCAAGGCTCGGGGCGGCAAAGTATTAGCACGTTTACTTGGTTATGGCGCTAGCCTGGCTGCCGAACACATTGTAGCGCCACACAGTGGCAGCCTAGAAATGCGACTTTGTATGGAACGCGCACTCGCTGACGCGGCAGTTCCACTGCAAGACATCAGTTGCATCAACGCCCACGGCACGTCCACGAAGTTAAATGATTACCATGAAAGTCAGGCGTTCGAGCAAATTTTTGGCAAAGGCCAAGTCCCACCAGTCACGGCAACCAAATCAATGCATGGTCATTTGATTGCAGCAGCCGGTGCGATGGAAGTGCTCGGCACTATTGCCGCCTTTCGCGATAACTTTATCCCAGGCGTCATTAATTTAGAGCAGCAAGACGAAGCTATTCAAGTGCCGGTGGTGCAAAAAACGCGAGCAGCTCAACTGAATTACGTGTTGAAAAACTCCTTTGGCATGGGTGGCTTAGCAGCATCCATGGTGTTGCAAAATCCAGCAGCGAATTAAGGGGCCATCATGCCGCGATTCATTGATTTTTTGCGTTCCGATGCCATGTGGCAAGCGCAATACCGTGATCAGTCGCTTAATGCGCGCAAATGTCGTGCTGTGCTGGCAAGGCTAATTCAGCAAACAGAGAGCCAAACTTTTGATCCGAACAAACTCCAAATCATCTGTACTTACACGCCATTACAAGCACTGTTAGCCTACTTTTGGGCATCACAGACCGGCATGTTGGCGGCAGTGGTCTCTCCACGCGGTTTGGCGAAATTGATAGAGGGGTTGGCAGTTGAAACCATCGGCCAACTTTGGGTACCTAAAGGCCATCGCTTGCCGCTCGAGCACCTGCCGATGTCAGTTTGTCGAATTGATTTAAGTTTCGACGATGTGACTGATGCACCAATACCAACCGCGGCAGCACACGCCGCGCGGTTGGTGTTTTGCACCTCTGGCACCACCGGCAAAGCCAAGCGCGTCGTGCACAGCGAACAAGTTCTGTTAAGTAATGCCAAAGTCGTCAGCGACTATTTACATTTACAAGCTAGTGACCGCAGTTATTGTGTTTTTCCACTGCAGTACATGTACGGCTTATCCACCACCTTATGCAGTTTATGGTCGGACAGCCACATTATGTACAACGAGTTTGTGCAGCCTGACCATATTGCTAACGATGTGGTGAATCATCACATCACTCTGTTGCCCATACTCGGCGAATGGAGCCCGGCGCTGGTACAAAATTGGCAAGCTCGGGGCTATCAACCTCAGCGTTTGCTGCTGATTAACGCATCCGATCGCTTGCTCTATCAGCAAGCACAAGCGCTGCTGCCTTTTGCCAGTGAGTTTTGGAACAATCTTGGGCAAACCGAATCCGCACCGCGAATTTTTGCCGTGAACTTATCCCAAATCGAGGATCTGACGACCGTGAGTCATCAGGGCATTATTGCCGCTGGGCGTCCAGTACATCCCGAGATAAGACTGCGCCTCAGTCAGCAACACGACCAACAGACTGGCGTCCTGCAATACCAAACGCCGTTTTGCATGCTCGGTTATCTGCAAGATAACGGCAGCCTTGTCGCTCCTGCTACCTGGATCGACAGTGGCGATCTGTTTCATCAAGGTGCCGATGGGCTTTGGTTTTGGATTGGTCGTGATAGCCACACCATCAAAGTTCAGGGCGAGCTTATTTCGCTGCGCACCGTCACGGATCAGTTGCTACAACACCAAGAAATCAGTGGTGTCGGTTATACCACCAACGCCAAAGGTGAATTGTGCGCCTTTGTCGAATCAGACACTGACTCAGAAGGATTTCGGATTGAACTGAGTCGGTTGTTGTTTAACTCCTTACGCGGACGCAGAGCCAGCGTGCGAATTGTCGAATCATTGCCAAGAACTGAAAGCGGCAAGATTGACTATTACCATTTAAATCAGTCGGTTGCTGCTGTTCAAGCGCAATCTCCGACCCATAGCTAATAGGAAGAATTGATGAGTGCAGTTTCTGTTTTACCCGATGCTGATAGCTGGCAACACAATCGATTGGATCTGACCAAGTTACAAGTAGTGGTCAATCAACTGTGGGCAATGCTCCACCCAGGCCAACCGGCGCCACAACTGCAGAATTATGCGGATTTTCAGGCATTAGTTCCAAGCATGCAAAGCGCTGACTATGCCCTTCTCGCCCGCCAAAGCTTAGCCAATCACCACGAAGTGCCGTTATGTATTGGTGGCACCAGTGGCACGACGGGCCAAAGCAAATTGGTACTCACCCGCACCAATACGCCGGGTAGTCGGCCGTCGGAACTCGATATTCAGCTGATCACCGAGTTGCGAATTGCTGGCGCGTTAAATCCAGGGGATGTGGTGGCGAACTTGTTTATGGTTGGGCTGTTTTCCATTTTGCATCATGGCTTTAACCGGATTTTAGAAGCTTGTTATTGTTCAGTCATCCCGTTAGCAAGCTTAGATCCAGCCAAGCAACAGGCCCAACTGGCATTTATGCAGCAATGTGGCGTCAACGTGTTAGTGGGAACCCCAGGCACCTTGATCCAAGTGGCTCACGCAGTTCGGGAAAGTGGGATCAGCTTGCCGATCAGCAGGATTTTGTTTACTGGCGAGCGAATGGGGGCAGCCAAAGCGGCGGTGTTACGTCAGATTTTCCCAGGCGTGCGCATTATCGGCTGCTACGGGTTATCGGAATGTGGTTTTGTCGCGCTGGAACAACCGGATGGTCGCTATTTGGTGCGAGATAACGCGTTTTTCGTCGAACGTGCGCCAAATGGCCGCTTACTCATCACTTCGCTAGACCCAAGTTTGCCAACACCCGTTGTGCGTTATGACAGTGGCGATCAGCTAGAACTTTGCCATGTTGGCGCAATGACGTTTTTGCATGGCATCGACCGCGCGGATAACGCCTTTAACTTCATTGGCAATTTGATTGAGCTCAAAACAGTTCGCCAGTTAGTTGCTGTCGGCTTGCAACAAACCGACGCCTTAGTGGAAGTGCAGCTAAGTACTGATGTGGCTGGCAGAGATGAGCTTTTGGTCCGGGTGCTTACCGATAACTTTAGCCACTACGCCAGAGAAACTCAGTCGGTGAACGACGCAGTTCTGCAGCAGTTACTTGGCCATGCCGAAATCAAAGAAGCCTTGGACAAACAAGCTGGCACTGTGCGTGTTGAATTGCATCCAGCCGCTGCTGCGACCTTGTCGGGCCGAAACAAACATCAATCAATCATCGACTTACGTTAAAAGGCTTTGTTATGTCCTCAAATTTCTTAGCGATCTGCGGCCCATTGCAGTTGCAATCAGCCCAGCAAGCATCGGGGCGTCTGGATTTAGCCGCTTACCAAGGTGAACTCAAGATCGACGCAGGCAGTTTGCTGCTCGAAGGCATTCATCAGGCTGCCGTGCGCTTAGGCCGCACTGTGATCCAAGGTGGTACTGCGGCGAATGCCCGCGTACTGCCGGTCGCAGTGCAATCTTTCACGCAATTGCAGCAATTGACCAGTCAACAGTTTGAGGTGATTTGCCAAGCCGAAGCCTTTGGTCACGCAGCACGCGTCAAGGTTTCGGTCAGTCATGCTGGCGCAGCCGTGGCGGCAGCTGAACTCACAGTCGCCTTAATTTAATTCTATGTTTTGCCCACGCAAATTGGAGAACCCGATATGACTATCCACCCAGAACCGGCGTTGTTGTTTAGTACGCCATTTTGTCGACCTGCAGCAGAAGCTGCGGCAGGCAGTTTATTTAGCGGCGGCCGCTGGGCTGACAACGCTGAATTGAGCGCTGCTAGTCTAGAGCTGGCGAACAGTACTTTTAGTTTTACTTTTGACCTTAATGCCGAGTGTCCATTACTTGCAGAGCATTTTCCTGGTTTTGCTGTCGCACCAGCCTCATTGATTTTGGGATTAGTGCGTCATTTGTTGGCGGAAAAAGGTTTGTTGGTCGGCGCATGGCAGCTGCGTAATCTGCGTCTGCAAAAGCCGATGTTACCCGGCACCGATTACTGCTGCCAGTTCCAGGCGCATGCCCAAGGGTGGCAATTTAGTATCAGTCAGGGACAAGTTGGCTTGTTGTGCAAAGGCATTATTGCTGCCAGACAAGCTGGAGCAAGCCATCATGCTGCGTAAATTATTGCTCGGCATTGGGCCTTGGTTTGTCTTTAGTATGGTGCTGCGTTTTGGCAGTTTAGAGCTTATCAATCTTGCTTGGATCAGCTTTTTCCTGCTGCAGACTTGGTTTGGTTGGACTTATCTTAAGGCCGGCAATCCGCTGTCATGGATGTCAACAATTGTGTTTAGCGCTTTGTTTCTAAACAGTTATTTTCAATATTCCTATTACGGCATTGTATATGCCGCCCCTATTTGTTACGGCCTGTTCGCGATTACTGCGCTGCTGACCGTGTTGGTAGGAAAACCCTTTACGTTAACCCATGCCCGACTGCATACCCCGTCGGAATACTGGGAACACCCAATCTTTATGACGATAAATCGCCATATCGCGTTGTTTTGGTGTGCTGGCTTTGCCTTTAACGGCTTGGTCATGCTAGCCGAACATCAATTCCCGTGGCTCAGTCTGGCTTGCACATACTGCTCGTTGGCCTGCGTCATTGTTCTGAGTGATAAATATCCGAACTACTACCGCAGTCAAGCCATGGCGAAAATGGCAACTGCTCAATCTTAAGGAAGCGCTATGAAAACCCTATTGATTTTGGTGCGTGGTGATGCCCGGACCTTCTATGATTTGCAACAAAAATCCATTTTAAGCCAACTGCCTTGCCGTTGTGTGTTGTTGGTCGACCGCGGTAATCGCGCGCAGTTTGAGTCGCTGCCGGGCGCTGAGATTTTGGAAACCGTGCGCTGGAAAGACGATGAGCAACTGAAACAGCAAGTTTTACAACTTCATCAGCAATATCAATTCGATGGTGTCACTACATTGGATGAATCCAACGTCGAGCTAGCCGCCGAGTTGCGCCAGTTGCTAGGGCTTGCAGGCATGCAACCGGAGCAAGCGAGCTGGTTTCGCAACAAAGTGCGGATGAAGCAACAACTGATGGCTGCGGGGATCCGAGTTCCACAATTTGTCTCTTGCAGCGAAACTCAAACTGTTCGTCGTTTGCTGCAACATTATGGTCGCTTAGTGATTAAGCCTGTCGATGGCCTTGGCAGCAAGCAAGTGGTTTTTATCACTCGAGAAGATGAGCTGGCACTTTGGGAACAACAACATATGTCCGAACTCGAAGAGTTTGAGGCCGAAGAATTCATTGAAGGGGACTTATATCACGTCAATGCTCTCGTCATTGATGGCATTGCCCAACTGACTGCCGCCGCCGCATATCTGCCAGGAATGAGCAATATTGAGTTCAGTTCAGGTGCGCCATTTGTCAGTGTTATCGTTGAAAATGAAGAGCTTAAACAAAGACTCATTGCCCACTCCAATGAAGTGAACCAAGCGCTACAACTACAGCAGGGTGTGACCCATTTAGAGTGTTTTGTCACACCCAAAGGCGAAATTGTGTTTGTTGAAGTCGGGCTGCGCCCAGGTGGTGGTGGCATCGTTTGGATGATTGAATCGCAGTTTGGCATTAACTACAACTTCGCCGCCTTGGCTTTAGCGGCTGAACAGCCAGAATTAATCCCAACACCAAGCTCTAAACCACAACATTTGGCAGGACTTATCGGCATTCGCAGCCATTTATCTGGCTTTGTGGTTAGTTCTGCAGCCCCACAAGATTTTGCCAAGAGCAATATTCAGTTACGCCAAATTGATGTCAGCGCCGGCAAATTCAGCGCTGCGGCAGCCCATTGCACTGACTTCCAAGGCTTATTCATTTTCGACTCAGTCGATGGCGATGATTTTGACCAAAACTGGCGCGAGATTTACCACACTTTTAATCAAAAACTGCAATTAAACTGCATTTAAGGAAGCGATTCATGAACACCATTAAATTAGAAAACTGCGAACACAGCTTAGCATTGTTAAATGTTGACATGTCGGCCAGCCAATTCGACGAAGTCGAAGCGAAAAACTCACAGCTAAATCAGGTAAATTTTGCCGGCTCGGCGTTAACCAAAGTGAATTTAGATGATTCTTCGCTTGAACAAGTTTCCTGCCAAAATTCGCAATTAAAACGGGTTAATTTGGCCGGATCGTCGTTGTCGGAAGCAAACTTGCACAACTTTGCCATTCGCAGTTGCAACTATGAAGGCATGAGCATCGAAGGTATTCCGGTGTTTGCGCTACTTGCTGCTTATCAGCAACAAGCTGCACGCTAAGGACATCGCAATGAAAGTGCTGGTGGTCGGTTGTGGCGCTGTTGGTGGCTACTTTGGTGGACGGTTGGCGGCAAATGGCGTCGATGTGGCCTTTTTAGTCCGCGCCGCTCGGCAACAACAACTCAAACAACATGGGTTACAGATCCAAAGTCCCCGTGGCGATGTGCACATCCCTGTTACCAGTTGCACTATTGATCAGCCGCTGCCTGCGGCTGATGTAGTGCTGCTGTGCTGCAAAGCTTATGACTTGGCCGCATGTTTGGAAGTCTTGGCAAAATCGCTGCCCGAACATTGCCTGGTGCTGCCGCTACTTAACGGCCTTGCCCATTATGCTCAATTGCAAAGTGCACTACCGCAAGCGCACTTACTCGCTGGGTATTGCAACATCAGTGCAGTGCTTGGCGAGCGTGGCGAGATCTGCCATCTCAATCAAATCCATGAACTGACGCTCGGTCATTATCAAGGCACGTCAGAGAATACCTCTGACTTGTTGAAACATGACACGCAATATCAGCAACTGCTGAGCACGCTGCAGCAAGGTGGTTTTGTAGTGCGCGATAGCAGCAACATTGTGCAAGAACTTTGGGAAAAGTTTGTGTTTATTAATACTTTGGCCGGTGCAACTTGTTTGTTGCAAGGCGATATCGGCCAAATCAACCAAACTGCCCAAGGTCAGCAAGTGGTGCAACGTTTGCTCGCCGAATGTCAAAGTGTTGCCGCAGCTTGTGGTTTTGCAGTCAGTCGACGTGCCGACAAACTGGCCAAAGATGCCTTTTTAAATCCGCAATCGCGTTTTAGCGCTTCGATGTACAAAGACATGCAAGCAAAACGGCAGATTGAAGCCGATGCGTTATTTGGCGAAATGCTGCGCCAAGCGAATGCGCAAGATCTCGATGTGCCTTTACTCACTGCGGCCTACAGTCGCGCCGCGGTGTATTTACAGCAAGCGAATTATGCTTGCTAAACCATTTGATATTACTAGGAGTTTATTATGCACAATCAAGAAATGGCGGCAGTGAGATATGTTCAAGGGGTGAAATCTTTTTATTCCCATTTGATCCAGTACGGGGTGATTGTCGGCTTGTTACTAACGGCAAATATTCTGCTATCACCGGGCTATCTGTGGGCATTGTGGCCAGCCGCGGGCTGGGGTATTGGCATCGTGATGCACGGTATTAATACCTTTGATGGCTTTAACCTATTCGGCAAGGAATGGGAGCAACGCCAGGTTGAAAAACGTTTGGAAAAACAACGACGTTAATCATTATTTTTGGCGGGGGTGAGCTGAATAACTTCAGTCTCGCCACTGCCAAAAATATCCAAGGTACAATGCTTTTCACTACACACCAGATTCCTAGCGCTACCTTTGAGTTGAATTTCTCGGATCAACTCACCAGAGTTTGGTTGCATACGATAGATCTGTAACTTGCCAGGTGCGGTATTAATCAGTAGCTCGCCTGCGATAGCCCAGCTGCTTGCCGCATAGCTCTCAAAATCAGCTACATACAATGTTTCTGCGCCTTGTTTTAAGTTATAGCGCCAAAGCCCAGGTTGACGAAACTTGGTGTACAACAAATCACCTTGCCAAAAATGTGCGGTAAATCCTTGGATCCCAAGCAAATCTAGCTGCTGTTCAGAAATATTGAACTGCTCTAAAAACCAAACTTCATTAAGTTCGTGTGAAAACAATACCTTATCGCGCTGTGGCGATAGCGAAAAACTATCAATTTGCTGGGCTTTATCCGTCAAAAATTGCAATTGCGTGCTGGTTTTGTCGATACGTACTAGCCGTCCATCCAGCAAACCCAATAGGGAATCATCGCTTAAATCTTGTAGGTTTTTTAGTTCACTTCCAACCGGGATTGGCGGTAACTGGCGTAAGCCTTGGGCGTCCAATTGCCAGATCGCGCTGGTCCCTGAGCGGTTCGAAATAAAATAGGTTGAACCGTTATGGCTCGGCGCCGGATCGCGGTCGATATATTGACTATCGGTCAAGGTTTGCAAGGCCCCTGTTGCCAAATCCAATTGCCACAATCGAGCTAAGGTGCTGCGGCCTTGAGTCAGATAGAGATTTTGCTCGCGGATCTGCGGGTAATTCACTGGCTCAGCCAAACTGGCCAGCACTTGGTGCTGATTCACGGCTAAATCAAAGCCATAGACTTTTTGTTCTGGGCTGGTATACACCAGTTGCCGATCATCGAGCCAGCTTAAGCGGTACATCAGATAAGGCCGTGAAAACAACTGCTTGGTTTCACCACTGGCTAAATGCAGTAGCCAAACGGTCGACGCTTTCCAATGCTCGTTGCGAATAAAGGCTAACTGAGCGCCATCCGGCGATAATGCAAAGGAATAATCTCCGCGACCAGAGGACGATGGCGAAGTGATATTGCGCTCATAACCCGTCTGCAAGTCGCGCCTAAATAAACGAAATGGTTCAGAAATTTTATCATTGCGAGCAAAGATAATACTGGTGCCATCTGGTGAATATGCCAAGGTTGACCAAGCTTCTCCGATGCCACAATCTGTCAGCTTTCTCGCGGAATCAGCAACCACACCCTGTTGATTCAATTGCATTTGCCACACTTCGCAGCCACTTGGCTGATGGCGCTGATATAACAATGTGGTTGCATCTGGAGAGAAGGTTGGCGAGGTGAGCTCAACCCCAGTTTGCCCTGGCAAATATGATAAATTCCCAGTTGGTAAGTGCTTCAAAATAATCCGTTTTTGATTATTTTGCTCTTGCACATACGCCAACCATTGTTGATTAAAGCTGACATCAAATTCAGCCTCTCGTCCCGGTTCAAAAGTTAGAATGCGTTGTTGCTGATACTGCACTGGCACATTAGCTAAGACTAGATCGGTCTGTTTGTTACTTTTAAAAATGAGTGGCAATGAAAACATTGCAAGCAATAACAAGGTCAGCACGATAGAGAGACCAAACCAGCGGCGTCGTGCTTGGCTCGTTGGATCAAGCAACATGGCAGATGCTAATTGCGAACTGAATATGGGTTGCGCGTCAGCAGCAATTGCCAATTCAGGCCTTAGTTGCAATTCCGCAGGCTCTAAAAGACTGTTTTTACCTTGATGTGGTATTTCCGAAGTATGTTCTTGGTGTTCAACCCAACTACCGGTGTCATAACCCAAAAAGCGGTAACCTTTTTTTGGCACAGTGACGATAAATTTTTTGTCAGATTGCCCGCAACCCAACAGTTTGCGTAATTCCGAAATTACCGAAGAAATGGTACTAGCATCGCGAAAGGAGGTTCCCCAGACGACTTGCAGCAACTGGTCATAATCAACCGTTTCGCCCTTGGCATCCAACAGAGTTTTTAAACAACGACTTAAGCGAGAGGGTAATTGCCGAACAGTGCCGTCGGCAAAAATAAGCTCTTGATTATTTTCGTTGAAAGTCCAGTTTTCGGTCTTATAAATTCTCATAGTCCGGATACAACTTACAAAGCCCCAGTGGTTGATAAAAT
>JACCEA010158405.1_pt1 | contig 11713 bp, 1 predicted proteins | sample 7449851 | NCBI WGS metagenome assembly JACCEA01 (sample SAMN15323453, study PRJNA562643) | freshwater metagenome | isolation source: river surface water | place: USA:Blue River Watershed | collected 2017-08-18 | reverse complement strand
TTTTCTTCTTCACTCGCTGATCGCATATTTTCCTTTCCGCTGCCACTTCCCGACCCTTCTGCAATGTCACTCATGCGATCAAAATCTTCATTTGAATCAAATGTGGTGACTTGTGCGTGTCGTTCAAAAGTTTCCTGTAGTGCTTGATTCGTTCGTGAGGAGCTGACGGCTATTACATGGCGAACAGGTTTCTTGTCAGTTGATCGCCGACTATCCCAGTTCGATTTATGCGTAGCAACAAGCTCTACATCTCCGCTACTCCCACTGCTGGTCGAATTCATTGATTTGCTATGCCTCTTCCTCTGATTTTGAGAATTTGCAACAACATTGACCAATCCTCCACCACCGTTGGCAGAAGAAGAAATAGGAATGAAAGAAGGGTCATTGGAGTTATTGCCATTATGACCACGCTGATGAGTTGCGACGTTATTGGGGAGCACTGCTTGGGATTTTGAGTGATACATCATAGATAAAAGCCAAGAACAGAATTCCTCCAAACTTTTGTCAGGGCATTGCAACGGAACACCATAATGGAATAAAGCTAGATCGCGTTCGTCAAGATATGTCAAACGCTCACTGATTAAAACAACCAAACCATGAAAGTCTTTTTCTTTTAATTCTCGACAAACATCGATGCTTTGCACAAAGGCCACTTGAAATATTTTTAAATCTGCGATGAAAATTTCTTGAAAATATATTGGGATTTCTAGTCCTCCTGGCAATCGTTGGATAATGTCCATCAGCAAAGTTTCAGCATTTCGCTCGGTCAAGTAAATAAAAACGTTTCGACTTAATATTGATCGAATCAACTTTTTCCGATGCGATTCTTTGATTTTTGTCTGTTGATTCACATTGCCCAATGAATTTGGAATAGCATTAGATGCTGAACCAGGTCGATTCGATGGTTCAGGAGCTATGGGACCTGATTGCACAGGTACTGTTGTAATATTACTACTCTGTTGTACAATGGGAGTGGATGTTTGTGATGCGTCACCAGACGAAAATACTTGGATTGGGCGATTTTGTAGGATACCTTGCGAAGATGAAAGGTCATCGTGCTCTCGTTGCAAGCGTTGGTATCGGCAATGAAAACGAACGCCTCGACAAGTAATGGTCCAATCCCCTCTGCATGTCTTGATCAACTTTTGACATATCATGCAAGATGATTCAAACCAAACTGCTTTGTCGGTAGAGACAACATTTGCGGCGGATATTCCAGGATTATTAAGTTGTTGATGCATCTTATTGCGGTCAATTGTTTTTATCATTGTCATCACTTGGAAAAGCACATCATTAGCCACAATTTCGCATTGAAACACCTCCTCGTCACCATCCTCCACTGGAGTTAGACCAACTGTGGAAGTTGTCGTTGAAGATGATCCTGAACCTGATAAAGACGAACCAGATACCTTGCTTTGATTACCGTACATCTGACCTTTGATAATGCCATTAATACGAACAGAGATCAATGGTCCATCTACATTGACACCCATCTCCAGCATCTTATGGGCAAATAAATCTGTGTAACCGTGACTTCCAGTACCACTGCTCGCACCACTTTCACTACTCAGACTGGCATTACCACTTTGACGCTGGCTAGTCAATATTTGGCATTTTGTCAAAACTTCAAACAATAGACGTAACATATCCGCATCATTGTTTGCGAGCAAAGCAAATAGTGACATGGTACTATAATAGATAAGAAGTTTTAGACAGTGTTTACTGGTAAATATGACGTCCAGTTTGGTTTGAATCAACAAACCATTCTTTGCAATAAAAGCTGGTATTCCTCCTGTTAAATCTGGTAGTACTGTTGAAGTATCCGCGCCAACGGGACCAGTCATGATTGATGGCAATTGTAAAGAATCTTGCAAAAGATTGACCGAAGAAACTATCAATGTATCTACCGCAATTAAATCTTCACATTGAAAGACATATCGATCTTCTTCTACTTTTACCAAAAATAATAGATCATCAACTAATTCATTAAGCAATGCACTTCTCATCAAAACTTTTGTTTTATATGATTCCAAAACATGATAATATTTTGGATTTCCACAACTTTGACGCTTAGAACCTGAAGATGATCCCAACAAAGGAGTAATTGATCCTGATGAAGTATCAGTATTCCCGCCACTGAGTGTACGAAAGCTTTGAGCCAACTGTTGAGTAGGTATTTTTACATCCTCACAAAGCATATTGACCAACTTCATCTTTTCCTTGTTAGCTTGTTGTTGCTTTAAAACATTGCGAAATGTTGCGATTACATGTCGATCTAAAATGGCAGTTGCCAAAACTGCGACAATAATAGTCGAATGGATCATTTGTATCAAAACACCATACAAGAAAGTCGTGGGAGTATCTTGATATAAGAACGGTAAACACGTCAAGATTCTGAGTATCATTTTGATACATTCAATCGAACTCAAGGCAAATAAGAAATACCAATCAAAAGGCAACATACATAATACTAATAACTGGGAGAAATCTTGTAACATAAGTACAACTGGAAAGGGAGCAAAAGGAAATTCTTCAACAAAAACATAAGCACCAAAACATACAGAATCTGCTGTAGCGCTATCAGTAAGTGTATATTGCGTTATTAGTTCAAATACAAAAACTAATAAACGGGAAGCTAATATCACATTTGGAATATAATACCATAATTCAAAAAGATTCCAATACCCAAATCGTATTGGTGATTCTTTAGGGCCAAATTTATATGCAAGTAGATAATATAAAAAGAAATGAACAAGTACACCCCAATGCATACCATTCATTAACATACATATCCGAAGTAATCGTAATGGTACGTAGGTAGTCTGTAAAATAACTGCAATTACAACTGGTGTTGATAAAACGAACAGAAACAGATCGACATATAAAGCATTCAATCCTGCTTGATATGAATTTAACATACGAAATTTCCAAAATTCAAATTGTTGCTCTTTTGGAACAGTATAGGCTTTACGATTTAATTCAATTTGAAATTGCAATCGTTTCATACCTTTATAGAACCAACTAAATTGGAAACAACTAAAGAGACAAGAAATTAAGGATATTGATCCAACTCGATTACCATCATGAGAATCTAATGGATAACTATTTGCTCGATGTATAAAATATGATGCAATCCTGTTCGTTATTCCACTGACAGAGAATGACGATCTGCTTGCTAATAACGGTGGTGGTAAGGTTGTTCCTGATGATGATGGTCCTGAATCATTCCCAGTCGAACTATTGCCACCACCATTTTCTTGAAAATTTTCAATATTACAATACGATTTCCAAAACACATCTTCTTCATAATTATCTTGAAGAAACATTATTCGAGTATTGTCAACATTTATATGTGTTGGCAAACTCTCGCTATTTGTTTTGGACTCTTCTTCATTATGACCAGTGTCTTTACTGAACTGATAATCATGGTTTTTGTTATCTTGGTCATCATCAAAGTTTCCAAAGAGTCCTACTTTTTTCTTTTGTTTGATATTTTTTATTTTTGTTTTAACTGGAACCAATCGATTAAGCAATGACGTTTGATGATAGATGTCATCATCATCAACGCCAACTGGGGCATAAACTGAAGAATCGATGATAGCCGGGCTGGTTGGCAGAATTTTGCTGGCTTTGACGGGTGAACTGGGTGGGGTAATAAAAGGAGCAGAGGAACTCGAGGGGGCGGATTGAGAAGAGGGCCGATACTGCCTTCGTGAAGAAACCTCATTTTGAGAATCGTTTTCTCCGTGATCATCACCAGACTCCAACAATTCGCGCCTAGACCTCTCGGAGAAAAGCTCTTCTTCATGAGATGATGGATGGTCATCGCTGATTATCGATGCTCTCTCATTGATCGGTTGATGGTTCCTCGCCCCTCTGCTGCTCAGCCACAGCTTTCTCCACAACATTTTGCTGCATAGGCAATGAACTCGTCAAACCGTTGGTTTATATTGTGTTCGATATTTCCAACTGGCAAGTTGGAAAAGGTTTTATTAAGGGCCGTAAATGGTGAATAATATTGATAATCTATTGCTTGAGAGTAAAACCGAATATTTAGAAAGTCGCAAGTTCTGATAAAATACTTCAAAATATGGCTTTTCTACCTTGAAACGGTCACTTAGTCGACTTGATGATAATAACTGTGAAGTCTTCCTTCTTTTTCCTTTTTCACAAACTTTACTGTTATGTTTTCCCCCTCAGCACACTCGCTCGTTTGAAGTGACAGAATTGAGTAAGAAGACATGGAATTTTTCTAAACATCAAGATATTAAGTTATTCACAAATTGAACAGCGTCGTGGTTGTTTGCATCACTTGTTGTCTATTATAGGGTGTGGGTAGTGTGACTCTATTGATAGAAGATGCAAACACCAGAAAGACAAAAGCCACGAACGAAGCAGAAAATTCCTTCACCGTGGTTATCACCATCAGGAGTCAAAATTGACCCTGAGAGTGATTTCCAGCAGACTCGAGAAAATGCCGAATCATGGAATCAAGTCGGACGTATCTTGTTTCCTGGGGCGTCTGATCGTCACATTGTTCCATTAGATAATAATAATAAGAACAATGTGGTGGGTTTCCATGATGAACTACCAGATGCGAGCAGTGGTAGCAACAGTACTGCTACCATATCTCGTGCTATTGGTGACGATGGATCAAAGAGTACAAAGGAATCCAGTGGAATGGATGACGAAAAATCCCTGGATGAAAAAGTAAATTTAAAAGAAAAAACAAAGCTCTCTCCAGAGCTCAAAGATATTGGAGGTGGTGAATCGCGGAATGAAATTAATACTTCGCCGAGCAAACCAGAACCGAAAATGAATGGGTGGGTTGCAGAAACAAGAAGTGAAGCACTGAAGTCCAATTTGGATGTGCATAATGTTGAAGATGGAATTAATGAAACTGAGCGAGATTTGGAAGATGGATCAAATAAACATTCAACTCAACCAGAGGTGCCTATAAAAGTGAAGACTACGGCAAAGAAAGACGAAAAGATAATACAAGAACGAGTTGCGTTTAATCGACAAGATTATGAAGAAAAAATCTTTTGGTTTTCATATTGTCAAATTGAACAACAAACTGTAGCTTCATCTGTTGCGCTGGCAATGAAAGAATGTGGTCCAAATTTAATTTGCACCGCAAGCAGTGGTGCACCCGTTAGTCTTGCCGTGGCTTTAGGAATGAATAATGATGAGATGTCAACTATTCGTCGATTGTGGTTGGCGATAACCAAAGAACTTTGTGCAGCAAGAGTACGTGCATTCCGTCTTTGGAAACAATTGCAAATTGGCTTTTTACAGCACTATATAATCCGTGATGAACATCGGTATTCATATTGGCAATTTCGTATGTCTCATTCCTATAAACTAGCAATTATGTGTTTGATGATGAATATTTTTATCTTTTTATGTGGCGTACCATTTCTTGTTCATCGTATTAATCATCGTTCGGATGAAGATTTGCGATCTTTGCGTCGAGGAATGATAATTCATGGTTCGATTTGGATGGTTCATACTGTACTGCATTTTATCTATTTCTTGGTATATATGTGGATTCCAGAAACAACATTGAAGCGATTACGTATAGATCTCTGTGGAGTATGGCAAGGCTTTGCTCATCTACTAGTCACTGTTCGATTTGCAATTTTCATATTTGATCTATTTTCTCAATATTTAGTTTCGACACACGATCAGAGATCGGGTCGACAATGTTTTGGATCGTATATCATGCCATCTGATGGAATGGTATTTGTACCTTTTTCGGTAGTAGTCATTTTAATTGATTTCTCTCAAATCACCTTGTTATCTGTGTTACCCTTTGAATGGAGCACCATCTTACAAGTGAGTATGATTGAGGCTTGTAAGATGGTAATTCGACTGGTGACATGTTTGGATTATGAATACCACGAAGTATCTAAGAATTTCATGACAGGATTGGCCATTAATAGTTGGTATTCTCTTGCCATGATTGGGGTACTGGCCACATTTGGTGGTGAGCGCTTGATTAAATCATCCTTTCGTAATGTTCAAGAACAGCAAAAGGAAGCACTTGATAAAATGAATATGGTCAATATGCTTTGTCGTGATACAAAAATCCCAATTCAACAAATGGTACAAGCATTTCGCGGTATCGAATCAGTAGTAACAAAATCAAACGACTTTCCTATTGATAAGTATTTGTTAAAAATTGATCATTACAGCAATGCATTGAATAAAGTGATTGATGGTTTGCTGTTTGTTGTCAGAATTGATGAAAAACGGTACCATTTTCAAGCTATCGACAAAATTCACATCAAATCATTGATTCAACAGTCGATTGATTTGTTCCAAATGATGCTTAATTTACCTGAAATCTCTCGAAAGATTTTTATCGAGTTGAATGGAAATAGCAATAAGGACTCAATTCTTTCATCGAAGTATTGCGTGCAAGTACTGATCTATTATAGCTTTATGGCACTATTTTCATTGGTTTGCGAGAATGATATGAGCAAATTGTCATTGCTGATGCTGTTTCTTAGCAAAAACAATGTAAACAGCCATATCCAACCAACCGCTGCTAGCTCCGCGAATGGTAATAAACAGCAATCGCCTGCTACTCCAAGTCCAGCCAGCTACAGCAGTAGTAATACGGCAAACAATTATTCTTTTCCGCCAAGTTTTACAGCGTGGTTAAAATCTCTCCCTACAAAAGTTCTTGAAGAACCCTGGATCATGATACACGTAACAACTCGTAAGATTGACCAACAAGATCTCAATTCCTCTGCATTTGATCCAAAGTCCAGCGCCAAAATGTCTTTCAGCAACAAGTCCTGTCCAAATTTGTTGCAAGTACAAATCAGTATCAATCCCATTTTTCTCATGGCCTTTTCTACTTCTTCGCCAACATCGCCGTTCTTTTCAGGTACGACGAGCCCATCCAGTAGTGATCTAAATGGATCAGAACCAAAATTGCCGTCACCGCAATCCAGTGTATCCAGTTTGAATGATGCTAATTCACATGCAGCAGGATCAGGTAGTAACTCCAACACATTTGAGTCTGCGGATCCATCTTCCACATCGTTGTTTCATTCATGCTGCCTAATTTGCAATAAGATTGTTGAGACGATGCCACAATGTGAATGGAATATTACAAAATCAACTGTGTCTTTCTCAGTACAATATGAAATGACAACAGTTGCTAGCAATGTGGCTCCTGTGACGTTGCCTAACGTACAATTACAAAGTGCAACAGCAGTTAATACCGCTGATTCCTCTCCATCCATTCCAGCAGTCGGAAATACAACAATTCGTAATGGACCGTCGTTGAGGGATGCTGTGGTTGCTTCTTCATCTAAAATTGCTGATATGCTTCCCAATGGACGACGGTTGTCATCAACTAAAAAAGGTGTAGATCCAAATGCATCACACCTTGACAATACCAACTCATCCGTTGAAGTTGGTGGAAGAGGATCAAAAACACACAACAAAAGAACGAATAACCATGAAGTAAAAGAATTCTTTCGCGGTCGAGTTTGTGTTTATATTAGTGATGCTCGGTCTGAACCTTTATTTCTAGAGTTCATTCATCGTTTGGCTGATGATCATAATGCTGCTCAATTACGACAAGTATTTCCATATCACTCACAACTATTCTCACTAGTGTTTGTGCAAAGTGTTGAAGCTTGCAATGAATTGCGAAGTAAAAAATTTACATGTTCGATTGTGCTAATCACGGAGAAGTTAGCGTATATCGATCAAGATGTTGGGCGATCTGCTCCCTGGTCCTTGGCACTTGCGATGCAACAGCAACATTCTACAGTGTCTTCAACATCATCATCATCATCAACCGTTAATTCTGCAAGGAGTAGTCTAATTAGCCCTTTTAACTATGGGATTCCAATTCCATGTGATGATCGGCACGTGAAGGACTTCAAAAAATGGTTATTTCAAGAATTTATTGCTAATAAAGGTGTGAACTCTGTTCAAAATGGTATTAATAACTCCGCTGGTGTCGATGGTGTGGTATCTGGCGGAAGTCCCAACGTTGTGGCACTTCAAAAGTCTACTTCAAATACAAGATTGGTCAACGGTAGCATCGAACCCATTGTCAATAATACTTCTGCACCAACCGCCAAAGAAGCAGTAGTGGCAGAGTTGACAAATCAAAATTCTATAACCGCGACCGGTGATATAACAGCCACTTCCATCACTGGTGAGGGTATTTTTGAGCACTCATCGAACCATGGTAGATCTGAAGTTCCGAATAAGCATCCAACAGTAAGTATGACCGAACGTTGCCAAAACTTATTGTCTTCCGTATTCGGATTTGGTTCATTCCCCAATCAATCAGCCCACGTTCATGATACTTTGAATCGAACATCAAATGGTAAAAATGTCTCAGATAGTCATGAGATAGCTGGAATACAAATTAAAAATGTTTTTATTTCGCATCTCATTAATTTTTTCAGTGTTGAGACGATTCCCTCTGCATTTGTAGACAATTACATTAAATGGCGATATATTAATCCTGCAAAACATATTTGGCATCATACTGTAACGATTGAAGTGACGATTTTATGCTTTTTAATTGTCGTCATTTGTAATATTACCTTAGGTCAATTAAGTCAGAAAACTGGCGTCGTCGTTCTTTGTATGGTTGCTTTTATTTTATTTGTCAAAAATTCTTACTATCTATCAAGTGTAGCATCTTCTTCTTCTTCTCGTTCTAATTTAAAGTTTTCAGTATGGTGGTTTGGAATAGGGTTTCTTGATAGTTGCTTCTTTTGTTTCTCATTTTTATTAGATAATGTGGCTTCTCCTTTCAAACATCCACGTGTTGTTAAACCAGATACTGCATTACCATTTCCTGAATTTTTAAATGCTCCAATTGGTGAATTTTTAGGGCGTGAAGTAGTCTATATCATTGTCATGACACCAGCATTCTTACGAACTTTAGCAGAGTATTCACCATGGCCATTGGGATTTATGGTTGCATGTGTTCGTTTCTTACGTTGTATCATCGTATTATTTCGAATGATGAAACCAATGATAAATAATAATTTATTTGTATTCTGTGTTTCATTTATTATGGTTGTCAATATTACGATTATTGGAGGTTTAGTGACAAATGAACGATTAGCACGTAATAGTTTTCGTTTATTACATCAATTTATTATGTCAAAAGATTTTCGTGATCGTTTATTAACTGTTACACGATTAACAATAACACCAACCTTATTAAAAATACAAGATTTACAAAATGATTGTATGTACAAAATGATAGTAGCATGTCAACAACAGGATGTTTTAATTACAACAAAATTAACTGATTATGTACAAGGATTATCATTGAATACTGAAATAATACGTGAATTAGTATTTCAATTACAAGTAACAAATCCACAATATTTTTTACGTCCTAAAACAGAATTTGTTACAAGAATGAAAGCAGCATTAGTAAAAGATGAAATATTAAAAATATGTTCAAAATTTATACCTATTGCATCGAATGAAAATACTATGATGATGGGAGCAAGTGCATCATCGGTATTGAAGATGTTGAGTAGTATTGGACTAGTTGATGGTCACAATACCTTGTCATCATCGACTACTGTATCATCGTCATCGTCTAATTATGCGAATATTATATCTGCCTCTGCAAGTAATAGTTCCTCATCAACATGGTCATCATCATTCTCATATTCTACTTCATTAACAAGTGAATTATCTTTACGTATACATTGTCAAATATCACCAGTATTAACAATGGTACGTATTGATAAAGAATTATTTCATGCTATATTATGTCATATGTGTCGTGTGGCATTACAACGTATTCAAGAATATGCACAAAAATCACCTGAATATCGTTCATATCATCATGAAATTGTTGTATGGTTACAACCATTAGAAATGAAAAAGAATACTGCAGTAAAATTCACTGATGTTCGAACTATGGTATTGACTGTAGTGGATACAGGCGGGGGACCAAATGGTGCAGCTGTTCCATCCACACCATTCTCTGCACCTTCTGCTCAAACATCTCTATCTGCACAATTACAACGATTACAAGCATTACAGTCGAATCCTTCTGTATCGCGACCTTCACAGTCATCATCAAATGGTACAGAAAAGCATACTGCCGGTAAACATCAATCATCTCATTCGATTGGTGATGGATTCATTCAATTATTTGATTTACCAATGTCATATCATTCAGGACAATTTACAAATAATCATCGGTATCATTCTTTTCAACAGATTGGTATTCCTTATTTGTTATGTCCTGATAGTTATAAGATTCAACAATGGAATCATGATGATCGTCGTCATTTATATGATATGTCAATGAAATCACTTTCATTAGAAAAACGTTATCGTGAACGTTGTGGTGGCGTTATCGAAGAATTGAATGATGCATTATATTGTTCATATTATCATCATATCAAACCAATGATTCCATTCAAAGTACAATTGAAGACTGCTATTGCATATTTGAAAAAAGATCAACATACTGGTGGTTTGCTTAGTAATAATACCGTTAATAGTGGAAGTAGTAGCAGTAATGGTGGTGTTAGTAAGAAATTTGGTGGAGTAGTAATTTATACTCATTTTAATAAAGATATTGCACAACGTGCAACAAAATATTATGAAATGTTTACTTCATTAGGTTGGAAATCATGTAATGTATTAAGTATACGTCATTTACCAAGTAATGTCTCATCATTTATGGAATTAGATTGTATTATTATTGATAGTTCAATGAATACTACATTTGATTCTATTGATTTATTACATTTTGTGAGAGGAAAAGGATATAAAGGTGTGATTGTCTTTGCTCATTGTTTGGAATTGATTGAAGCCATGAAAGTTGCTGGAATACAATCTCAAGTGGGATTTGGTACGGGTATTACCTCCGCATTAGCAATTGCAATGTCACCACCACAAATGAAGGGAAAGGAAGGAAAGAAATCAAAAGGTGATAAACACAAGCATGGAAGTAGTCAGAATAGTGATTCTCAAGGGAAAAGTGGTAAAGGGGAAGATGTTCCAACAGAGTCAAAACAACCAAGTAGAAGTCAATTGGAATTAGTTCGTAAAATATTCAATCCTAGTCCATATACTTATGCTGCTTCGGTTGATTGGCATGTTGCATTACCAATAAGAATTGATGATGTTCAACATATCACAAAATTAAGTGAAGAACGTATGATTCGTATTTTATTGAATAATTTGTAAATATTATTTGTGTGTTTGTAGAATAAATAAATACAATCCGATTCTTTCGATAATGTATTGATGCATGAGTTTGTTGAGTTGAAAGTATATCTGCCAATAATTGTATAGTGAGTCAAGCTCTTTTAGTGTAAATATTGTATCATACTGGGTTGTGAAAACGTTAAATCGGTACTGTTGAACCTTCCTCATGTCTGTTTATTTGTTATTGTCCCGATTTTTAATCCCTTCATTACGTTTATGTATCCCATTGTGTTGTTATGAGTTTATGCGTGTTTATCAGTATTCTATCCTCCGATGAAATCAATATTCAAGCGGTTATGCTTCGTAATAAGTCACGTTTGTGTGCCCTGATGGAATACATCTATCACATTATTGTATTGTCAGTTTTTGTTCTGAAGTGGAACATTTGTTGTGCAATCAGATGGTGGGGTTATATGGTATAGTGGGATATTTCGGGTCTCTTAGTATTTGAATATTGCTTACGACAACAGCATTTGAC
>JACCEA011848322.1_pt1 | contig 11715 bp, 11 predicted proteins | sample 7449851 | NCBI WGS metagenome assembly JACCEA01 (sample SAMN15323453, study PRJNA562643) | freshwater metagenome | isolation source: river surface water | place: USA:Blue River Watershed | collected 2017-08-18 | reverse complement strand
TCTGTCCCAGCTTGGCGATGTCTTCAGCGGATGCTGCCGCATGCGCTGAAACACTGACAGCCAGGGACAGCAGTGCAGAGAGAAAGAGAGGGGTTTGTTTCATGGACAATCTCCAGAAGCAGGCTTGGGTTTTCGCCTCCAGAAATACGGCGTGGAGAGGCTGGCACGCGCGCTGCGAAAGGATGTCCAAAAACTGCATATAACATTTGCCGGCGCGGCCGCTGGCCTGATCCTGTCGCTTGACTGAGTGTAGTCAGCAGCTCAGGGCTTGCTTTGAATATTTCTCAGCAACGCACATGGGCAACGCCGAATGCGCACTGCAAATCTTCGACAAAGGCCCTTTGCGCATCACCCGGATGGCGGCCGCGGTGACTGGCCAGATGAAAGTCCACGTTGAACCCCAGCTGCTCCGGCAGCAGGGCGCGCAAACTGCCATTGGCAACCCAGGGCGCGGCGATGTGTTCCGGCAGATAACCGATGTGAGCGCCGGACAGGATAAACGCCAGACTCCCTTCCACCTGTTCGCAGCGTGCCGAACTCAGGCTGGCCTGCAGCGGTTGATGGATGCTGATCGAGCGGTAGGCATGTTGCACATGATCACATCGATCCAGTTCTTCCCGCGTGATTACCGGCTGGCTGAACAGGGGATGGCTGGCGGCGCAATACAGCGTCTGCTGTTCACTGAACAACAGCTGATGATCGAGGGCGTTCTGGTTGCCGGAGAAATAGCCGATGGCCAGCTGTAGCTGATCCTGCAGCAGACGGCGCTCCAGCTCTGCCGGCATGGCGCTGATCAGTTCGATCTGGACGGCCTGATTGCGTTGACGAAAACGCCCGATGGCCGCGCCGATCTGTTCCAGCACCCGGGACTCCAGGGCTTCAGACAAGCCGATGCGCAATTCGCCGATCAGCTGGTCGGCCATGCCCTGGGCCTCACCCTTGAACACATCGATGGCTTGCAGCAGCCGGTAGGTGGCCTGCAGCACCTGTTCACCCTTGGGCGTCAGCCGGAAACCGGCCTTGCCGCGCTCGCACAGGCGAAACCCCAGACGCGTCTCCAGCTTGGCCATCTGCGTGCTGATAGTCGACTGGCCAATGCCCAGCTCACCCTGGGCCGCACTGAAGCCACCGCATTCGGTGACCCGGATAAACAGACGCAGTAGTTGCAGATCGAGGTCGTGTAACTGATTGAGCATGCCGGCTCCAAACATTGATGGAAATCAATGTCAAAGTAGCACACTTCATATTTATCCAAAGAATGTGCTGGGGCAGGATGCAGGCCTATGCAGGAGTCTGGGGCACGCCCAGTGATTGCTGGCGATCAAGGGCGACACAAGCATCGCCAGCAAGCTGGCTCCTACCGGTAGTTTTGACCCGCTAATCCGAATGAGGCCACCTCAATGCGCTCAGTTATTGGTTTTCTGTTGCTCAGTTTATGTTTGCCTTCGCTGGCTGAAGACAAGGTACTGAACATCTACAGCTGGTCCTCCTACATTCCGGAGAAGGGCTTGCAGCAGTTCAAGGATCAGACCGGTATCGCGGTCAAATACGACGTGTTCGACAGCGCCGAGGCGCTGGACAGCAAGCTGCTCACCGGTGGCAGTGGGTATGACGTAGTGTTTCCGGCCTCCAGCGCGCTGGCACGGGCGATCAAGGCCAAGGCCGTGCAGGAGGTGCCATCGGGCAGCCTGCCCAACTACGCCAATGCTGGCCAAGCTGGCCGTGAGTGATCCGGACAACCGCTACGGCGTGCCTTACACCTGGGGCACCGTTGGGCTTGGCCTGAACCTGCAGGCGGTGCAGAAACGCCTGCCGCAGGCGCCGCTCAATACGCTCGACTTGCTGTTCAAGCCCGAATACGCCAGCCAGCTCAAGGACTGCGGAATTGCCGTGCTGGATTCGCCGCAGGAAGTGATCAGCATTGCCCTGAACTACCTGGGGCACGATCCGTACAGCACCAAGGCGGCCGACCTCAAGGAGGTCCAGACGCTGCTCACCACACTGCAGCCCAACGTACGCTATGTAGGTACCGGCCGGCATATCGATGATCTGGCCAAAGGCGAAATCTGCCTGGCGCTGACCTATAACGGCGATGCCGGTATGGCGGCTGCGCAGGCTGCAGAGAACCAGCAGCCGTTCGAGGTGGTGTACCGCATCCCGCGTGAAGGCACACTGATCTGGTTCGATGTGATGGCCATTCCGGCGGATGCCCCGCACCCGCAAGCCGCGCGTCAGTTCATCGACTTCATGCTGCGCCCGGAGGTGATTGCCGAGCTGACCAACTCCATTTACTTCGCCAATGCCAACCAGACTGCGGATGCGCTGGTCGATCCGGCGATCAAGGGTGATCCGGACATCTATCCGCCGCAGGAAGTGCGCGAAAAACTGTTCAGCGATCAGACTCAGCCGCTGAAGGCACAGCGCGAGCGCACGCGCATCTGGACCAGTTTCCGCAGTCAGTATTGATATCGGCTAGCTGCAGAATGATCACCTGTAGGTTGGGTTAGGCCAACGGCCGTAACCCAACAACCGGTCGTAAGGCCGGCAATGACAATACCTTTGGCATCGATGGTGGGTTACGCCGCTACACGGCTAACCCACCCTACAAACGGCGCCATGCAAGCCGTACAACGCCATTATTTTCAAGTATTCAGGAACCCATCATGGAAGCATTTCAAGGCAACGACCTGGCCATCACCCGCGAGAGCCTCTACGGCACCTTTTCCGAACCGACCTACGCCGGCGTCACCAGCTTTATGCGCCGTCGCTATACCCGTGATCTGACCGGGGTTGATCTGGTAGTCAGTGGTGTGCCGTTCGACACCGCCACCACCAACCGGCCGGGCACCCGGTTCGGCCCGCGCGCCGTGCGTGCGGCCTCGATCACCAGTGCCTGGGAACGCCACTGGCCGTGGGAGTTCGACCCCTTCGACCTGCTGGCGAGCGTCGACTACGGCGACTGCGATTTCGATCACTCGCAACCGCAGCACACGCCTGCGGCCATCGAAGCCCATGCGGATAAAATCCTCGCCGCCGGTTGCGCCATGCTCACCCTTGGCGGTGATCATTTCATCAGCTACCCGCTGCTCAAGGCCCATGCGAAGAAACACGGCACCCTGTCGCTGGTGCACTTCGATGCGCACAGCGACACCTGGCCGGACACCGACGAAGGCACCCAGGGCATCAACCACGGCACCATGTTCTATTACGCAGCCAAGCAGGGGCTGGTCGATCCGGCGCGCTCGGTGCAGGTCGGCCTGCGCACCACCAACGACGATGTGATGGGCTTTCAGGTGCTGGATGCCCGGCAGGTGCACCGCAGCACGCCGGAGCAGATCGCCGCGCAGATTAAGGCGCGGGTAGGGGACAATCCGGTGTACCTGACCTTTGACATCGATTGCCTTGACCCGTCCTACGCTCCCGGCACCGGTACCCCGGTACCCGGAGGTCTGACCAGCCATCAGGCGCTGGAAATCCTGCGTTGTCTGCGCGGCATCAACCTGATCGGCATGGACGTGGTGGAAGTCTCGCCGCCTTACGACCATGCTGAAGTCACCGCACTGGCGGCGTCCTACGTGGCGATGGAGCTGGTTTGCCTGTACGCCGCCCGGCACAAGCTGGGCGAACGCTGAGCACTTGCGGTGGCTGTAGGGTGGAAAACGGCGCGAGCTTTTTCCACCGATGCGCAGCTCCCATAACACGGTGGAAAATCGCGGCGCGAGTTTTCCACCCTACGCTGCTGAACGGCGCCCGTAGCCCGGATGCAATCCGGGTTTATCCGCCCCGGACTCCATCCGGGCTACGGGCGGCATGCCAAGTCCTGAGGCGTCGCTATACTGTTGCCTTCAACGCAGCAGCCGGTCAGTCATGTCGGTTTAGTGGAGGTGGAGCGCAGTATGGAACGTGGTTCTGCAGGAATGTCAGCGCGTGCATGTCCAAACCTGACTGGCGAGGGTTGCTGGAGGGCATCCTGAATGGTCGTCCCGGCTCGGCGCGTGCCGATGTTCAAGTGTTTTGCCGTGTGGCTGCTTTGCCTGGTCGGTTGCCTGCTGGGCGGCCGCTTGCTGTACGCGCAACCCGCTGCGCCGGTCACGCTGCATTACTCGGAGCGCCCACCCTATCAATACACCGCTACGGACGGCCGTGCTGCGGGCTTGCTCATCAGGCTGACGGCCGAGGTCTTCGATAAGGCCGGTATTGCAGTGCAGTGGCGATCCCAGCCCTACAATCGCAGCCTGATGATCATTCAGGCCAATACCGGCAATGATTGCTCGATCGGCTGGTTCAAGACAGCAGAGCGTGAGGCTTTTGCCCAGTTCACCCTGCCGATTTACCGCGACCGGCCGCAGGTCGCTCTGGTGCGTGCGGATTTCCCGGTGGTTGCCGGCATCAGTGCCAAAGAGTTGCTGACCGACCCGGCAACACGGCTGCTGCTCAAGCAAAGTTTCGTCTATGGCGCCTATCTGGATGCCTTGATTGCCAGGCGGCCAGTGGACAGCGTTCAGCGGGTGTCGGTCGAGGTGCCCAGCATGCTGATGATGCTGCGGGCGCGTCGCGCTGATGTGCTGATCCTGAGCATCGAGGAAGTCGAGTTTTATGCCCTGCAGCCAGATTTTCCCATGCAGGACTTCCAGGTGATTTCGCTTACCGACGTGCCACAGGGTGAGCTGCGCTATCTGATGTGCAGCCAGCAGCTTTCCCCTGCTGTGATGCAACGCGTGAATAGGGCAATTCGCAAGGTGTTGGGCCATGGTGAATCAGCGGGTGTACATACAAATTGAGTCAGCGTAGCCCGTAGCGCACCCCAGCCCTGCGGCATTTGCCCGCTGGGCGCCCCCACTGCGCTGTGGTGAAATGCAGTTTTAGCGTGCGGAATAATTTTCTTGAACCAGTCCAGTCCGGTTGCCGAAAGTCTTGAACGCTCCCGTTATGGCGGGCAGCAGGGGCATCGGATTGTCTTCGTCACCGGCAAGGGCGGAGTAGGCAAGTCGGTGGTGGCAGCGGCCACGGCGCTGCAGTTCGCCCGTCAGGGTCATAACGTGTTGCTGGCGGAAATGGGCAGCCGCAGTTTTTTCGGGCCACTGCTGAACTTGCCGGTGGGCGTGCAGCCGGTGGCCTGGATGCACAACATCGACATCGCACGCTGGGATGTCGAGTCGACGCTGCGTGAGTACATCTCGCATTACCTGCCGATCAAGGCGCTAGCCGAAAAGATCCTCGGCAACACCGTGATGAAGGCGCTGGTGGCAGCGGCACCCAGCCTGACCGAGTTGGCCATGCTGGGCAAGCTGACGGCACCGATGCGCCACGCCTGGTACAAGCGCGAAGTCGATGTGGTGGTGGTTGATGCCTACGCTACCGGCCAGTTCATGGCGCTGCTCCGTGCTCCCCGCGGCATGGCGCAGACTGCCAGTTCCGGACCGATGCACAAGCACAGCTCGATTATGGCGAAGTTGCTGGCTGATCCGGCCATCTGCGAATACCGGCTGGTAACTCTGGCCGAGGAAATGCCGGTCAGTGAAGCCTGTGAAATGGCAGCCGACCTGTACGCCGAGGTCGGCATCGCGCCGCGCATATACTGCAACCGGTTGCTCGAACTGCCAGCGCACATAGCGGCCTTGCCAGCTGATGATCCGGCGCATGATTTCGTTGCGCAGATGCGCCGTATCGAGCGCCGCCAGCGCAGCAGTCTGCAAACGCTCAGGCAGTTGGGTGAATGCTGCCAGGGCCCGGTGCAGCAATTGCCGCTGATCCCCAGCGTGGCTGCGCAAGGCCTGCTTGAACAGCTTGCCGACGCGCTGCAGGCCGGGGAGGGCGTCTGATGAAAGGCTGCGCTTCGGTAGGGTGGGCTTCAGCCCACCGAGTGATGGTGCTTGATGATGGCGGGCTGAAGCCCACCCTACGGCGAACCTTTAGAAAGTCCGCAACCGGTCATGGGTACTTATCCGCATGAAAGCCCTGATTGAAAACCATCGGGTGATTGTCTGTACCGGCAGTGGCGGGGTCGGCAAGACCACCACCTCGGCAGCGCTGGGGATCGCCGCAGCAAAAATGGGCAAGCGCGTGCTGGTGCTGACCATTGACCCGGCGCGGCGGCTGGCCACCAGCCTGGGCATCGAGAACAGTTCGGAGGATGTGCGGGTGCCGGGACAGAAGTTCGCCGGAGAACTGTTCGCCGGCATGATCGACCCGGCGAGCATCTTTGCCGATTACATCGAGCGCCACAGCACTACCCGCGAAGCCGCGCAGCGGCTGTTCAACACGGTGCTTTACCAGCAGCTGTCGACCACCCTGTCGGGCTCGCAGGAGTTCACTTCGCTGGCCCGTCTGCACGATGCCGCCACCAGCGGCGACTACGATCTGGTAATCCTCGACACCCCGCCAGCAGCCCATGCGGTGGATTTTCTGCTGGCGCCGGAAAAGCTCAACGCGGTGTTCGATTCGAGCATCGTCAGCCTGTTCATGGGCCGTTCAGCCGGCTTCGGCCTGGCAGCGACGGCGTGGAAGCAGGGCGTGAAGATGATCCTTGGCACCCTGACCTTCCTCACCGGCTCGGAGTTCGTGCGCAACTTCACCGACTTCTTTGCCGCGATTGATGCGATAGCGCCGGACATCCGTCGCACCAACCTGCAGGCCCAGCAACTGTTGCTCGATCCGGCCACGGCTTTTGTGCTGATCAGCAGCTTTGATGCAGCGAAGATTCAGGAGGGCGAAGCCTTCCATGACCAGCTGATCGAGGCCGGTTACCACCTGCGCAAAGTCATCGTCAATCGTGCCTGGCCGCTATGGTCGCAAGGCAGCGCTCAGCAGCAGGCGGATTTGCAACAGTCATTGCGTAACGGCCCGGCCCGTGAACTGGCTGCCTTGCACGCGCAATTGCTGGCCTATTACGCTGCGCGGCGTAACCGGCACACGCGGTTTGGCGAGATACTCGCCGTGCCGGAAATGGACGCTGAGGTAGTTGGTCTGCCGGCTCTGGAACGTCTGGCCAGCCGGCTGCTGGCCCCTTGCTGAATCACCCGCTAACCCACGGAAATCATTGAATGCGCCGTCTGCCCTCGCTTACCGCTCTGCGTACCTTCGAATGTGCTGCCCGGCATGCGCATTTTGGTCACGCGGCAGCAGAGCTGTGCGTCACCGACAGCGCCGTCAGTCACCAGATTCGCCAGCTGGAAGAGCAACTGGGCACCCGACTGTTTCAGCGTGAGGGCCGCCAGATCAAGCCGACACCAGCGGCCCAGCGCCTGCTGCACCGGGTACAGCAGGCCTTCGAGCTGATTCTCGACGCTTGCGATGAGGTGCGCGATCCGGATTCGCAGGCCCAATTGCGTGTCGCGGTTACCGCCGAGTTGACCCAGAAATGGCTGATCAGCCGGCTGGCCGATTTCACTGCGCGCTTTGCGCACATTACCCTGCATGTCTACGAACAGGCACTGGAGGGGCGGGTGCCGGCCAATGACATGGATCTGGCCATCACTTACGGCACGGGCCCCGAAGATGCCAGTGCCTATTTCGTCCGCCCGCTGCCGACACTGCAGTTCTTTCCGGTGTGCAGTCCGGGGCTATTCAATCAGGGCAACCTCAAGCAACCGCGCGATCTGGCTCGCCATTGCCTGCTGCACGATGATCAGGACGGCAAGAGCTGGATGGCCTGGCTGACCACCCATGCCGGTGACGTGCAGGGCGCCCGGCAATTGTTCTTTCCCCACGCCGGGCTGGCGCTGGAGGCCGCGGCACAAGGACAGGGGGTGGCGATGGGCGATAACCTGACGGCTACCGAAGACCTGGCCAGTGGTCGGCTGCTGCGGCCGTTTGCGGCCAGTGTGACCTCGCTCGGGCAGTACGCGCTGGTGTGTGAACGCATCCGTCTGGAGAAGCCTGCCGTGGTGCAGTTTCTTGACTGGCTGAGCGAGCAGTTCGAGCCGTGAACCATCAATCCGTGAAGGCTATTCAAGGCCGGCGCGGTGATACAAAAAATCATCATTTACCGGCAGGCAAAAGCCCTTAAGCTACACCGGTCTGCCCGGACACTGACTGACGAGGTGTGTTGAATTGACCCGATTTCCAGAACTCTCCCCGCACAGTGGCTGCCAGCATGCCGCGGCGATCCATCCGGCAGGGCGCAACTGCAACCACTCAGGGCTGCCACTATGACCAAGCGTGACAAACTGCTCATCGGCGTGACCTTGCTGGCGGTGCTGCTGGCGATATTCCTGCCGGCCATGCCGCAGCCGCGCGAGTACCATGACTTCGTCGACAAGCGCGTGGCCTACGGCATCGAGAACTTCTTCGATGTGGTGTCCAACACCACCTTCCTGGTAGCGGGCATCGCCGCGTTGCTGCTGGTGTTGCGCCCGCGCACCTGCTTTGCCAATCCGGCCGAACGGCTGCCTTATCTGGTGTTCTGCATCGGCGTGCTGATGACCGCAGCTGGCTCCTGCTATTACCACCTCAAGCCGAATAACGAGACGCTGTTCTGGGACCGTCTGCCGATGACCATTGCCTTCATGTCGCTGGTCTCGGCACAGCTTGTCGATCGCATCAGCGTGCGCGCAGGCTTGCTGGCGCTGGTGCCGGCGCTGCTGGTGGGTGTGGGGACGGTGGTCTACTGGATCGTCACCGAGCGCCAGGGGCGTGGCAACGTCATGCCCTACGTGGTGCTGCAGGCCTATGCGGTGTTCGTGTTGCTGCAGCTGGCTGCGCTGCATCCCTCGCGCTACACCCACGGCAACGCGATCTTTGTGGTGTTTGCCTGTTACCTGCTGGCCAAAGTGCTTGAGCACTATGATCGGCAGATCTTCGAACTCACCGGGATGGTCAGCGGCCACACCCTCAAGCATGTGGTGGCTGGTCTGGCGGGCTTCCCGGTGGCGTACCTGTTGTGGCACCGGCGGTTGATCACGCCAACGCAGGCCCCGGTTGATGTATCGCCTGCGCAAGCGCCTGAGCAAATTGCCTATTGATCCGGCTCGGTAATCTCTTGATTTCGTAGGCCGGGCTTCAGCCCACCGAGTCCCGTAAGCTGTGGGCTGAAGCCCACCCTACAGCCCACCGGAAGTTCAAACTTCTGCGCTCGCGTAATACCTGCTGCTGTCCGAGCGAGATGCCGGCCCGGGCAGCAAGCACTGAATTTGTGAATTAAATTCAAGCTTTCCGCGAAAATCGTCATTGGCCGGGTAGCTTGCTGCGGGCGTACTGTCGGCACCTCTTTCAACGGATACATGAGGTGTTGCATGGCGCGTTCCCTGACGTCGATTCCCAAGGCCGATGGCTTTCGCTTTCCCGGTGAGTTCGAGCGCAAATCCGGCTGCTGGCTGGGCTGGCCCGAGCGTCCGGATGTCTGGCGCAATGGCGCGAAGCCTGCGCAGAAAGTCTGGGTGGAGATCGTCACCGCGATTGCCAGCAGCGAACCGGTAACGGTCTGCGCTTCGGCGGCGCAATACGCCAATGCCCGACGCCTGCTGCCCGAGCATGTCCGCGTGGTGGAAATGACCTGCAACGACACCTGGTTCCGCGACAGCGGCGCGATGACCGTGGTCAACGATGCCAGCGGTGAAGTGCGCGGCATCGACTTTGAGTTCAACGCCTACGGTGGACTGGATGGCGGGCTGTATTACCCGTGGGACAAGGACGACCAGATCGCCCAGAAGATGTTGGAAATCGAGCGTCTGGACCGCTACCGCGCACCGCTGATTGCCGAGAACGGCGGCATCCAGTCCGACGGTCAGGGCAGCATCCTCACCACCGAACAATGCCTGCTCAACCGTAACCGCAACGCTCATCTGGGCAAGGAAGAAGTGACCAAGCGTCTGCTCGATTACCTGGGCGCCGAGCAGGTGATCTGGTTGCCGCGCGGCTGCAAGTTCGATGAGACCGATGGCCATATCGACGATCTGGCCTGCTTCGTGCGGCCGGGTGTGGTGGTCATGCAGTGGACCGATGACCGCGACGATCCGCAGTGGGAGATCTATCAGGAGGCCTACGACATCCTGCGCAGCACCCGTGATGCGCGTGGTCGTGAACTGGAAGTGCACAAGCTGCCGCAGCCACGAGTGCTGGAATGGACCGCTGAAGAAGCCGAAGGACTGGACCATATCGACGGCACCCATGTACGCGAAGCCGGGACCAAGATCTGTGCCTCCTACATCAACTACTACTGCGGCAATTCGGCCATTGTGCTGCCGCTGTTCAATGACCCGAAAGACGGCGAGGCGCGCGACATTCTGGCCGGCCTGTTTCCCAAGCACCGCATCATCGGTATCGAAAATTCGCGGGAAATCCTGCTCGGCGGCGGCAACGTGGCCTGCATCACCATGCCGCAATACGCGGCGCCGATTAAGCGTTGAGGCGCAAGCCGATTGCACTTTGCGCTTTGTGTAGGAGCCAGCTTGCTGGCGAGAGGCTATGCCAATCGATCGCGAGCAAGCTCGCTCCTACAAATAAATCCAGATACGGCGCCACTACTCATCAAAGGAATTCATCCATGAAGCTAAGCGCTCTGCTATCGGCCATCACCCTCGGACTCATCGCTGCCGGGGTGCACGCAGCCACTGAACAGCCGCAGGTCAACCTGTACATCTGGGGTGAATACATGGCCCCCGACACCCTGGGTTCCTTCGAAGAAAAAACCGGCATCAAGGTCGTGGTCGATCATTTTGACTCGATGGAAACCGTCGACACCAAACTGATGACCGGCCACAGCGGCTATGACCTGGTACTGACCTCCGGGCAGCACCTGAGCCGGGCGATCAGCAGCGGTGCCCTGCAACCGCTGGACAAGTCCAGGCTGCCGCACTTTACCCAGCTCGATCCCTGGGCGCTCCAGCACATGAGCGGCTTTGACGAAGGCAACCGTTACGCCGGCATCTACATGTGGGGTACCACCGGCTTTGGCTATCAGCAGCAGGCGATTGAACAGCGCATGGCCGATGCACCCGTGGACAGCTGGGCGATGTTGCTCGACCCGCAGGTGGTGGCGCGCTTTGCCGACTGCGGGGTGAGCTTCCTCAATGATCCGAACGAGGTATTCGCAGCTGCGTTCAACTACCTGGGGCTGGACATCAACAAACAGAACCTGGATGACCTCAAGCTGGCCGAAGCGCATCTGGCCAAGGTACGGCCGCATATCCGCTACTTCGACAACGACCGCAACATTGCCGATCTGGCCAACGGGGATACCTGCCTGGCGATGTCCTGGAACGGCAATGTCGCGCTGGCGGCCAGTCAGGCGCATGCAGCCGGCAAGCCATACAGCGTGACCTATCAGATTCCCAGGGAAGGCACCCTGTTGTGGTTCGACGCGGTGGTGATTCCCAGAGATGCGCCGCACCCCGAAGCGGCCCTGGCGCTGCTGGATCACCTGAGCACGCCTGAAGTGATAGCGGGCGTCACCAACACGGTGTATTACGCCAACGCCGTTCCGGCCGCCAACCCCCTGGTGGATCCGGCGATCCTCAATGATCCCGGCACCTATCCGCCGGCCAGCGTGCAGCAAAAGCTCTACGTGAAGAACGACAACTCGCGGGTGTTCGACCGCGCGCTGACGCGTGCCTTCAGCCGCTTGAAGTCGGGTACCTGAGGCTGCGCGTAACACCTTGCCAGGCTGGACAACGCTGTGCAGTTGTTCAGCCTGCCGGGCTATTCGGACTTGCTTTTGAGCAGCGAAGCCAGATCCGCAAACGGGTTGTGCTTGGCCTGACTGGCGCTGCCGCGCCC
>JACCEA010018088.1_pt1 | contig 11716 bp, 10 predicted proteins | sample 7449851 | NCBI WGS metagenome assembly JACCEA01 (sample SAMN15323453, study PRJNA562643) | freshwater metagenome | isolation source: river surface water | place: USA:Blue River Watershed | collected 2017-08-18 | reverse complement strand
CATAATACTTTCGCCCAATTTGGGCATCACTAAATCAACAATTGCCATAGACTGCTAGAGGTTTTTCGACAGTACAAAAGTACGTTATGCGCTTAAAATAGGATTAACTCTTATCCACAATTAGTAGTCGGAGCATATTAAGGGCGCTATTGGCGGTTAATTCAATATTACGCTTGCGGTCAAATCTAAAATGGAATACCTGTGCCCTTACTTCATTTTCCGATGCTACGGCCATCCAAACCATGCCCACGGGCTTTTCGGGGGTTTCGCCTCCAGGTCCCATAATGCCACTAACTGCCACTGAATAGTCTGTTTTAAGTAGTTTTCGGGCCGAAATAGCCATTTTTCGTACACATTCTTCACTTACCACACCCACGGTTTCCATGGTTTCTTTAGAAACATCTAGTAAATCGCCTTTGATTTCATTGGCATAACTTACCACAGATCCCTTAAAATACGCCGAAGCGCCGGCTTTGGCCGTTAATAAATGAGCGATATAGCCACCTGTGCAGCTTTCGGCTGTAGAAAGGGTTTTGTGCTGGTTTAAGAGGAGTTGACCCACCACTTCGGCCATTGGGATGTCTTCTTTCACCACCAAATAATCCTTAACAGAGGTAGCTAAATTATTAAAGTGGGTATCTAATTCTTTATCTAAAACCGCTTCATTTTGAGGGTCGCCGGCGGCTGTTAAACGCAAACGAACCATGCCATAATTAGGGAGGTAGGCCAGTTTAATATGACTAGGCAGGGCGGCTTCATTTTCTTTAATCATTTCTGCTAAAAATGATTCACCAATACCAGCCGTTAATAATGTTTTGTGTTTGATGATGCCCGTTTTAAAACGCTTTGGAATCATAGGAATTACATGATGCTCCATGATCCATTTCATTTCGTGGGGAACCCCAGGCATCGAAATAAATAATACGCCATCTTTTTCAAAAAGCATACCAGGCGCGGTTCCGCGCTCGTTTAATAAAACGGTACAACAATCTGGAACTTCTGCTTGTTTGGCGTTACGCTCAATCATGGGGCGCTTTAAAATGCGCTCAAAAATGTCTGTTACATGCGCAAGTGTTGCGGCATCTACTACCATTTTCCCGCCAAAATATTCACACAATAAAGGTTTAGTAATATCGTCAGAAGTAGGCCCTAATCCACCGGTTAAAAGCACAATTGAGGCTTTTTTACTTTCTGCATCTAATGCGGCCCAAATGTCTTCCCAAACATCGCCAACCGCCACTCTGTTTTTAACAGTTACGCCTGCCTTATTGAGTTCTTGGGCAATCCAAGCGCTATTGGTGTCAATCACTTGACCAATCAATAATTCGTCTCCAATAGTAATGATGGATGCAAACACTTTTTCCATGGCTAGGCCTTAAATTTAGTGCGAAGTAAATATAGTAAGCACAAACAGGCAAATATAAATATATTGCATCCTATGAAAACACAAAATTATAGCAACCACAGTAGGTTAGTAGCAGGTTGGCACGGGCTTACCTTTTTTGCCATTTTAGCTTTTTGGATTGGCAGCTTTGTTAATTTGGCGAATGCCGAGGGGCCTGCACTATATAGTGCATCCTTATTGAGTGTTGCCGGTTTTATTTTTGTATGTTTTTTTGTTTTTGTGCGCATGTTTGCGCTCAAGGCACAAGATAGAGCCATTAGAGCCGAAGAAAATTTGAGACATTTTGCGCTTACCGGAAAACTACTTCCAGCTAGTTTGCGCATTGGTCAAATTGTTGCGCTACGTTTTGCAGCAGACGAAGAGTTTGCAGCGCTTGCAGTTAAAGCAGCCGCAGAAAATTTAACGGGCAAAGAAATCAAACTGTCTATTAACAATTGGAAAGCGGATACTTACCGCGTATAAATTTAATCATTGATTGTATGAAACATCTTACTTGGGTGATTTGTTTTTTGTGCCTGCTTGCGGGTCAAGTATCGGCGCAAACAAACGTGCAAACCTCTTCTGTAACAACTAATAATGACCTCGAAAAAGAAGCGGTATTACAAGTAATCAAGCAAACCTTTAAAGCGATGCTTACTTCGGATACCGTGCTACTTAAATCTTGCTTTGCGCCAGGTGCTATCATGCAAGTTGTGCAAAATCAAAAAGATTCTGTGATTGTAAGAACGAGCAGGGCCGCTGATTTCATTGCAAATATTGGAAAGCAGCAGCCCGGATCGCTAGACGAGCGTTCTTTTGATGAAATTATTTATATCGACCGTGAAATAGCTACCGCATGGGCGCCCTATACCTTTCACCGCAACGGTGTATTTTCGCACAAAGGAATTGATAGCTTTCAATTTGTGAAATTAAAAGATGGCTGGAAAATTCAGTACCTGATATATAACATGTATCAGTAAGTTGTAAAAAATTATGCGCTAAAAAATGGCGCTAATTTTTCTTTTAGGCTATCTGGTATGGTTGCCCTTTTTCCGGTTGCAGCATCAATAAAATATAGCACTACTTTTCCTTGCGTTAGCAGTTTGCCCGATTCGTTGTAAACTTCTGTGATAAATTTAATTTGATGCTCGAGTGGAAGTTCAGGAACCGTCGTTTTTACGGTTAATAAATCGTCGTAATGCGCAGGCCTTATGTATTTGGTTTCCATGGTAACCACGGGCATGTGAATCCCCATTTTTTCAATTTCTTTATAGGAGAGTCCAATGGCGCGCATGGCTTCAACACGACCCACTTCAAAATACTGGGCATAATTGCCATAATAGACCACGTCCATTTGATCGGTTTCTGCGTATCTAACACGTATGTTTGTTTGATGCTCGTACATAGGTTTTCCTGCTTTTGTTGACAAACTTACGTCATCTATCTGTTTTTCCACAAATGCCCTCAATAAAGGGCCTTACGGGGTGGTAATGCTACCTTTAAAACGGTTTTCGCTTTTTATTAAGAAAGAAACACAAACCTTTGTAATAAAGGGTATCATACTTATGAAACTACGAACGTATATTTTATCAGCTTGCTTTTTTGTAATAGCGCATTCGGGCTTTGCACAAACGCCCGTTTTACCAACTACAATGGATGCAAGTTTAAAGGATTTGCAAACTTTTGTTTCGAACAAAGCCTATGTGAGTAGTTATCAATTGGCCAAAGAATTGAAGCGGACTTCTATGTATAATAACAACAGGTCCGTAAAAGAAAGGGTTGATTTTTATTTATTGGTGAGTGGGCTTCAACTCAATGAAAAAGGAATTGTAGAACAGGCTAGTGATTTTATAAAAGCTGCTGTGGATCCTGCTTTTCGTCAAATGATGACCTATTATGTAGGGGTCTATTATTTTAGAAACAATCAACCGCAGCAAAGTTTAACATTTTTAGAAACTGCCAAACTTGCCAATTTAACCAACGCGCAAATAGGAGAAGTAAAATATATACTAGGCTATCTTTATTTTAGTTTGGGTCAATTTGAAAAAGCAAAACAACCTCTAGATGCCGTTCGTCAAACAGTGGGTGATACGTATTATATTGATGCTAATTACTACTATGGCTTTATTGCATTTAAAGAAAAAAAATACACCACCGCGCTTCAGTGTTTTGAAATCGCTAAAGCAGCCTCAGTATACGGCAAACTCATTCCTTTTTACAACGCCCAAATTTATTATTTTACGGGAAGTTCTGAAAAGGCTTTATCTACTGCACTTGCTGCACTAAAAGCGGGCGAGCAGTATTACGAACTTCCATTACAGCAGCTGGTGGGACGACTACTTTTTGCTAAAAATGATTTTACAGGTGCACTTCCTTATCTAGAAAAATATGTGGCTAGTAGCAAAACGCCTACAAGTGAAGACTTGTATGAATTGTCATTTTGTTATTTCGAACAAAAAAAATGGAACAAAGCCATTGAAGGTTTTAAGAGGCTCACTACCGGAAAAGATTCTTTATCACAAAATAGCATGTACTTACTTGCTAAAGCATACCTAGAAATAGGAGATAAGTCTGGTGCCCGCAACGCATTTATATTTTGTGCCGAAAACAATAGTAACAAACTGCAAAAAGAAGTGGCTACTTTTTCTGTAGCTAAACTCTCTTTTGAGCAGGGGCTTATCAATGAAGCATTAAAAGGGTTTCAAGAATTTTTGAAATTATTTCCACGTTCTACATATACAGCTGAAGCTACCGACCTTCTCGTAAACACGCTTGCTCGAACCAGTAATTTTAAAGAGGGACTTCAATTATACGCTGGCATCAAAAACCCTTCGACGCTGGCGCAAAAAGCCTATCCATCTTTATTGTACGGTAGAGCTGTAGAACTTATCAATGATCAGTACATCAATGCAGCAGATAGTTTGCTCGATTTATTACTTGCCGAACCTAATAATCAGGATCAAGCAGTATTAGCCTATTTCTGGAAGTCTGAAATGCAGTTTAGAAAAGGCATTTACGATCAGGGCATTGTTTATTTACAAAAGTATTTGTCTGCACCTATTGTAAATGCAGAAGTGAACTTGAGTAATGCTTATTACAATTTAGGTTTTGCACAAATGCAATTACAGCAGTATGCGGAGGCAATCAATAGTTTTGAAAAAGCTACAAGCGCCGTAAAAACTGGAGCGCCTATTTTTCAGGACCTAGTGATAAAAAAAGCGGATTGCTACTTTATGTTAAAAGATTTCGCAAAAGCGCTGGCGCTTTATGACCAGGTGATAGACCGTCAATATGACGCCGAAGATTATGCCTATTTCCAAAAGTCTATCATATTTGGGGCATCTAATAAAACACCAGAAAAACTCGCGTTACTTCAAAAATTTGTAAAGCAGTATCCTGCATCGGCACTCATTGGTGATGTGTACATGGAAATGGCCAATACCCATTTAGCGGCCGAGTCTTTTGCACTCGCTGTGGCACCCCTTAAGCAAATAACCTCTAGTGCTGCCCTTGCTGCATGGCATCCGGCTGCGTATTTAAAACTCGGCGTCGCTTATTTTAACACCGAAAAAAATGACGAAGCGCTTGCTAGTTTTACCAGCCTACTCGCCAAGTTCCCTAATACGGAAGAGGCTGAATCTTCTATCGAGTATATCCGAAACATTTTTGTAGAAAACCAAAAGCCACAAGATTTTATCGCCTTTATGGAAGCAAATGGCAGGGCTTTGTCTGAAACAGAATCAGATTCACTAACATATACAGCGGCCCTTTTACGATACGAGCAAACAGATTTTGCGGGAACCAAAAATGGCATGAGTGCTTACATCGATAAGTTTCCAAATGGGGCACATATACTTGAAGCTCATTTTATCATGGCTTCTATTTATAAATCAGAAAAAAATACAGCTAGTGCTATCAAATACCATACTTATTTAGCTTCCAAAGCGCCCAATAAATATGCTACAGACGCGGTTTTGCAACTTGCAAGGGCTTATTATTTTGAACTCCGTGATTATGCAAAAGCAACTACCTACTACAAGGAGTTAGATGCGATGGCCACGGATGAGGCTATAAAAAAAGAAGCGGTACGCGGCTTGATAAGAAGTGCGGTCAAACAATCTAATTGGACAGATGCACTTCCTGCAGCTACTCAAATTTTAGACATGACTGGTGCAGCATCTGACGATAAAATGATGGCCAATTTTGTGATGGCAAAATCAAAGCAATTAGCAGCTTCTTTAGATACTGCTATTATCTATTATACAGCCGTAATTGCTTCTGGGAAATCTGAATTTAGTGCCGAAGCCAAGTATCAGCATGCTAAAATATTATTTGAGCAAAACAAGTTGGAGGCTTCAGAAAAAATGGCGTTCGAGCAAATTAAAGACTTTGGTTCTTATGAATATTGGGTTACCAAATCTTATTTATTGTTAGGAGATATTTACCATAAGCAGCTCGATTACTTTAATGCCGAAGCAACGTTTCAGAGTATTATCGCCAACGCTACTTTTGAAGATTTGAAAAAAGAAGCACAAGAAAAGTTAACGAAAGTAACCGCTGATAAAGCAAAAAAATAAAAACCGATTCAGATGAATAAAGTTGGGTTTCTTATATCTATGACCGCTTTTTGGATACCGGAGTTATGCGCGCAATCTGTATCAACGAAAGCAGCAGATACGGCTAAAGTGGTAACGATTACTTCTGCCTTTAAGCCAAGTTTAAGGCCGCAATCTAAAATTAATTTTTTAGCGGCTACACCTTTTCTAGATAATAGTAAGGTTACTATGCAATATGTAATTCCGTCACAAAATATCAGCTTTGCTTATCAGGCAGTAGCCGTTACGCCGCTTGCCTATGTACCAGATTCAGTGATGTTGTCTAAGCGCAATCATTTTATCAAAGTGGGGCTTGGAAATTTAAATACGATTGTTGCAGAAGCAGGCTTTAACATTGGCGATGGGGTAAAAAACAATACTTATATTGGAGGCGGCCTTAAAAAAATGAAAGGTCCTTTATTTGCGCAAGAATATACTGATGTAAATTTTTCTATCAATAGCGCGCATCAAATAGGGGAGGCGCATGATTTGAGTGTCAAATTTACAACAGGGTCTACAACCCGCTATGCGTATGGTTTTAAACCTGCTAGCATTCCTTACACCAAAGACAATATTTTAAACAAATACAACAGCGCTGGCATTACGGTGCACCTTGCAAATAAAACAGATGCATTTTTTGGTATTCATTATACACCTACTATTTCATTTGATTATTTGCAGTCGGGTGTAGATGAAAGAGAATTTGAAACCAGCATAGCAGCGCCTGTATCAAAAAATTTAGGAACCGATTTTAAAATTTCAGTGCAACCCACTGCTAGCTTTTCAAATACCATTTTGCCAACCATTCCAAGTAATTTAACCATTGTCAACAATTTGTTTTCGATGCCAAGTACCTTTAGTTGGATTACGCCTAAATTTCAAGTGCATTTAGGCGCTGCGCCTACTGTCAATAATGGCACTTATGCTGTTTTACCTCAAGTGAGTGGGGTAGCTATACTTCCAGATAATGGTTTACGCATAGAATTAGGCTGGTCGGGTCATTTCGAAAAAAATAATTTACGTTCTTTATCTACTATCAATCCATGGGTTCGTGTTCCTAATAATTTCTCAAATACTAAAATCACAGAACAGTTTTTAGGGGTTAAACTTCCGGTAGGAGATCATTTTACTTATGGGGCTAAGTTGTCTCTACTAGAATATGAAAATCAAGCACTTTTTGCAAATGCATTTACCGATGGCAGATTGTTTATGGTTCTATTTGAACCTACGCTCCGAGCGGTTCAGTTACAGGCAAATGTTAGTTATACTTTACAAGACAAATTGAATATACTAGGAGGTATAACCTATAAAAAGTTTTCGGGTTTAACGGTTCAAAAAGAAGCTTTTGGATTACTGCCGCTTGAACTGAGTGGATCTTTGCACTGGAAATTCTCGAATAAACTTTCATTTACATCTACCCTTTATGCATGGGATGGGGCACAAGCAATAGATGCGCAAATGACAATTAAAAAACTACCTGCAGCTGCTGACTTTTCGGTGGGGGCCACTTATACAGTTGTAAAATCAGCTAAATTTTGGTTGCAACTCAATAATATCCTCGATAACAGGTACCAGCGTTGGAACCAATATGAAGTTTTTGGCCGAAATGTTGTGGCGGGATTTGTATATTCGTTCTCTGGAAAATAGTAGGCGCATGTTAGATCATATATACCCTTATTTACTGATTCATAAAAAGCTGCAGTTAGCTGGCATTGGTACCCTGCAATTGGTACCTGTTTCCGCAGCTATTGAAGCGGGTGGGTCAAGTATTGCTGCGCCTTACGAAAAAGTAAATTTTATACCGGGTCAAGTATCTACAGATTCTTCATTTGTAGCATGGGTGGCTGCGCTTGATCATATTGATATGGATACAGCCATATCAACCATCAATCAAGCCGTTGAAGAACTAGCGTCTAGCACTCAGTTACATCAGCCTGTTCATATAGCTAGCGTTGGTCATTTTCAAAAAGAAGGTGCGGGTATTTCATTTATTCCACATGAACCAATGTATGCGGTTCAGGAGGCGCTTTCCATTCCGGGTGGCATTCAATGGTCTTTTAAAAAAGGAATACTCTATACACGAGAAGCAAAATCTATCATGGATACCTATTGGTGGGTGGCGGCACTTTTACTTGCTACCGCTGGAGCGGCTGCTATTGCCAACTACTATTTTAACCTTAACGATCAATTTTAATTCGCCTTTTAATGGCATCTACCATTCATTACCAAGCTTGTCCTATTTGTGCATCTGAATCGATTAGTAAGTTGTATGTGGCAAAAGACCATACTGTTTCTGGTGAATTATTTGAAGTTTGGCGCTGTGCAAAATGTAGTGGAGGATTTACCCAAAACGTTCCGGATGCTGCTACTATTGGGCCTTATTACGCTGCAGAATCCTATGTTTCACACACGGATAGTGATAAAGGCTTTATCAATTACCTATATCATAAGGTAAGACGCTTTTCATTACTTACTAAAAAGAAATTGGTAACAAATCTTGTACAAAAACCGACGGGTACATTGCTTGATATTGGAGCAGGAACTGGTGCGTTTGTACATACCATGCAAACTGGAGGTTGGCAGGTAACAGGTTTAGAACCGGATGCAACGGCGGCTAAACAAGCCCTTCAAAAATATACGATTCATTTGCAGCCTGCAAATAATATCTATACATTAGAGGCTGCTCAATTTGACGCCATTACCATGTGGCATGTGTTAGAGCATGTGCACGATTTACATGGTTATTTTAAAAGATTTAGCGAACTCTTACAGCCAAGCGGCGTACTTGTAATTGCAGTGCCTAATTATACCAGTACCGATGCAAATATCTATGGGCATCACTGGGCGGCGCTTGATACGCCTAGGCATTTGTATCATTTTTCTCCAGCCAGTATGGAGTTACTCGCAGATGCGCATGGCTTTAGACTGATAGCCAAAAAAGCGATGTGGTTTGATGCCTTTTATGTAGCCATGTTAACGGAGCAGCATAAGGGGGGATCCCTTGTAAAAGCTTTATTAGTAGGCCTTTGGTCCAATATCACCGCACTTATGAATGTCAATAAATGCAGTTCGGTGATTTATGCGTTTAAGAAAAAATAGTAGGGGTTATCAACCAGTTGTAAGGGGCAAAAAAAGTACTATTGTAAATTTACTTTAAAAATAGCCGGCCAATTTTTACCTGTGATATAAGTGGCTTTGCTGACGCTATCATACGCAATCCCATTTAATACATTTGTTTCGGTGGTAATGGGTTGATTTGTTTTTTGCAAAATATTTGTAAAGTCAAATTGTTTTTCTACTTGTCCTGATACAGGATTGATGGCGATTATTTTATTTTCACCCCACACATTGGCGTATATTTTGCCATCAATCAATTCTAGCTCATTAAGGGAAGCGATGTAACCATTGTTGTCATATACCCCCAAGGTTTTTTCGATGGCTAGGGTAGTAGGGTTTACAAAATATAAATTGCTACTACCGGTACTAATAATTAGCTGGTTGTTAAAATGGGTAATACCCCAGCCTTCATAGTTCCAGTTAAATTCCTTTTCTTTTTTAAAAGTATTGGCGTCGTATACAAATACTTTGTGGTTTTGCCAGGTAAGTTGGTAGATTTTATTGTTGTAAACAGCAATACCTTCTCCAAATAAACTATCTGCAATTGATAGGGTTTGAACTGCTTTACCGGTAGCTAAATCCGTTTTAAACAACTTACTTTGGTTGGTAAGACCCGTTCCTTCGTATAGGGTGTTGTTATGCCAAACAAGGCCCTGGGTAAATGAACTGGTATTGTGCGGGTAAATTTCTACAATAGTATAAGTGCCATTAATAGGCGCTTCAATGGCTGCTGCAACGGATTCGTTACTGCCTTCTGTGTCAGGGTTTGATTGGCATCCAAAGAGGACAGTAGCGACAAATAAAAAATAAACAAGATTTTTTTTCATGCAGCAAGCGTTGAATTAAACGTTAAATCTGAAATGCATAATATCACCATCTTTAACCAGGTATTCCTTTCCTTCAATTCTTAATTTGCCATTGTCTCTACATGCAGATTCACTACCTAAAGTAACAAAATCTTCGTAGGCAATTACTTCGGCTTTAATAAAACCTTTTTCAAAATCGGTATGAATAACGCTTGCTGCTTGTGGTGCTTTCCAGCCTTTTAAAATAGTCCATGCTCTAACTTCTTGCACACCAGCAGTAAAGTAAGTATCTAGATTTAATAATTTATACGCAGATCTAATTAAGCGGTTTAATGCAGGCTCTGTCATTTTGTATTCTTCCATAAACATTTGCTTGTCATCGCCAGATTCTAATTCTGCAATTTGAGCTTCAATGTTATTGCACATTACAATTACCTGTGCACCTTCTTGTGCTACAGCTGCTGTAAGCATTTCAGAATATTTATTACCGGTATGCATGCTCGCTTCATCTACGTTGGCAACGTATAAAACGGGCTTATCTGTAAGTAAAAATAAATCAGCAACCGCTACATTTTCTTCTTTAGAAAGCCCTAACGAATAAATGCTTTTACCTTGTTCTAAATGCGTTTTACAACGGGTTAGAATTTCAAACTCCGCTTTTGCTTTGGTGTCAGAACCTACACGCGCCATTTTTTCTACGCGTTGCATTTTCTTTTCTACACTTTCTAAATCTTTTAGCTGTAGTTCGGTATCAATAATTTCTTTATCACTAACTGGGTTGATAGCGCCTTCTTCTCTTAAAACGTTTTCATCCTCAAAACAACGGATCACATGAATGATAGCGTCTACTTCTCTAATATTTCCTAAAAATTTATTACCTAATCCTTCACCTTTACTCGCACCTTTAACAAGGCCGGCGATATCTACAATTTCCATTTGGGTAGGAACAATGCGGTCAGGAATTACCAGTTCCGCTAATTTATTTAAACGCTCGTCCGGAACGTCTACAAGGCCTACATTGGGCTCAATAGTACAGAAACGGTAGTTGCTAGCCTGTGCTTTAGCGTTAATGCTTACTGCATTAAATAATGTTGATTTTCCTACGTTGGGTAGTCCTACAATTCCTGCCTTTAAAGCCATAATTGAAACCTTTTTAATTAAGGTGCAAATATAGCTCCAATATTTTTTATATTCACCCCATAAATTAACCCAGATGGCACTAAATATTGTATGGATCGCCTTTTTTATTGTGGCTTTTGTAATTGCCCTTTACAAGTTCTTGTTTTTACATGATACCGAAGTGTTTAAAACCCTTGTAGATGGGATGTTTGATAGTGCCAAAGGGTCTGTTATTGATGTGGCGTTCCCGCTTGCTGGCACCATGGTTTTCTTTTTAGGACTCATGAATATTGCGGAGCGTGCTGGTGCTATTAATTGGATAGCGCGCTTACTCAATCCATTTATGAAAAGGTTATTTCCTGAAGTGCCTGAAAAGCATCCTGCAATGGGGCAAATGGTGATGAATTTTAGTGCCAATATGCTAGGGCTAGATAATGCGGCTACACCTTTTGGTTTAAAAGCTATGGAAAGCCTTCAATCTATTAACCCCGACAAAGAAAAAGCGACAAATGCGCAAATCATGTTTTTGGTACTGCATACAAGTGGACTTACATTAATTCCGCTAACCATTATTTCATACCGTTTAGCGGCTGGTTCCACCGAAGCGGCGAGTGTGTTTATTCCATGCGTACTTGCAACTATTTGTACTACGCTCGCATCCATATTTATTGTGGGTTTTAAGCAAAAATTAAAAT
>JACCEA012080699.1_pt1 | contig 11723 bp, 9 predicted proteins | sample 7449851 | NCBI WGS metagenome assembly JACCEA01 (sample SAMN15323453, study PRJNA562643) | freshwater metagenome | isolation source: river surface water | place: USA:Blue River Watershed | collected 2017-08-18 | reverse complement strand
CCATCCGGTGCGTTAAAGCTGCGGAAGTCTTGTAATTGTACGTTCTGGTTCGGGTATAGCGCTTTAGCGATACCGCCTGCGATGCGTTCGCGCTCTACTGCGGTAAATCGACTATTCCCGCGCATGTGCTCTGGCATTAAACCGATAAAATTACCTACACCAGCGCCAGCCTCGATAATGCGACCGCCACTAAAACCAAGGTGATTCAACGCATCGTACATGCCAGTGATCACTTTGTTAGCGGTATAATGGGCGTACTGTGTTGATTCTTTCGCTTCTGCCCACTCATCTGGCGTTAACAGATTTTTCAGCTCTTGGTATTCTTTCGCCCAAGTCGCGTTATTCTCATCAAACGCTTGCGATAAACCACCCCAGCCAACATAACGCGCCAAGATATCCTGATCGTTGGCTAATGGCAGTCGGTCGTGATCAGCTAAGTCATTCAGCAGGCGGATCGCTTCAATGTTGTTTTTGAATTTAGTCTTCTGCCCGCCTTCACCCAAGCGGGTATCCGATGTGATCCGGTAGTCAGTCGCCGAGTAGGTAGCGACTTTAGCTGCTGCTACTGACTCAGCTTTGCTTTCAGCTACAGTTGGCTCATCATTTGATTGAGATCTTGATTCAGCTTGTACCCCTGACTGTCCGGCGCTTCTTCGCTGGCTCCGGCTTCTTCCGGTTTGAATAGGTACTGTTCGCGCACCATCTCCCATGCCGCTTCCGCTGGCATCCCCTGCTCGACCAGTGTCGCCATTGCGTCCAGCGTCATCTCGGCTGCTTGTAGGGCTTCCTGATTGAGTGTCCCGCTGGCCTTTAGTTTCTTGTACTGGCTCGGTAGAAACTCCCGCCAGTGTTCTATCGCTTGTTGCGCTAGTGGTCTGAGTCGGTTCATTTCGTATTTCATTGCTTCCTACTCCTGATAAATCAAAGGATTCAACCTGCCCAGCGCCGTCCATACCATCAAACGTAGCAGCTCTTGGGTCAAACTTAACACCTAAATACCATGACTTGAGATAAGGTCTGGAGATCTCACCCAAGTCTTCCAGCATTGCTTTTGCGTAAGCGGCAAAAGTACGCGCCCCTTTCTCAATGTGATAACCGGACAACATAATACCGGCTTGCAAAATTTCAGGGTCGATACCGCTATTTAACTGGCCCAACTTTGAGCGCAACAGTTGACGCGCTTTCTCGGCAGCATCCTCGGTAAAGATTTTATTTTCCGATACGGTTGCAGCCTTCTTCTCTGGCTTGGCTTTTTTATTCGCCTGATCTGAGTTTAGCGCATCTGGTGCGCTCTCTGGTTTTATTTCCGCAACTGGTGAAGTAGTTCCCGCTTGCTCAACAGTAGATTGTTGCTGAGATACATTTTCAAAAGTAGCTCCCTTGCGCTGATACCCTGCAATAGCATCCTTACTGATTGTGGTTGAAACGCCTGTTTCAATGTTAGTAACATGGATGTCGCCGGTTGCTGTGAACCCTTCAATTTTATAAGTACCATTGCCTGCATAACCCGCTTCACCGGTAATTTTGATGTGATCCCCGCGCTCACCACCGATCGCTTTTGCGCCTTGCTGCTGGTATCGAGTGCGGATCGCTTTCAGTTTTTCAGTGCTGGTTTGTGGTTTTTCATCAGTAACCGCTGGTTTTCCTGCTTGTTGTGCTGATTGATTATCCAACTCGCGTAAGTGTGACCGCGCCTGACGAACGGTCATGCCTGACAATTTACCGTTATGGATCTCGTCAATGGTTGGCGGCGTTAAATCGCCAACACTGGTTCGTGATCCATTTTCAAAGCGGTCAATCGTGCCAATCAAGCGATTGGCGCGCTCATTTCCAGTAATACGATCCATGTACTCTTGCATGTAGTCGCCAGCCACAGAATTATCGCTGGCAATATTTGCCGCTCGGATCGCCCGTTCCGTTATCTTGTTGGCGTCATCAAGACTGATAGTGCCATCCTGTACCATTTCGGCCATGCGTTGATGTTGTTTAGCGTTATCGTCCTGAGAAGCCTGCTGGATAGCAAGATCAGATGGTTGAGCTTTATCTGCTTTTTCATTCTGCTCAGATTCAGAAAAGGTATGCGCTGGCGCTTTATCGTCCATCGAAACAATATTGCTACCATCAGTAACCGGTGCTGGAATAGATTGTATTTCCCACTTAGCCCCATTCTTCACGACTTGGTGTGTAGCTTCCGCGCCTTTCTTGGCGATGAACTCTAAGGCTTTTGGTTTGCTACCGAACCACTTCAAATTACCATCGGCACCAATAAACTCTTTGATTAATGGTTTAGCTGGCTCGGTGACGGCATTTGTATCAGGTTCAGCATTTCGCAGATCGGCCATAGGCTTTTCGGTATGGGTATCATCCCGTCCGGCCCGATCTTGCCGTACTTCAATTCCGCTATCATGTGCTTGTACTGCTGCCGGTTGATTTGGTTCGATCGGCGTAGCATCTTCATGACTTCCATTAGCTTCATTTCGGAAGGCTTTTTCATGGTTATCCCATTCATGATCATTAGTTAGTTGTTGATCGCGCCATAACTGCGCTTGCACTTCATCCGGCGATTGAAGGTCATACTGCTCTTGCTCACGTTCGGCGATAGCATCTTCATTGAATAATTCACGAGCACGAATATCAGCCTTGCTTTCAGCAGGGGTGATCTGCACGTTACCCACGGAAATTTCATCGTGTGGCAGTAAATAACTTTCACCATCCACTTGAACCATGACACCATCCGGCGTGATGGATTCCACCTTGGCAGGTGTGTTTTCATCCCCACCAAAGGAAACATGAACATCATCGCCGTCACTGAAATCATATTGCGGCTGTTCGCTTGGTTGCTGCTCAGTTGGTTGTTGTGTGGCGGCTGGCGTAGGATCGGCCTGCGCAACACGGTTAACGGCGTCACTGATTGGTGTATGGCGCGGCGTGATCGGCACTGTGTTTTGATTCGGATCTAGCAGTTGTGACGCATCATATGGCGTAAACTGGGTATTATTGACATCCTCATGCAGGATATTGCCGATTTTACGGCCATCAGATTGGATCAGGTTTTTGGCTTTGTCGGTAACGATCTCCGCGCCCCTCATGGTGCCATGCATTGCTGGCCCCATAGCTGCACCAACCACCATTGAATCGATGATCTGCTGACGGGCTTCACCCCACGTCATATCCGGTGTAATTGTTTGCTTATCTAAGCCAGCCTGAATCGCACCAGTGACCCCTTCTTGACCAGATTCCACACCCATCGATGTCGCCAAGCGGCGCAACAACGAACCACCAGCCCCCATGATTTTACCGACTGCCCACATTTCAGGGATAGCTTCAGCCAATGCTTGTGCGCTGGCGTAGTTTCTGGCTTGCGTATGCGATAGCGGGTGATCTGGATCATCTACAGCCTGATTGTAGGATGAGGAGTTAACTTGGCTATTCACCATCGCCGCGGCAGCAGTAGGGTTTTTAGTCAGCGCCAGTGTAACCAGCATTGGAGCCATATGCGCTAAAGCACCAACAGTCATCGAGGAGTATTTCGCCGCCGCCCCATCGGGATTAATGGGTTGTATCTCTTTCTGTGCTTTATGCACATAGTCTTCGGCGAACTTAGTCAGATCACTTTGTTTTAGACCGGCCAGCTGCGCCTGTTCTCCTGGCGTGAAATATTTACCCGCATTAGCACGGATAAAACTAGACAGAGTAGCTTCATCAACCAACGTACCGTCACTGAATACAGGCTCTTTCGCATCAGATAAGCCGCCCGCATCTTTAAAGGTGACAACACCTTCTTGTTGGAGTTTATCCAACAGGCCCATATCAAGAGCTTTAAAATACAAGTTGCGGTCGTCAGAACCGTCCATTTGTGAACGCAAGAAACCGCCTAACTCCATCTTGAAGGTGGGCAGGATATTTTGAACGGCTTTTTTGTTTGCGCTGATCACCCCATCCAGTTCCACTTCTTTCGGGAGTTTCTTGAAGTCATCAGCAAAAGAAGACGCCGGTTTATTCAGTGGAGGCAGACCATTGAAATTTCGCATTTCCTCTTGCCCGCTAATGGTTAGCGGTGACAGTGGGATCTGCTCCATTGTGGTAGCTGGCTGCGAGTAACCCTGTGGTTGTGGATCCAACTCATCAGCAAAGCGAATAGCCCGCTGTAATACCTCATCACCATAAGCGGCGGTTTTCTTGCCCCACAACTTACGATCAGGCCCAGCAAAGTGCTCCTTCACCGCATCATCCATTGAGTAGCCATTTTTAAGGCGATCACTCAACTGTTTAGCGGCAAAGTCGATAGATTGGATTGGGTCAAACGGATCGATACCGGCTGATTTTGCGGTCGCATCCATGTACTGCATGATCCCTGCCGCGCCAGTTTCATCATTAACGGCGGTCGGGTCAAAGTTAGACTCCTGCTCGGCCAATCCCATCAGGATATTGAAAGGCACATCATATTTTTGTGCGGCAGCAAAAAAGGCAGACTGGAGATCCGCCTTGCTGACTTTAGCTTGTGGCGGAGAAATAAATTCCCGCTTTGGTAATGACAGTTCCGGTACGTCGAATTGTGCCGGTTGTACGCTATCTAACGGGTCTTGTGAAATTAAGTCCTTCGCCACTGGGCTATCCTCATTTTACGCGAATATATGATGTTCCATTAGGTCGCCAACTCGGAATGCCGCCGGAGTTACCGCCACTGGTCGGTTGTTGTTCTGCTGGTTGATTGGCTGGTTTCTGCGTTCCCAGCAACTTATCCTGTGCGTCAATCAACTCTTGTGCCTTCGCCACCTTGTCTTGTGGTGACAAGTCAACAAAATCCATATCGTTCTTTGAAAGCAGCTCAATGGTACTACTTAATTGATCTTGTGGCGATTTTGACTGCCGGTAAACTTCCAAAAAGACGGGGTAGGTTTGTTTTATCTTAGCGTCATCCCATCCGGCGTTTTCTTTCAGTGCGCGTGACATTGCATTCGCCTTGGATACCGGATCATTGCCTAAGCCCAATTTCTGCTTATGAGAAGCAACAGCAATATCATTATTTGCCTTGTTGTTGTCGCGGATAATGTCAGCGTTAGCTTTGAAGTCAGCGAGTTTGAATTCCTTGTTAGCATTGATCTGTTTCAGTGCTACATCCCGATTAAACTTGGATTGTTCAATTGCTATCTGTGCTTTTGTGTTCTTAATGCGATCAACCTCGGATCTCCCGAACTGGAACACAGTATCTGGTGACACTACCGCTAAACCAGACTGATAGATATCCTGCATGTTATTGAACTGTTGGGTGCGCTCATTACCATCTTTATCTTTCAGCGTAATTTTAAAGCCGGTTGCATTGCCATTTTTGTCTTTTAATACCTCACCACCGGTTGCGGTTGTACCATCATCATAATAACCGTGTGAGTTATAGGATTTAATGAAGTTATCCAGAAAGCCTTGGTGATCGCCGCGCTGGGCCGCTACTACACCATTGGCCCAGAACTTCGCGCCTTTCTGCACTTTGTCGTCATTAATCCACTTATCCCAACCCATCGCGCCTTGTTCATCGCCATTTTGCAGATAGGCTTCACGGACACGCGGGGCGGAGACCTTCATGTAGTAGTCCATTAATGGCGTACCATCATGACCTGCGGCGACATCAGCCGCTTGCGCTGCTTTCGCATCATCAAGGGCTTGCGACTTTGCCTCTTCAATATTGCTTTGCTTGCTGTAATCTTTAATTTGCTTACCAAGTTGTAGACCATTTTGCAGCCCCTGCATCATGCTGTTTAATCCAAGGCCAAATCCTGCTAATGACATATCAATCCCCTAATAAACTGGAAAGGTGAGACCAGATACCATCTGACTTGCTATTATCTTTGCTGGTTTTATCGCCCAACAATGATGCGCCTAATACCGGAAGGCCACTTGTCATGCCACCAACACCACCAGATGTGTCTCCACCATCATCTAGCATGGCCTGCACACCACCGGCTGAATTATTGCCAATCAATGCGCCACTACCAACCGCCGCATTAACGCCAGCAGCGCCCGCAATAGTGTTACTGAGTGGTTTTTCAGTATCAATCAAGCCACCCGCTGGTTTTTTGCCGAATTCCTGTTTGAGAATAGATCCCATCCCTAAGCCACCCATTAAACCACCAGCAAAACTACCTAAACCTAATCCGGTCGACATATTAACCCCCTACTTCGGCATTGAAATTGACAATGTGCTGCTCAATCTCATCTTGAATGATCGCCATCTTATCTCTGTATTGCTGATACAGATCGGGATGATGCACTCTAAGGTAGGTGGCGCGACGATCCCGCCACCAACCAGTACAACCCATGCAATCCAGTGTCGAGTCTATCAGCGTATAAAAGCGCGGTAGTGCAATATCATGCTCAACCAGATAAGCAAATACATCCTCGTCGCGCCAATTCTCCAGCGGGAAAAAATACTCGATCCCGTTTTCAATAAAGCCGGATTGAAATGGTGCTTTGTGTGAGTCTGTGTTCTTTTGACCACGGATGATCAGGGTAATGCCATCATCCAACATGCGCTGGTGGAGCGGGGCCATGATCACGCGAGCGCAACAAGAGTAACTATCTTGCATTAGGTAGTGCGACTGACCAGACGATAAGCCGATCGGTGTCGAACTTCGCGGCAAGATGTCCACCGGATTACCAAACTCACCTCGGCACTGCTGCGCATTACTGGTGATCTCGATAAAGTGCGGCGTTTCCGCTTTGATTTGCTCAATAACAGCCAGCGTTTCGGGGAACGCATCGCCGGTATTCAGCCAATACACCACTATCTGATTTAGGTATGGCTTGAATAAGTGATAACAAGCTAATGAATCTTTACCGCCAGACAATTGCAGGGCGATCTTATCGTGACGCCCCAGCAGGGCTTTAATTTCCGTTTTATTCACTACATTATCCATTAGTAAGCTATCATCCCCATACCAGCCATTGAGCCAATACCACTCATCATGCCGCCAGTACTGGAGGCGTTCGCCTGCTGCTGCGCATTCCACGCGGAAAGCTGGTTGCCATACTGACTGTTCAGGATATTGGCTTGATTTCCGTAACCCGACATCGCCCCCTGATAGCCTTGCGCCATGATCTGATTACCCGTATTCCATGAAGAGTTAGCTGCAATATTACTGCCGAGCGAACTGGAACCAGCAGACACACCCAGCGCTGAATTACTAGCCGCTTGTGATGCCAATCCTTTACCTAAGTTAGATACGTCTGCCTTGAGTGCTAACCCTTTATCTCTGGCGGATTGTCGCGCAGTGTTTTCTGCTCCTGCGGCTGACAAGGCGGTATTGATTGCCGCCGACTTGTTGGCTACCTGAAATTTTCCGCTGTTCGGGTTTACACCCATGCTGGCCATGCTGCGATTATTGGCTTGCATTTGTGCGGCGGAATTGCTTAATACATTCGCCTTAGCTTCTGCCGCTAATTTGTCTTGGTTTTCCTGACTGCCGTAGTTTGTCGCCTCTTTAATGTAAGCATCTTCCACCGGTTTATAGGTATTAGTCCAACGGTTACGGTCTTCGGTGGCCCACTGTGAGGCTTGCTTCGATGAGGCTAATTGCTGTTGTGCTACCTGATCGGATAGCGCATCAGTTTTCTTTTGCCGCTCATTAGAAACAGCAAACTGATCTTTGGCAAAATTCAGCCAATCCTGTCCAAGTTGCGCCTCTTTGAGTGCAGCCTGACCAATAGCAGGATCGGGAGCGGGAGCCGATGAACCGCCTTTTTTAAACATCAGGCAGTCTTCCCACGGCTTGCGCTCTTTCTTCTTCGTCTGCTTTTCACGCCAGCCCTGTACTAACTCTAAAACGTAACCATCATGGTAAGATAAGGCAATCATTGCCAGAATTGCGATCATCACAAATTGCATGTGCATGATGGCTTATCTCCTGTGATTTGGATGAATATACTTGCAGTTCTCTCGCAGCAGTCCAAGGATAATAATGTCATCGTCTGGGAGGGCGTTCTTGCATCGCCCCTCAAACTCAAACCCTAAGTGTAAATCGAATTTTAATGCCGCTTCATTCTTTGCTGGCACCAAGCCGGTAACACGCCTTAGTTTAAGCTGAATAAACGGGTAAGCAAATGAGGCGATCAAAAACTTGCGCGTCAACCATCGCCCTGAGCCATTACTGGCGATATGCATATTGCAATCGCATACAGAAAAGCCATCAAACACGGTAACCGCAATGAGTTCATCATTCGTTCCGTATCCAATGGCTTTGGCATCATCGCGGAAGGTGCAACCGATCACATCCTGCGCCCACTCGATAAGCGGCTTATCCCTATTATAAATAAGTTCAGCCATGTTTTTACCTGCTATGTCAGTGCATTAGCCACCACAATGATCTTAGCGTACAGCTCCCTGACATCATTTAACAGTAAATTAAAGTCATTCGTCGTTGGTGTGGTCGTCAGTGGCTTAGATTTCATTTCTGTGCGGATGGTTTTCAGTTGTGCCAGTTGATTAAATAGCACCGCTTTTTTTTCCTGCGATACTTCACCATTCAGTGTGCGCACAACCTCGGCCATGCGCCTTACCTCAGTGGTTAGCCTGTTAAAATCCCCATCACTGACCATTATGCTGCCGCCATTTCAGTGCCTGTTTTCGCCATTAGGATCTGGATCACCGACATATTGCCGGATACCTCAATCTCCCATTTTTTCGCTAAGAAGCCGGACGGTAATCGCACCATCTTATTTACTTTGCTTACTCTGGAGACCAGAACATCATCCGCGTAAATATTTACCATAATGTTTCTATCCATTTGCGGTAAATCCAGTAAATCACCGCTATTCACTTCATCGTAGTTAATTTCATTGGCATTTATCTCACTGAAATCACCCGATGCCAAAATAGTTTGATTGATGGCAACGATCTGATCGATATTGTTTTGCAGGATCTGTTTCTCTTTATCGGTCAGGCCATCATCCGCCTCGATCAGGATCGCACCAAAGTTAATGGGCTTTGGCAGAATAAACTCTTTCGACCGCCACAACTGCATCATAGGAGGCTTATCTTGTGCGTCCCATTCCAGAATGCTAATGAAATCAATAAAGAACAGCTTACCTTGTACTTTGTCATAAAAGAAAGCATTGGCATTAATATCCGTCTTTATGATAAAAGCCTGTTCACCGGTTGAGTCAAAGATCAGTGTTTCACTGATTGACTTGCCGGTAACAATGTTTGTTCGCTTGAATTTGGCAAAGTAGCGGCCATTGAATTGGCCAGCATGGATGCTAGATGGATTCATGGCGATCCAATCCTCGCGGGAATACAGACCGCGCGTGATCAGTGTTGCCCCCGATGAGGATATAGAGACTAAACCATCCGGTGAAGGATAAATAATAGAATACCCAAGATCCTGAATACCTCTAGCGCTCACGCATGGCAGATTGATCTCCAGCTTCTCCATAACCATTGAATCCGGTGATGTGCCGGAGATGATATAGGGATTACCTTTAGTAAGTACCGCTAAACTGGAACCAAACGCCCCTAAGCCAACAATGTCATAATCAACTGATAGCGAATAACTGATCGGCCATGCGTGTGGAATGAATGGCTCACAGAAGTAGATGTCACGGCCACTGAATGCCGCCATTAAACCATTGGGTAGCGCGGTGATCCCCTTTAAGCTATCAACCGGCGTATTCCAGTTTAAGGACGGCAGAGGTTCATTAATGGCAGTGGTTGATAGGTTATCGACAAAATTAGCTGTCGATGCGTCACGCTCGGCAATAAAGTAAAGCTGTGTTCCAGTGGTGGACGTTTGCGCGCGGTAAATGCGCTGCTTGGTTATGCGCGAACCCGTTGGGGCAGCTTGAAACCCTGATAGGGTGACAACCTGATCGGGCCGCCAGTAGATACTCGTGCTGATATCGCAAGGTTCGGACTCTTCGCCAAGGCTAGTGACAAAGGTATAAACATACAATCGATCCGAACCTAACTCAGGGGTGACAGAGCCGGATAGTGTAGCTGTTAGCTTTACTGTTGGTGCTGGCACAGCCAATGGGTAAGTTACCCCAGCTACGCGCAACTTTGGTACACCATCACCAGTAATGTAAAGCCGATCTTGATCTACCGGCCCATTTGCAACACTAACCTCACTCTCCCATGCCAACCAAGTTCCGTTATGGTTATACAGTGTTTGATAGCCAGCAACCGGTAGTGCCAGCTGTGCAATGTTGCTTGGCGTGTTAAACGGTGTTAACCCGCCGTCATTAAGTCGCGTATTGAAGGCGATCTTCGCCCCTTGTTCTGGGAGCACTCGCGGGTTAAGGCTTGGCAGCTCACCACTAAAACCAATCAACTTAATAACGGACACGGCGACCCCTATCGATCTATGCTTTTAAATGGGCTAAATGTAGTTACATACTTTATCATTTTGCCTTGGTAGTTGTTATTCATCAATGGCGTAGCAATGTTCCAACCAAAGCGGAATTTCATACACTTACCAAAACCAATGGGAAAGTAAGCCCGCATGACAAAATAAGGCGTTTCTTTAACATAGGCAAAATTAAGCCCCCAAACCCCTTTATCGCTTATATCCAGCCGACCGAAAGTAACATAACCGTAGTCAGGAAGTGGCTTAGTTGCTAACACAGTAGAGTTAAATCCGTAAGACGAGTTTCTAATCAACCACAACACCTGCCGGATATATACTGGCTGTTTATTTATCCACGGATGCTTATCACTGCTTTGCCATACAGAATCGCCATTAATACTAGCGTCCGGTGTCTGAAACCATGATAGCCAATACGGGAGCCATCCATCTTTCGCTAATAATGGCATAACGGGAGCCAAAACAAAGGCGATCAAGTTGACCGCCAATGCAAATGGAAGATAAAACAATGACAGCAATAAACCGCCAAGTAATTGCAATGCCTGCATTATCTATCCCGTTAAACCGCTAGTGTTTTCAGTTCGGCGCGCAATGCGGCCGCCTCACTATCCAGTGATGCTAGTTTATCAGTATCAAACTGTGTTGCCACACCTGCGATTTTAGCGCGAAGCGAGCGAACTGATAGTAAGTCGATTTCATTTAAGCGATCCGAGATAACACCAGCTCGCGCTTGTTTGGCTTCTAATGCCAATTCAGCATCCGTTTTGAATGGCTCAATCACCATGCCCGCATCAATCGCGGATTGAATTTCATTTACGTGCCAAGTGTAGCAAGGCCACTGAGCTGAATACTCACCAGAATCAGTAGTGACTTTCAGTGAAGTCTGTTCTGCGTTAGCGTATTTTAAACTTGTGATTGACATTTATTTTGTTTCCTTATTAAAGACGGGCGTCTGCGATGTAATCTCTAAAGATATAGACATCACCAGCAGCAAAGGCATTTAGAAACTGGTGTATACTGTCTAATCCGACAGTGAAGTCAAAAGTTGCAATATTTACATAAGCGGATTCCTCAACAAAAGTTATTGTTGGCACAGCTCTTTTAATCTGCTTAAAGAAAATTAAACTCCCAACAGCATAACCAGCAGCGGCACTACTAATTAGTGATGCATTACCAGTCTCATAGTATCTGTTAACTCTTGTTTGACTAATTTCCATTGGCAACACTTCAAACGGAGTAGCATCAGAACCTTCCTCCAGTTGGACACAAGCAAGATCAAATGTGCCGGATTGTTGGCCGAGGGATGAAGAGTTTGTCGCAAAGTTTGAACCTGCATCGAACCAAAACCTGATTAATAATCCATCGTTAGTT
>JACCEA010506199.1_pt1 | contig 11723 bp, 10 predicted proteins | sample 7449851 | NCBI WGS metagenome assembly JACCEA01 (sample SAMN15323453, study PRJNA562643) | freshwater metagenome | isolation source: river surface water | place: USA:Blue River Watershed | collected 2017-08-18 | reverse complement strand
GCGATCTTGGCGGGCTTGAGGACCTTGCCGGAGGTGTCGCCCTTGACGGCGGGCTCGGTCCAGGTGATTTCGCGCTCGACGCTGGTGGGCAGTTCGACCGAGATGGCCTTGCCGTCGTAGAACACCACTTCGGCAGCCATGCCGTCTTCCAGGTAGTTCAGGGCGTCGCCCATGTTCTCGGCTTCGACCTCGTACTGGTTGAACTCGGTGTCCATCCAGACGTACATCGGGTCGGCGAAGTAGGAGTAGGTGCACTCCTTCTTGTCCAGGACGATCTGGTCCATCTTGTCGTCGGCCTTGAACACGATTTCCGTGCCCTGGTTGGACAGCAGGCTCTTGAGCTTCATGCGCACGGTGGCGGCGTTGCGGCCGCCGCGGGCGTATTCGGTGCGCAGCACGACCCAGGGGGCGCCGTTTTGCATGATCACGTTGCCGGCGCGGATTTCTTGAGCGATTTTCATGAGAGGGGCCCCGATAGGGCGGTGCGGTTGGCTTCAGAAGGCGCCGGCCGGGGCGCTGGGCCCGCGGCGAGAAGGCACGAGGCCCCTGGCGCAAAACAGGCGATTTTAGCCGGTTTCGGCAGGCCTCCCGGCCTGCGCTTGCCCGGGGGTCAGGCCGACCCCGGGTCCCCGCGCCCCTGGCGGGCGGCGTCGATCAGCCCGGTCACCAGCTCGGGGCCGGCCCGCAGGCGCTCGCGCGCGGCGCGGGCCGCCGCCCCCCAGGCAGTGAAGTCCGGCGCGGGCCAGTCCGGGGCGGCTTCGTCGCCGGCCGTCCCGGCGTTCCAGGCCGCATGCGCCTGCCGCAGCGAGGGCGGCGCCTGCAGCCAGTCCAGGAAGGCGTCCAGTTTTTCATGGTGCACGCCGTCGTCCTGGGGGTAGATCTGCCAGACGAAGGGCCGTCCGGCCCACAGGGCCCGCGCCAGAGAGTCCTCGCCGCGGACGAAATTCAGGTCGCAGGCCCAGAGCAGGGAGTCGAACGCGGGTTGGGGCAGGGCGGGCAGGGCGGTCCAGGCCGGCTTTGGGGCCGAGCCCAGGGCGTCCAGCGCCGCGTCCATTGCCGCCCGGGCGCGGCCGGGGGTGACCAGCAGGCGCGCGCCCTCCTGGGCCAGCTGCCGGAGCAGGGCGGGCAGGGCCGGCGGCTCGTAGCAGAACAGGCTCACCAGGCGCTCGCCTGGCGCCGGCGGCGCGAGCCCCAGGCTGGCAAGCCAGGCGTCGCGGTCGAAGGCGGCCTGGCGCGCGTCCAGGTCCTGCTCGCGGATCAGGCCGCCGGTGTCCGGGGTGAAGCCGGGGTAGAAGAAGCGCTTGGTGAGGCCCGCCGCGGGCCCGGCCATCACCGGCGAGGCCAGGCCGTGGCAGCGGGCCACCCAGGCCTCGGCCGAGAGGTACTCGAGGTTGAACCAGGCTGCGGGCTTTTTTTGCGCGAGCGCGCGCAGGAAGCCCGGGTGCGGGTCGCAGCCGAAAGCCTCGATCACCACATCCCCCGGCTCGGACGCCTCTTCGCTGGCGGGGTCCCACAGGCGCAGGTCCACGCCCAGGCGGGCCGCGCCTTCCGTGGCGCCCAGGTCGCCCGGCACCATCCACTCGAGCGGCGCGGGCGCGTCGACCCACAGGCGCACCGCCTCGCCCCGGGCCGCGAGCTCGGCGGAGAGGCGCCAGCAGACCCCCATGTCGCCCAGGTTGTCGATGACGCGGCAGAAGATGTCCCAACGCATGGCCCGGATAATAGGGCGCATGTCCGAGGCCACCCCCGACCCCCAGGCCCATCCCGCCGACACCGCCGACCCCGCCCAGCCTTCCGCGCAAGAACCTGCCCAATCGCCGGCGCACCCGCCCGAGCTCCTGGCGCAGGTGGCCAGCCTGCCCCCGCTGCCCGGCGTCTACCGCTACTTCGACGCCGAGGGCGGCGTGCTCTACGTCGGCAAGGCGCGTGACCTGAAGAAGCGGGTCTCGACCTACTTCCAGCGCAATCACGACGGCACCCGCATCGGGCACATGGTTTCGAAGATCGTGCGCATGGAGACCACGGTGGTGCGCTCCGAGGCCGAGGCGCTGCTGCTCGAGAACAACCTGATCAAGGCGCTCAACCCGCGGTTCAACATCCTGTTCCGCGACGACAAGAGCTACCCCTACCTCAAGATCGGCGGGCCATCGGAGACCTTCCCGCGCATGGCCTACTACCGCGGCGCGATCGACCGCAAGCACCGCTACTTCGGGCCCTACCCCAGCGCCTGGGCGGTGAAGGAGTCGATCCAGCTGCTGCAGAAAGTGTTTCGCCTGCGCACCTGCGAGGACACGGTGTTCGCCAACCGCACCCGGCCCTGCCTGCTCTATCAGATCAAGCGCTGCTCCGGCCCCTGCGTGAATTTCATTTCGCCGGAGGACTACGCCCGCGACGTGGGCCACGCCGAGGCCTTTCTGCAGGGGGAGGCCGGCAGCGTGATGGCCGACCTGGAGGCGCGGATGATGGCGCACGCGGAGAAGCTCGAGTTCGAGCAGGCCGCCGAACTGCGCAACCAGGTGAGCGCGCTTTCTCGCGTGCTGCACCAGCAGGCGGTGGAGACCGCCGACGACAAGGACGTGGACATCCTGGCGGTGCGGGTGCAGGGCGGCCGCGCCTGCGTCAACCTCGCCATGGTGCGCGGTGGCCGTCACCTGGGCGACCGGCCCTACTTTCCCAGCCACGTGGACGACGCGCAGGCGATGCGGGCCATCGACCTCGCGGAGGGCGAGGGCGCGGGCGGCGCGGGCGGACCGGCGCCCGAGCCCGAGCCCGAGGTCCATGTGCTCGAGGCCTTCATCGCGCAGCACTACATCGGGCTGGCGGTGCCGCCGGTGCTGGTGACCAGCCACCCCCTGGATAAGGCGCTCCTGCAGGCGCTCTCGCAGCAGGCCGGGCACAAGGTCGGCGCGATCCACCAGCCGCGCGAGCAGCGCCGGGCCTGGCTGGAGATGTGCGAGAAGAACGCCTCGTTGCAACTGGCCCGCCTGCTGGCGGAGGAGGGCTCGCAGCAGGCCCGTACCCGCGCCCTGGTCGAGGCCCTGGACCTGGCGGTGGCCGACATCGACGCCCTGCGCATCGAGTGCTTCGACATCTCGCACACCGCCGGCGAGGCCACGCAGGCCTCCTGCGTCGTGTTCCACCACCACAAGATGCAAAGCGGCGAGTACCGCCGCTACAACATCGAGGGCATCACCGGCGGCGACGACTATGCCGCCATGCGCCAGGTCCTCACCCGCCGCTACGGCAAGGTGGAGGAGGGCGGCATGCCCGACGTGGTCCTGGTCGACGGCGGCAAGGGCCAGGTGAGCATGGCGCGCGAGGTCTTCACCGAGCTGGGGCTGGACCTCTCGCGCATCGTCGGCGTCGAGAAGGGCGAGGGCCGCAAGGTCGGCCTGGAGGAACTGGTGTTCGCCGACGGCCGCGAGAAGGTCTACCTGGGCCGCGACTCGGCCGCCCTGATGCTGGTGGCGCAGATCCGCGATGAGGCGCACCGCTTCGCCATCACCGGCATGCGCGCCCGCCGCGACAAGGTGCGGGTGGGCGGCAGCCGGCTGGAGGAAATTCCGGGCGTGGGCGCCAGGAAGCGGGCCCGCCTGCTCCAGCGCTTCGGCGGCGTGCGCGGCGTGGCCGACGCCAGCGTGGAGGACCTGGCCACGGTGGAGGGCATTTCGCACGCGCTGGCCGAGACCATCTACCGCGCCCTGCACTAGCCGGGCCGGACCCGCCCCGGCTTACCGCGGCAGATTTCGCATGAAAGAGCCTCGCCGCCAGGCCTCCGGCCATGCCAGAATCAGGGCCATGTTCTTCACCATTCCCACGATCCTCACCTGGACGCGCATCGTCGCCATTCCCCTGATCGTGGGCGTGTTCTACCTGGGGCTGCCCCCCGAGACGCAGAACCTGGTGGCCACCGTGATGTTCATCGTGTTCGCGCTCACCGACTGGGCCGACGGCTGGCTCGCGCGGCGCCTCAACCAGACGTCTTCCTTCGGCGCCTTCCTCGATCCGGTGGCCGACAAGTTCCTGGTCTGTGCCAGCCTGCTGGTGCTGGTGAACCTCGGACGCGCCGACGTGTTCGTGGGCCTGATCATCATCGGCCGCGAGATCGCCATCTCCGCGCTGCGCGAGTGGATGGCGCAGATCGGCGCCTCGCGCAGCGTCGCGGTCCACATGCTGGGGAAGCTCAAGACCACGGTGCAGATGGTCGCCATTCCCTTCCTCCTCTACGACGGCACGCTGCTGGGCGTGATCGATACCGGCGTCTGGGGCACCTGGCTGATCTGGGCCGCGGCCATCCTCACCGTGTGGTCCATGGTCTATTACCTCCAGCGGGCGCTGCCCGAGATCCGCCAGCGCGTGCGCTGAGCGCCTGCCAGTCCACCAGCGCGTGCGCCGAGCGTGCCGCTCTAGCACCTGTGCCCACGCGATTCCCTACGCTTTCCTACGTCGGCACGCAACTCCCCCATTGATTGCCAATTTGGTGATGACCCGGAGGGAAATTGCCCAGTAAGACACTAGAATCGCGCCCTGTGAGCCGATTGCGGCGGTGTGCTCGGGGTCTTCAGTCCTTCTGATGATTTCTGATGTTCCGCCGATGCGGCTCTCTTCGCGCACATGCCGACTGGCCCGTCGGCCGCCCTGCGCCAGGTCGCAAGCTGTATTGACAGTGCCGAGTGCCCTTGGCTCTAATCAGCGCCCGACCTGAATTTAAATTCGTCTAAACCATCCCCGAGGGACATTCGTGAACAAGACCGAACTGATTGAGCATATCGCCAAGAACGCCGACATCTCCAAGGCCGCCGCCGGCCGCGCCCTGGAGTCCGTCATTGGTGCTGTCCGCACCACCCTGAAAAAAGGCGGCTCCGTTTCCCTGGTGGGTTTCGGCACCTTCGCCGTGACCAAGCGCGCTGGCCGCACCGGCCGCAACCCCCGCACCGGCGCCGCCATCAAGATCAAGGCCGCCAAGGTGCCGAAGTTCCGTCCGGGCAAGGCCCTGAAGGACGCCCTGAACTGAGTCCCTCCCGCCGGCAACGGCGGGCGGTGAGCGAGGGGGTGCTTAGCTCAGTTGGTAGAGCGGCGCCCTTACAAGGCGTAGGTCGGCGGTTCGAGACCGTCAGCACCCACCACCCCCGGCTCAGAACCATGAAGCCCCGCACTGCGGGGCTTTTTCATTCAAGGCCCCGCCCCCATGCCTGGTGGCTGGGGGTTTTCATGGATCCCTCGAAATTCCGGCCACAGTTGCCGGACGCAGACACTGGCCGCCTGATTCAGGCCGCAGGCAGGGGCCAGCGGATCTCCACCGCCGTGCCCTCGTCGCCGCTTCGCAGGTCCAGCGTGGCCCCGATGCGGCTGGCGCGATGGCGCATGTTGGAGAGGCCTCGCCCCGGCACCGGCGTGGCCTCGCCCAGGCCGCGGCCGTCGTCCACCACCGACAGGTGGACATGTCCCGCCTGTGCGTCATGCCGGGCCGTGACCACGATGTGACGCGCACCCGAATGCCGCAGGGCGTTGGTCAGCGCCTCCTGCACCAGCCGCAGCAGCTGCAGTCGGACCGGGTCGGGCAATTCGGGCAGGCCCTCGAGGCCCAGCGACCACTGCACCTGCACCGGCGCGGATTGCAGCCGCTGCTGGAGCCGGTACCGGAGGCTGCCCAGGGCGTCGGCAAGCTGCGCCTGCGGGCCCGAGGAGTCCAGCAGCAGGCGCATGTCGTCGATGCAGTCGTCCAGGAGCTGCCGCATTTGCTCGGGCCGCAGGCTGTGGTCCTCCAGCAGGATGCGCGCGCTGGCCAGGTTGGAGCCCAGGCCGTCGTGCAGGTCCCGCAGCAGCTGTTCGCGCTCCTCGGCGCGCGCATGGCGGCGTTCGAGCGCCAGGATGGTCCGGTGCTGCTCGCGCAGGTCGGCCTCGGCTGCGGTCACCCGCTCGCGCAGGGTTTCGTTCAGCGTCGCGCCCAGCGCCAGGGCGTTGGCCATCTTGGCGACGAGGATGCCACCCAGCGTCGCCAGCAGGGCGCCGTTGGCCAGGGGCAGGGACATGGGCCGCTCGAAGCCGTTGACCGTGGCCAGCACCCAGGCGTCATACAAGCCGCAGGCCAGGATGACCAGAACGGAGAGGGCCAGCAGCAGGTCCCCGGGCGAGCGGTCGGCGAGGGCCCAGCGTGACAGGAGCGGCACCAGGGCGAAGGCGACCACGATGCAGGGAAAGGCCAGCACCAGCGCCATGTCGGTGCGCGCGCCCGTGAGGAGGGTGAGGACCGGCAGCGCCAGGGCATACGCGATCAGTCCCCGCTCCAGCCAGGGAAGCCTGCGGGAGAAGAAGCTCAGGAGCGACAGCAGCATCACCGGCAAGGCCGCGAGGCGGCCGGCGGTCAACACCCACTGGACCCAGAAGGCGTGGTCCTTGACGAGGGCGGTGCTGGCGTAGAGATGGCTGGTGGCCCGCAGCAGGCAGGCCAGGCCGAACCAGAGGTACATCGCGCGGTGAGCGCCAGGAAAGAAGAGGCCGATCAGCAAGGCCATCGTGCCGAAGGTCACGATCGCCCAGTTGACGGCCGACACCAGGCCCTGGCGCCAGAACAGGGCCGGCTGCACCCGCTCCACGTAGAGGCGCTCGGCTGGCCCCACCAGGACCCGCGAGAGGCCATTGAGCTGCATCTCGTTGGCGAACACCTCGACCTCGATGCGGTTGAGACCCAGCTGCCATACCGAGGTGGCCGGCCGCAGGAAGAAGGGCAGCTGCGCGCAGCGCATGTCCTCCAGCCGGGCAGGGGCGCAGCCGCCGAGGTCGACCCCGTTGACACGCACCTGCGCCGAGCGGGAGGCCTTGACGATGAAGATCGCCCAGGGCTCGGTCGGGAGGTTCGCCAGCTCGAGGTTGAGGCGGTAGATGACGCGCTCACCCGTCGGCGCGAACTGCTCGCGTGACAGCGCGTGAGGCAAGGTCACCAGGGGCTGCTTGTCACGCCAGGACAGGCGCGCCTCCCCCAGCTCGTGGATCTCGTCGGCCCGCGCAGTACCGGTGGCGGCCCAGGCAAGCAAGGCCAGCAGCAGACCGGCCAGCCACGCACCCGTCAGCCCCGCCAATCCGGCCCGGGCACGCCGCAGCGCCAGGTCGCTCACAGCAGCCCGTGTTCCCGGGCCTTGCCCACGGCCTGCACCTGCGAGCGCACTTCCAGCTTGCGGTAGAGGCTGCGGATGTGGGACTGCACGGTGGACAGCGACACGCCCATGCTCGCGGCCGCCTCGTTGTAGGACATGCCCTGGGCGATGCAGCGCAGCGTCTCTGTTTCCTTCGGTGTAAGGGGAACACGGGCCGGGGAAGCCGCGGCGGAGGTCTGCGCGTCGGGCCGCAGGCGATTGAACAGGTAACGGGCCAGCGAGGGGCTGATGGGGTAGTGGCCCTGCAGCACCTGCTGCAGGCCCGCGGTCAGCGCCTGCACCGGCTCGCTCTTGTGGAGGTAGCCGCGCGCGCCTTCGGCGATGGCGTCGACCACGTCCCGCTCGCTCGAGAGGGAAGAGACCACCAGCGCCGGCACCTGGGGCTGCTGCTCGCGCAGCGCGCGGATTGCGGCGAGGCCGGAGCCATCGGGCAGGTTCATGTCCACCAGCGCCAGCTGCAGGTCCTCGCCGTGTTCACGGATGCAGCCCAGGCCCTCCGCCACGGTGGTCGCCAGCACCGTCTCCCAGCCATCTCCAAGGCCGCGCACCGCGCGGCCCAGGGCACCGGCGAAGACCGGGTCGTCCTCGATCAGCAGCGCGCGCATGAGGCCTCCATCAAGGTGGGAAAAGCCGTGTGGCAGCGGGCGCCGGGGGCATGGGAGGTGATCTGCATGATCATGCGATTGTGGGGCCGCGGGAAAAACGGGACAGTCATTCGGGTGACCTGCCATGCAGTGGTGCATGGTCGGTGAACAGATCGCATCGTGGATGTGATCGTCAATTTGGTTTCATTCGAAGTGTCATCGCGCAAAAGGCGCAGATAAAGTCCGACGAAGTCATTCCATGCGACTACTTTGGTAGTCGCTCCTCGCCCCGCATGCAGTCCCTTTCCTCGACCCCGATCATCGGCAAGAGCGCCCCCACGCAGGCGCTGCTGTCGCTGATCAAGGTCCTGGCGAACTCACATTCCACCGTCCTGGTGACGGGTGAGAGCGGCACCGGCAAGGAACTCGTTGCACAGGCGCTACACCGCCAGAGCCCGCGCCGCAAGGGACCCTTCGTCCCGATCAACTGCGGCGCCATTCCCAAGGACCTGCTCGAGAGCGAGCTGTTCGGCCACCGCAAGGGCGCCTTCACCGGCGCCGTCGCCGACCGGCTCGGCCGCTTCGAGATGGCCGACGGCGGCACGCTGTTCCTCGATGAAATCGGCGACCTGCCGCTGGACATGCAGGTCAAGCTGCTGCGCGTGCTGCAGGACCGCGCCATCCAGCCGGTCGGCGCGGCGCGCGCGGTGCCGATCGACGTGCGCGTGGTGGCCGCCACCCACAGGGACCTGGCCGCCGCGGTGGAGGACGGCCGCTTCCGTGAAGACCTGTACTACCGGCTCAACGTCCTGCCCTGCCACACCACGCCGCTGCGTGAGCGTCCGCAGGACATCGTCGACCTGCTCGATTTCTACGCCGCGCGCCACGCCATGGACGGCCAGGACGCGATCACCTTCGCCGACGACCTGCTGCAGGCCCTGATGGCCTATGCCTGGCCGGGCAACGTGCGCGAGCTGTCCAACCTGGTCGACCGCTTCACCACCCTGTTCCCGGCGCGCTGTGTGACGCTGGCCGAGATTCCGCTGGCCATGCTGCCCCCGGGCATGCGGCCCCAGGCCATTGGCGCCTCAAGTGGCGCCGCGAACGGCATCGCGAATGGCATCGCGAGTGGCGCGGGTGCCGCGGGTGCGGCTGCTTCGGCACGGGCTGTGACCTTGCCCTCGCCGGTCGCATCGCTGGTGCCGCCTCCGGGGCCCTCCGCGCCGGCCGTCGCCGAGGGCGACGAGATGATCTTCACCCTGCTCGGCGAGGGCGGCCTGCCGCCGGCGCCGCCGGTGCCTGCGGCCAATGCCGCGGCCCTGGCGGGTGTGGACATGGCCGGTGCGGACATGGCGTCCCTGGCCGAGACGGTGGGCGGCTTCCTGCCGCATGCGCAGGCTCCCGTGGCATCGATGGACGGCGCATTCGCCAGCGGCATGCCGGCGAACCGGGTGGAGGAGATCATCTGCCTGGCGCAGGGCATCGTCAGCCTGCCGCCCGAGGGCCTGCCGCTGAAGCAGCAGCTCACGAAGATCGAGCGCAGCCTCATCGAGCAGGCGCTGGCGCGCACCAACGGCAACGTGTCGCAGACGGCGCGCCTGCTGCAGCTGCAGCGCACCACCCTGATCGAGAAGATCCAGAAGTACGAGCTGCGGGTCGGCTGACCCGCCATCGCCTCAGGCCGGGGGCCAGGTGCCCTGTCCCCCGTTCCCCGTTCCCTGCGTCTCCGCCGTTTCCTGCGCGCTTCCGATTCGCCTCAGCGCGGGCCGGGCTGCGCGTTGGGGCTGGCCGAAGGCTGCGGACGCGGGTACTGCACCGCGCCCGTCGGCACCTCGCGCTCCGCGGGCCGCGCCGCGGCCGCCGTTCCCGGCAGCTGCTGCGAAGTGGCGCGGGCCGACGACGCGGCGGCGGCGGGCGCCGGGTTGCGCTGCACCGTCTCGAGGTAGCGTTCGCGTTGCAGGGTGACCAGGGCCTGGACGTCGCGATTGAGTTTGTCCACGTTGCCCACCGTGCCCTTGAGGGCCTGCACGTCGCGCGAGAGCGCCTGCACCGCATTGGCCTGGGTCTGCAGGCGCGCGCCCAGGGCGTCGACCTGCCGGGCCACGCCCTGCGCGCTGCTGGCGACCTGCTGCGCGGTCCGGCTCGGAATCTGCGCGGTGATGGCCTCGGTCTGGCGGGCTGTCGCCTCGAGCTTGGCGTTGACGTCGGCCGAGGCCTTGGCCAGGGCCTCGACTTCCTTGGACAGCTTGCTCACCGAGTCCTTGGTCTCGTCGAGCGCGCCGACGCCGGCGTTGAGGTCGACCACGCGCTTCATCACCGCCTCGATGGTGAGGTCGAGCTGGTTGATGCGGCTGTTCATGCGGATGCCGGTCACCAGGAAGAAGGCCATGCAGATGACCATGAGGATGGTGGCCGATATGAGCAGGATCATGGCCTGCTTCTGCGCCGACTCCTGCACCTTGCGGACAGTCTCCTGCGCCTTGCGCAGGTCGGCGGCGACGCTGGCGGCCGCCCTCGCGCCCCGGTTGGCGAGGTCGGCCCCGTCGAGCGCGACGGCGGCGAGCTTCTCCAGCGTCATGGCGGCGGCGCGGGCCTGCCGCTCGGCCGCGGACTCGGTCGTCTTGTCATCGCTCGCCGGGTCCGGCGCGGCCGGTGTCGGGGGGGCGGCCGGGTCGCCGGCATCGGCCTGAGCGGCCTGAGCGGCCGGGGCTGCCGCTTCCGCCCCAGGGGCTGGCGCCGCCGGCACCGCGACGGCGTCGAGCACCGGAGGCTCCGCAGCAAGGACGAAGCCTTCGGCCTCCGGCACCGGGGACTGGCCTTCGGTCTGGGCGGGTGCGTTCATGAGGAACTCCTGGTTCTCTGGATGTCGGTGCGGCGATCACGGCGGGCGTGGGCCCACGCGTGGGAAGGGCCGCAGCCCGGTCCCGTGGCCGGGGGCACGAGGCGGTGCGTCATGCGGGGTCTCCGTCCTCGGCCTCGAGGCGATCGAGTTGCGCCCGCACCTGGTCGTTGCGCTGCTCCAGCTGCGAGATGCGCGCCAGGATGGCCGCATGGTCGGTGACGTCGGTCTGCGGCCTGGCCGCCTTGGTGGTGGCGGCGCCGGCGGGCGTCGGCAGGCTGCGCTTGGCCGGCCGCAGCCGGGCGCGCGGCTTTTCCGTCGGGATTGCGTCGGGCACCGGGACCCGGCGCACTTCCTCCGGCGTGGTCTCGGGCACGGGCGTGCCCCCCTTGGGCTTGTGCACCTGGGCAGCCACGGTGCTGCCCGCGGGCAGGCTCACGGAATGCGGCTTGCCGCTGCCGATGATGGGTGGTTCGGCCATGGTTTCCTCAGCGCGCCGGCGTGGCGGTGTGGGTGCCGGCCATCTGGCGCGGCGTCGGTGTATGGGTGGAGATCCACAGGCCCAGGGCTACCGCGAGTGCAGCGCTCAGGACCAGTCCGCCGGTGAGCATGACCCAGTTGCGGCGGGCGGCGGCGTGGGTCGGGTTGGCCGACGGCGCATTCGGGCGGCCCGTTGTCCGGCCGGATGCGCGGGGGGCGGCGCCTGCTTCGGCGCGGGTCTTGGCGGCCAGGGCCGGCGCTGGCCGCTTGACCCAGGAGGGCGCGGGCGCGCTCTGCAGGCCCAGCCCGGCGTCGCGTCCGGGGGCGTCGCGACGCGCGTCCTGGAGCGCGTCGCGCAGGGCCTGGCGGGAACGCTCGGCGAGGGCGGCCTCGGCGGCTGTCACGCCCGGGGGCAGGATGTTCCAGTGCAGCATGTTCGGGCCCAGGCCCTTGAGGTTTCCGCTCATCGCGAGGTCGCGGCCCTGGACCAGGACCAGGCGCAGGTTGGCGCCGGGCAGGTCCGCCACCAGGCGCACCAGCAGGGCGAGCGCGTCGGCGGTCAGCTGCGGCGTGTCGTGCACCACCAGCACCTGGGCCGGACGCTGCGCGGACTGGCTGCGGTCGACCACCGCATCGACGGGCAAGTCGGCCACCAGCTGGTTGACG
>JACCEA010236945.1_pt1 | contig 11726 bp, 12 predicted proteins | sample 7449851 | NCBI WGS metagenome assembly JACCEA01 (sample SAMN15323453, study PRJNA562643) | freshwater metagenome | isolation source: river surface water | place: USA:Blue River Watershed | collected 2017-08-18 | reverse complement strand
CACGTAATTTTTTGGTTTGTTCATCTTGATTACGTAGAGAAGCGCGACGTAAATTATTAATCGTCTGTAGTTTTGTTTTTTCTTGCTCTAAAGCAGATAAAATTTGACCGTAGTTCTGCAGTTGTTGTTTAGATTGAGCAGAACCATCTTGGTAAAGCTCACCCATAAGTCTCTTGGTAGCTTCTATTTTAGAAGCATTTTCCTGAGCGTAGTTACGTAACTGATCTGGGTTGGCATTAGAAAAATCGTTTGTACGTGGTTGAATACGATTTGGTGAAGCCATATATTTTTGAATGGCTTTTTCCTGTGCGCCAGAGATATATTGACGTTCAAGTTTACCTTGAGCAGTTCCACGTAAAGCTGCAGCACCAATTGGTGTGCTCAACATTTGACTAACTAATTGATCTTGTTGAACTTTTAGTTGTTGTAAGCCTTTTAAGCTGGTGTTGTATTTCTGCATTTCTGCTTTATACGTCGCCATTTCTAGTTGGGCTTTCTGAATCGCCTTGGTGTCATTCTTTAATTGAGCAGCATCCAAACGGATTTGAATAGCTTGACCAACCATTTTTGTGCCATGTTGGTCAAATAAATTATTTAAAGTATTTGGGTTGGTTAATTGACGACGTGTACCAACGAGACTGTTCAAATTTTGAGATTGAACAATTCGGCTTTGATTTTTATAGAATTGAGCCAACATAGTGTCGGGAGTAGTGCCCAACATATTGATATTTTGGTTCATCTGCTTTAAGGATTGGATAGTAGGTCGTGCCCCATTTCCTTGTTGCTTCATTGCTTTATCAATTTGTTGAAGTGCAGAACCCACATCGACAGCCACTTGTTTAAGGGCTGTCATGTGTTGAACCAGTTGTTGAACAGAAGCGACGGCATTACCATTGAGGTTTAACCCGACGTTCATGTTTTGTTGATTGCTGTTATTTGTTGCCATTCGCTTTGTTTCCTTCGAACCAAGCCTTTACTTGGTTAATGTCATTCAATGTCGGCAAAGACTTAATCTTTGCGTCGATTGTAGCATTAGAACTGTCCTCGGTAGAAGAAGTTCCTAGGATACTTTTAGCGATTAACACCATTAACTCATAACCTTGTTGAAAGGTTATTTGTTTCTCTTGAAGATAGAGCTTCAGTTGAAGCTCAATATCTTCCATAGTGACTTCCCAGAGAAAGTTTCTAAGTTGAGATAGTCGAATACCAAAACTTAGACAGACTGCTTCTTCAAAATTTAGCGTTGAATACCATTCAAGGTACTGCTTAATTCTGTCGCCTGTGGCATCACTTCTTGCAGGGTCTTGGCTGTTTCCTCGGCTTCTTTCAAGATAAAATTTAAGGTTCTTTTGCGCACCCAGCCGATGATTTCTTCTAATTCAACGTCAGAAAGCTTTTGTTCTTCAATAATATCAATAATTTGATCTACTGTTTTCCCTTGGGCTTCTTTACCCACAAGAAGCAACGCAATAGCATTTAATTTAAACATATCACTAAGGATATATTCCTGTACTTGCTGTACTGGGACGTTTAAAAATAAACGAAAGCGAATTGCAGCAGAAAACATTAAATCACGTGGCACACCACCAACATTGAATGTTTTAACACCTGTGTCCATGTTCTGAGATTCAGACATTTAAAAACTCCAAACAAAAATAAAACCCACTCTTGGGTGGGTTTTATTATGGCATCTTCTTAGGTAATTAGGAAGACTTTTGATTGACCATGTGCTTTGTACAATTCATACGAAGCATCTAGGCGAGTTGAAGCCATTGGTGTGCCTTGGAACGCCATGTTGCTGTAATCCGAAACACCAAAGTTCAAGTTGAGACCTGAAGTAATTTGGATTTTAGGGATAATCAGAACGATTGGGTTACAGTTTACGTCAGCAGAAACAATTTTTGCTGAGTAGTAATTTGCACCTGAACATGAGTTAGGGTCATTGGTTTGAATCAAAGTTGATTTAACCAGTTTGTCGCCAACAGCTACAGGAGCCACCAGTGCGCGGTCTAAAGTAATAACTTTAGCAGCGATTGACTCAACTTGGTAAGCCATACCATCTGCAGCACCTACCGCTGATTGAACAACAATCCAGTCACCAGCTACTACACCTGTTGCAGATTCAACTGTAATAGATGTAGCTGCAGCTGCCGATGGAGCAGTCACGTTCAATTTAACACGTGCAGCCGTTGGGTCTGCAGAATAACCAGCTTGGCCTAAAGCATACAAAATAGTACGTGGGTTATATTCATAACCGTTGCCTGAAACTGTCCAGTTGTCGCCAGTTAAGGTTTGATGAACAACGTCTTGACGCACACCTTGGGTCAATGGTTGATAAGTTTTTTCGTTAGAGACAGCCAAGTTTTTGAATAAACCTAAAGAATGTTTTTCTTCAGTTAAATCCATTGCTTGACCCAATGCACCGATCATTAATGTTGCTTCGTTTAAAACGAAACCATTACCTAGTGCTGTACCAAAGTTTTGTACTGACATAGCATCCTCAACAATTGTTGTTAAACTATTAATAGTTTGACTGAATTATAATGAAATTCAGCCGTTTGTACCACCAGTTTCGGCTAACAATCGTTGAGGACTCAACATTGTAACCATGACTGACTTTAGAGTTCGTGAATTCGAAATTCTAGGCGACATTGTTTCATAATCATCAGAAAATACAAGTACCCCAACTTGTTCTGTTCCATCTTCTTTCATAATGTCCACATGTTTTCGACAAGGTTTACGTCGAGCTATGTCCAACATTAATTCATTCAAATACATGGTTTCCATTTTCATCAAATTAGGGTCATTGATAACAGTGAAACCAATAAGTAAGTTATGGGTGTCTCCATATTGGTGTCCATCCACAGTTAAAGTCCAGTCGGATAAAAAAATACAATCGCCCTCTGGCAATTTAGCTAGATCAGGATAACCGTCAAGGTTGATTACTTTAGGTGCTGGAAGATTATACTTAGTAGCAATACGCTGAGATACTTCACCTAAATATTTAAGTAAACTAACATAAACATCCCGATACTCGTATGCCTGTTTAACAATTGCCATTATCTGTTTCCTTGGTTAATTAATTTTCGAGCAATCGGTTGAAGTACTCGGTTTGCATAATATCGCATATATGGTGTAACTAAACCACGGTATTTTGTTTTACCATTTTTCTGGTATGACAGCTTTAAACCTATGCTTGTATTTTTAAAGGTAGAACCATCCACAACAGTTAAATCACTGGTTAAATATTGATTCGTACCTTTGATCTGTTGCATTCGCTGCCCAGTTGAGGTTTGAATTCCAGCAATGTAATCTTCTGGTGACGGTGCTGTTCCACGTCCAGCCATAGCTTCAAGATGTTTTTGCAAACCACGAAATAGGTCAAATTGAACACTTCTTCGAATACTACTTAATGCTTGAGAAGTTACTGGCATTCCACTTTTTGGTGAACCTTTACCATAGGTGGCACTAATTGGGCGACCTTCACCGGTTGGGTTATATTTAAAGTCGTAGCGACTTTCACCTTTGTTCGTTAGGCCGGCTGAGATTTTAAAACGCACATTAGTTTTCTTAATTGCATCGGAAAAAATATGTTCGTTATAACCTACCTGAGTAGCAGTGGCGTTACTTCGCATAGCGTTATCTGAAATACGTGAAAGTCTTTCAGAATTATGTTGAAAGTAGCGTTTCAACGTACCTTTGTATTCCCAAAAGGCCGTTGTTCTTACGCGATCAATGTCTGATTTAGAACCTTTATTTTGATGATTACCCATTAAACGTTTTTTACGTTTTACGTAGTCCTTTGACAGAGGTTCCCATTCTTCTGTGTAAGGGGATAAGAAACTAGGCAAGCTATGATAAACACCCATTACTGGATAAGCTCGTTCACCCATAACAGTAGAACCTACAGCCATAGATTTAAAAACCTTAGCTGAAGCCTTATCTATTTCCTTGATAAAGGTACTATTTCTACCAAAGAAATAATCATCTAACTTTTTATTAAAACGACCATGGATGTTGACGAATAAATCGTCAACACCGTCGATCTGAACATAGTTCTTAGACATTTGGAGAAACCACCTTGTACTCAAAGCGAGATACGAAAATGTCATACTGTTTTCGGGTTTCCCGAATAAGCATATCATCCACAATATCACCAGCTACTAATTCATCGGTAGAATAAATATAACCAAATTGGGTTGGGTTATCACTGGAAAAAGGAGGTTTTGTGTCAAACTGAACACAAATATTAATTTTACCTAATTCCTTATAAACCAACTCTGGTGTTTCCAAACCAGTTACTGGGTGTTTCTTTTTCTTTTGACGAGTCCAAGGAACACCATAATGTGTTACTTCATAACAACGATAGGTTCGATCATGTCGATACAACAGAAAAGAACCACAAAGATAAATCATTTTTGAACGCCCACAACCCTGAATCTGTTGTCCAGTAATGTCGTAGGCTTTACCTGAGACTTCCACCATTCGAACAACTGAATTACTTGAATAGCGGATTTCTTCCGGTGGTTCGTGTACCAAACCTAATACAACAACACTAGGTTTGGCAACTAAACGAAATTTTTCTTTATGTGGTTGCTTTTTAACTAAAGCAATTGCCATATTAAACACCAATACTATGTTGATATAGTCCCACGAATTGGAAGATAGGAGTTAAGGCCACTGTTTCTTGATCAAGGAATTCTTCCAGATCGTCTAAGATGCCAGCGAGTTTATCTTCTAAAGCAGCTTTCAAATTTAATAAATCTTTAGCATCACCCAAGCGAGTAACTTCACCATTTTCGGTAGCGCGTTTTTTATCTAAACGAGTAACCAAAGTAGGTAAAATATCTAAGGCAGCACTTAGAGCAATTAAGTCCCCAAAGCGTTTTGATAGATATTCATTGCTTTCACGTTGAACATGAAACTCTGGTTTCAATGTTCCATAATATTTTAGGTAGTAGTCAATATAGTCAACATTTTCGTCTTCAAGATCAGAAGCGTTTAAACCTAAAAAATTTCGAACTTCATCTGCAGTAGTTGGAATATCTAATAAATCAACTACGCCTAAAGTTTCACGAACCTGAAATTGTCCTATTGTAGTCGGGATGGTGAACATGTAGTTCACTAAACGCAATTGCCCAGCCACGGCTGGGGGAGTGTTAATTGTGATTTCCATTTCTGTGGTCTCAGACATAGGTACTACAGAAGTAGTATCTACACCTGAGATTCGAACAATCAACTTACCATCTGCGGTAGGTGTTGCATATTCAGCACCCACAATCAAAGGAATGGTAATTTTGTGACTGTCATTAGGTGCTAAATATTTACGCATGATTATTCACCGCTTGGTTTTTGTTCTGCTTCTTTAGCAGCTTTGGCTTCGGCAGCAGCAGCTTTTTTAGCTTCGGCAGCAGCAGCTTTTTTAGCTTCGGCAGCAGCAGCTTTTTCAGCTCCTTTATCTTCTGCAGTAGTTTCACCTTCAGAACATAAAGCTTCAACCGCAAAACGATAAAGATTGGCACGATAATCTTCATAAGATTCATTTTCTTCTTGAGCGCGTGATTGTGCTAATTCACGAACCATTTCGTCTACTTCACGTGGAGATAAACGCTTTTTAATTTCTAAACCTTCCAAAGCAACAGCGTGGCCTTGTGTTAAAGCATTTCGAACATCAACGGCAGTTTTATCAACTAAAACATAATGATGCCCACCAGTCATAACTTTACCAGCGATTGAACGAGCAGTACCGTGTACTGGTGTAATAAGGATTTGAGTCATTTGTGACAGTCCATGGTTGAGTTTATGCAAAAGATTATAGCAAATAAAAACTCCCAATAAAGGGAGTTTTTATTAAATCACTACTGACTTAGATTAAGTCCAAGTCAACAGGCGACGTGATTCACCATACGCTAACGTGAAACCAGAAATGATTGTGTTAGTGTAAAGTAAAGTTTGGTTCTTGATCGAACGTTCTTGCTCAGAAATCTGAGAGTTTGTTTTGATCAAACGCTCAAGAGTTTCGCCTTTACGGTAGCCAATGATTTGGTTGCCTTCAAGTGCAGAAGAAATAACGATGTTCAAGTTCAAGTTCAAACCGTTTACTACACGTACTTGAAGTTGTGCAAGGTTCGCAGAACCACCAGCTACACCACCAAGGCCAGTTGCTGCTACACCCTTAGCGTCAGTTACTGGGAACATGTATTGAAGTTCGAAGATTGAATCCCAACCAACTACAAGTGTGTCGATAGGGCGACCAGCGCGTGCAGCAGAGATCAACCACTTAATGAAACCTTCAGCACGTTGACGTAAAGGTGTACCACCTTTGCTGTCGATTGTGTCAAGGCTATCAGTTTTGATCGCGCCATTTGCTGAGTTAGGGTCAGAGTTTTCACCGTTGATCAATGTATCAACTGCGATTAAGTGCTCTGACTGACTACGTTCGAATGCAATACGGTTAGCGTAAGGCACAAGAATGTCTGGAGTCATATCCGCAGCAAATTCGTAAGATACTTCAATACCGTGACCGGTTTTGAAGAATTTAACGTTGCTTTGACCAGTTTGGAGTTTACGAGTCGGAATGTTCATACCTTCCGCGATACGGTGTGTCGCGTAAGAATCATTCGAAGCTTTATCGTAAACGATTTCTTTCTGAACAACGTTTGATTTCACCATACGAGTCTGAAGAATCAAATCGTCAGCTTTTTCGATGATACCTTTGTTGTCTTGACCACGGAGCAGGTTATTCACAAGCGAAGGTAACAATACAGATAAACCGTCGTTTGTCATAAAGCTTGTAGTTGCCGAAGCAAATGCAGCCATTGCTGTTTCATCTTTAAGATTTAAAGGAACACCCATTGCTGCGAATGTTGCTTCAAAACCGTTAAGACCGTTACCAGCTTCTACGTTTTGATGTAAAAGAGCATCTACACCGAAACCCATAGTGTTTGCATCATGCAAAAGCAATAATGCGTTTTCACGACCTGTTGAACTGTCGGAATGTTTCAACTTGGCGATAACCTCTTGAGGTTTTAATTTTTCGCCTTTTTTGAAAAATTTGAAAGCTGACATGCTTAAAATCCCCAATTAAAGTTTGATAACGCCAACGAAACCTTCTGGAATCGTAGATGCTTCAGTTACTACAAAGCGCAAGTCTGTAGACGCGCCACCTGATTTCACAAGGCCACCAGCTTTACCTACTACTTTGTCACCAACAGCGATAACTTCTGCAGGGTCACAAGCAAGACGATAACCACCCAAAATCAACACACCGACAGTTACTTCACCAGTTGTTTCAACTTCAACTGTTTCGATTTGACCGAGAACAGGTTGGTCAACACCAGCTAATTTGACAGTCATTTCTGCAGCATCTAATGTTGCAGCTTTACCAATGTCGGCAGTTGTGATTGTGCGCACACCGTTGAAGGTATGGCGAGTTTCGTTTACTGGAATACCAGTAGTTGTTGGTTTAAAACCTTTCATACTTATCTACCTATTATTTAGGGGCTTTGAAATAATCGGTATCTAATCCAGCATGAAAGTTAGCGTCTTGCTCACCTTCACCACCTTCTTCAGCACCTTTACCTTTGTTGCCAGCACCAGTTGTTGCTGCAGCCAGCTTGGTTTCAAGCTCAGTAACTTTTGCTTCAGCTTCTGTTTTTGCTTTTTCAGCGTCAGCTAATTTAGCTTCAGCTTCTACTTTAGCAGTTTCAGCGTTTGCTTTCGCAGTTTCAGCTTCTGCTTTCGCAGTTTCAGCAGATTGAAGTTTAATCTCCAATTCATCTTTTTTAGCGTCTGCTAACAGCAATGCCTTGTAGTCATCTTGTTTAAGAGTAACGTCAGTCATTGGGTTCTTCTCGTCCGATTTAGGATTTTGTTGTGGCTTTAGAGCATCTGGTGCTTCATCTGCCAAGGTAACTAGCAGAAGTGTATCACTATTATCTGAAGCTGCCAAATTAATTTGTTTATCCGATACTGCTAATTTCAGCTCAGATTCACCCAGTACTTTTGCACGATCTACAGCACCACGTGTGACTACACTCATTTCTTTCCACTTTCCTAAAGCAGAAAGTTTCAAGTGATTTCCACCCACACCCCATTGGTGTCCTTCTGGACATAGTGGGTCGTAGTTTTTACCTTTGTATAGGTTACGACGATTATCTGCAGAAGCAAGGAAATCATATCCACATGCAGAGCACTTTAAATCTTTAGGTGTTGTACCTGTAGACAATTCAGCGATAATGCCTTTTTCGATTTTCTTAGCATAATCTGAATCTGCATCTACATAAAATAAAGCATGTAAATCAGCTTCATCATCACCGTTGGTGAAAACTCCAGCGTCGAAGATTCGCCCAACTGGTAGAGAATCATGCTGATTATGTAGTTCAATGATTGGGACGTATTGGCCTTCTTGAACTCGCGCAGACATAGCTTGCAAGTAACTTTCAGTCATACGAGCGTCTTTCAAAAAACCGCCAGCCCCTGTGATTCCTAAAGTGTCGTTTGCACGTGCTTCAAATACAGCCAAAGTGCTTAGGTCTACTTTAGACCCAAGCAAGGCTTGTAGTTTCTGCTTGACTTTAGGATGTTTTTCAATGTCAATTCGAAACATGATTTAATTCCTATTTAACCGAGTTGCTTTTAGCAGAAGCATCTGCTTTTTTAGTTTGAGCACGTTGGCGCGAATTTGGCTGATCTTTCTGAGGTGTGTTTGTTGTCGCGTTAGCTTCACTACTTGTCTCAGTTTGATTTTCCAAAAACCCAGTTCCCGATAATTCAGGAGCCGACGATGGTTTAGGACGATTATACATTTCCCAATGATATTCGTCATCTGTGATTAATCCCAGAGACAAGTCCTTTTGGAGTCGTGCTTGCTTTTGAACTTTTGCCGGTTCCAGTTCATTAGGTGGTCGCATTTCTGGTTTATCAAAATAAACCTTCACATACGAAGTTGAACCTGATAGACGTAAAGCAAAAGTTAAAAGGTTAGACCAGACTTCGGCAATTGGGTCATTAATCTCAGACGCTTGCATACTGAAAATCATAGATTCTACAGAAGCAGTATTTACACCAGATTCTCCACGGCCTAATACAGTTGCCACCGATTTTAATGCTGCTTGGTTTTGAGCATTCAACACGTTAATAACTGGTTGAATATCAATACCTGTAGCACCATTTGGCATATTTAAAGTGTCAACTTCAACAGAATCAGTATGCACCACTGGTTGGTCGGCACGAATTGAAGCAAAACGACGAGTAACATCACCAATAACACTATCTAAATGCGCTTTACGTTTTTTCGGGTCTCGTTTGTCATGCTCAGGTAGACCACGTGTGGCTACTTCTTCCATCACTTTCACAGTCATGCGTGGATAGCCGGTGATTTGCATAATGTTATACAGGTCATTGATAATCTGCAGACGTGCATACACCGTATTGATTACAGCAATGAATGAACTTTTTGAATATGGTTTACTTGGGTCTTGACGATGCCGAGCATGGTAGAACGTAGGAATATTGAGATCAATCTCGTCACTACCTACTTTCTGAACTGGAGTCAAATAACCATTTTCTTTTTGATACCATTCAAGCGTCAGACTATCAATATTTCGAATATCTAAAACACCAAAGGTGTCATCCAAAACTAATTCGGCAGAAATAGACCCTCGTTTTAGTAGCATATAACGGAACGCTTCGTTACGTGCACGTAAACTTCGAGCTGGGGTAAATCCCTTGCTATAATCAATTGGATTTGTTAATTGTGTAATTAACAAACTAATTTTTTCAATTGCGTCAGAGTCAATTTCACCTTCGGGTGTTTTTGCAATGTAGCGCATTTCAGTATTACTTAATGTTAAATAAGCCCCAAGTGCAGCACTTACATCTGGGTCATAAGTCATTAAAGTTTCAATCAAATCATCATCTTCAGTCGAAACTCGCTCGTCGAGCAAGTTTCGAAGGTGCATATTTGTTTCTAATGCGGTGATGACCTGATCAGATTGCTGGGGGTCGTAGCTCGGCACTAATGCCGAACCCCCAGATTTGGTTGTTGTAGGTAAGACGATATTACTCAACTTACCCCAAATATCTGTCGAAGCCATATTTAGCGTCCACCAAGGATTGAAATTGAACGGTCTGGAACTAGGAAGTTATCCATGCTACCGAGTATAATACTTGAATTATAGCCGTCTGTATCTAAATAACTGTAGCCGTCGTAATATTGAACAACTGACTGATACATATAAGCTAATGAATGGAAATAGTGGTCTTGTTTATCTTTCTTTTTCCAAACCGGCAGTTTCTCAACACCATCTTTGTCTTCTTCAAAAACACGAACCATTGCGCGTAAATGACTAATGATTGTTTCTTTCTGAGTACCATATCCAGCGAAGGTAACATACCCACTGCGGATTGCATTTGCAAATTTATCTAAATGCAAAGTACGATGTGCTTCAACATAATCCAGCTGACCGTATTCGTCATTTTTAGGTACAACAATCATACCTCCAGAACCTCGACCATACTGCATAGGCATGACTTTAAATTCTGAGATATTTCGGATTTTATTTGACTCAGTAATTAAAGGTAATCGGTCAATGAACCCACCAACGATTGGGAATAAGGTACTGTAGTATTTGAAACGCGCTTCAAGTTCTTCAACTTTCACAGCTTCCATTAATACTGTTTTTACTTTTCCGATTCCTTCCGCACGTCCAATGGTGATATGACAAACTTTACCCATGTCGATGCCGATGAAGTGAGGAACACCATTGTGATCAGTATAAAAATCAGACATTGCTGTAAATAAAGTTCGAAGCAAAACCTCAGAAAGTCGTTCATCTGAACTTTCATGAGTAATACCAAGTACTGTGTTATGGAAACCTTTCATGTTATCCAACAATTGGTATTTTAAGAGTTGCCCGAATACGTAAGCAGCATCCAGATTGCGAGTTGAAAATGGGCTAACACGATACCCACGACTGTTAGAACGGTGAGGATGTCGTGCGACCCATCGGTGATTTGCAGAATCACCGTAAGTAACTCGTCGATCACACTTTGAACAAACCGAGTAAGCATCAAGCGGATTGATTCCATATTTGTCTATCCAAATAGGGTCGAACTTGGTCAAATCTTCCGATGCTTCAATAGGTAGATTTGGAATTCGAATATATTTAGTAGTGAAATCTGGTAATTGCCAATGACCGCAATGTGGGCATTTATACAGATATTCATGTTGATCTGATGTTTCATATAGTGCAGAAATACCCAAGCCGTCGTATGTTGGTGTTGAGTAGTTATGAATCATACGTAAGTCAGAACCCTGAACACGTGAGTTGAACAAGGCTAAAATTTGAGGGTCAGATAAATCCACCTCGTCATTAAAAACTGCATCGGCTGGTTGTGAGGTTGCTGCCTTTTCATTGGCAGGGAACATCATCATAAATGAGCTGTTGATTTCGGTCGTTTCAATAGACCGAATTGGTTTTTTACCAGCTGCATTTAAACCATGGAAGATTGAGTCTTCAGTTAGGATAGGTAGCACACGTGCTTGGAAAACCCTCTTTCTCATGTTCTCGTCCGGCATAGTGTAGATCAAAGTTCTATGTGGGTTTCTAGCTACAAAAGCCAAGGCTTTTCGAAGCTGTACCTCTGTATTATGTGTTGGAATCATGGCTTCAGTGCATAAAAATAAATGACTAGGATGATCCACAGTTAAACAACGAACAGGT